>JAABUT010001314.1_pt1 | contig 29197 bp, 26 predicted proteins | sample 5559281 | NCBI WGS metagenome assembly JAABUT01 (sample SAMN10711880, study PRJNA513359) | rock metagenome | isolation source: Antarctica rocks | place: Antarctica: Victoria Land, Ricker Hills nord | collected 2016-01-04
GCGGGGCCGCCGAACGGGAAACCTACGACCGGATCGCGCACCTGCTCACCGAGACACGACGGGCGGAGCTGGACGGGCTGCTGGTGGTCGATCCGGAGATCGGCATGAGCAGGCTGCGGTGGCTGGGCGCCGGCCCCACAGAGGCCTCGGCGACGGCGGTGAAGACCGAGGTCAGGAAGCTGAAGTTCCTGCGGGGCCTGGACGCCCACCGGTTGGATCTGTCCGGCCTACCGGCCGAACGCTGCCGGTTCCTGGCCGCGGTCGGGCGGCGCAGCTCGGTGGTGAAGTTGACTCGCCGTGACCCGCACCGCCGCTACCCGATCGTTCTGAGCCTGGTGGCGCAGTCCGCGGTCGACGTGCTCGATGAGGTTGTGCAGCTGTTCGACCAGGTGCTGTCCGCGCGGGAGTCGCGGGCCCGGCACAAGTTGGCGGATGCGCTGGCCGAGCGGGCGAAACGCAGCGAGGACAAGCTGGCCCTGGCCGAGGAGATCCTGCCCGTGCTGGCCGACCCCACAATCGCCGATGAAGAGGTCGGCGCGTTGCTGCGCAACCGGATCGGGATGAGCAGGTTGCGCGCCTTCATAGTCGTGATTCGCAGACCGTACGGGTCCAAACGGTTATCGGCAAGGGGTGCCTCCGCGGTTCACGGCATGTCGCGCAGCCGCAGATCACTGGGGTGGTGGCGGGCGTAACGGTGACAACTCGGGTCTTGCCAGAAGGACCACCGTTGACTATCGTTCGGACCCAAATAAACGGCTGCAGTTTCGCTCTACGGGTGGTGCTCGGCCGTTCCATGCACTCAGCTACGAGGTGATCATGACGAGCACGATGTCCTTTGTTCTTCTTCCAGGGCTGTGGCACGGGGCATGGTCGTGGCTTCCAGTCGCGTCCCGGCTGCGGGCGGCTGGCCACGACGCGGTCGCTCTCACGGTGCCCGGTATGAGTGGTTGTTCGGACGATAGAAACGTGACGCCCGACGACGTCGCCGGCTTCGTGCTGGACGAAGTGGTTCGCCGCGACCTTCAGGGCGTCGTTCTAGTCGGACACAGCTGGGGCGGGCATCTTGTCAGCGTGGTATCCCAGCTACTGCCAGAGCGGGTTAGCTGCGCCCTGTACGTCAACGCGATCGTCCCGCTCCCGGGAGCGGCGGTGTATGAAGACAATCCGGAAGCCTGCGATGCACTCCTTTCACGTCCCGATCTGACATCAGACGGCATGGTCCACCTGGGATTGAGCGAGGTGCAGAGCCTGCTCTTGCCAGATGCATCTGCCGATGTTCAGCAGTTCGTCGCCGATCTTCTCGTTCCCGCCCCGACGTCGTTCCTCACCTCGTCGATCGCCGCGTTCACAGGGACTGGATGCCTCGATGTTCCCGTTGCCTACGTAATGAGCGAGGACGACCGCACGCTTCTCAGGCCCGGCACCGACATGGCGCAACGCCTCGGCGTGAGTCCAAGCATCGCCGGACGGGGTCACGAATCACCGATCACCGAGCCGGATGTAATTTCGGCAGCTCTCCTTGACGCCGCGTCCGAGCTGACCCTTTCGGCCCGCTCGGTGCCTATCGCATGAGTGCGGACATTGCCAAGCAACTCGTACATGCGGTGCGGGCCTCAGAACAACGACTAGTCGGGCTATCGCACCGAATCCATGGACACCCAGAATTGGCTTTTGAAGAAGTGAGAGCCAGCGAGTGGGTCGCGGACGCCCTCGCGGAGAGCGGATATGAGACCGAGCGGGGATGTTTCGACCTGCCGACGGCAGTACGGGCCACGCTCGGTACAGGTCCGGTTCACGTTGCGATCTGCGCCGAGTACGACGCGCTTCCGGCGATCGGACACGCCTGCGGACACAACATCATTGCCGCCGCAGCCGTAGGAGCCGCTGCGGCGCTCGCCCCATTCGTAGACGATCTTGGGTTGCGCATCACGGTGTTGGGCACGCCTGCCGAAGAAAGTGGCGGAGGCAAAGTACTGATGCTTGAACGGGGTGCATTCGCAGGCCTCGATGCCGCGATGATGGTGCACCCTGCTCCGGTCGAGACCAGCAGGCTGGCGGGGCTCGCCGTGACCCAGTTCAAGGTTCAATATCAAGGCAAGGCAGCTCATGCCGGCGCAAGCCCAGAATTAGGGTTGAATGCGGCCGACGCGATGACAGTCGCTCAGGTGGCCGTGGGGTTGCTTCGTCAGCAAACTGCTGTCACCGACCGCATCCAGGGCATCGTCAGCGTTGCAGGGTCGGCACCGAACATAATCCCCGACGAAAGTCGAGGTCACTGGGTCGTCCGGTCTCGTGACTACGATGCGGTCATGGCCTTGCGCGACCGTGTCGAGCAGTGCTTCAAGGGTGCTGCGATGGCCACGGGGTGCGAACTGACTTTGCAGTCAGTCGGCAACGATTACGCGAACCTACGGTCGGACCCAGAGCTTGAACAGTTGTGGTGTACAGCAGCAGCAGCGCTAGGACGCAACCTCCGAGACGCATCGAAGGATGGGGTGCAGGGCATGGCAACCGATATGGGCAACGTGTCTCAGGTCGTCCCCACCATTCATCCGATGCTTGGGCTTGACTGCGCACCAGCAATGAATCATCAACCCGAGTTCGCGGCGGCCTGCGTCTCGATGGCAGCGAACCGCGCCGTACTGGACGGCGCGACCGCAATGGCTCATACCGCCGTAGCCTTCGCAGCGTCACGGCTAGGCTCCTAGCTTCTCCAGTCCCAGTTCATAGATTGGCCCGGCTGCCCAGAACATCCGTCCTGCTAGCAGATTTGCGGTCTGTCGAAAGAACCTCGCCGGGTTTGGCCTGACCCCGCTTCGTAGGCTTGGGGCGGACCAACGGACGTTTCAGACTGGCCCCGTACGTAATCGGCATCTCCGCCGCTAGGTGTGCCACGACCGGCGCGGACCTCGACAATTGCAGTATCAGCCCTCTCACCAGGACCTTCGCAGCCCGCCGTCGCCGAACCCCTGTGCCGCCGACACGTCGATCAGCAGTGACCGTCGCTTCATCGCTAAGAACTTCGATGGCATCGACGGGTCGTGTGGCGCTCCGGTGGGTCGGATTGCGGCTACCACCCGTCGGGTTCGGCTGTCGACCGTACGTCCAGTGTTGGCCCGACGCCGCCCCGTGCGACTCGAACCGGGCCCGACTCCGCGACGGACATTCGTAAGCCGTACCGACGCGTGGCCCGAGAATCTATGCCCACAGATCTTGATGCGTCGGACTGGGGTAAGCAGTCAGGAGCTTGAGCGTTTACAGTGCGCTGGATCTCGGCAGCGACGGAAACTGCCCAGCCGCTGCAAGTAAACGGTCGTTTTCGCTTTCTGATCCCACGGTGACCCTCGCTCCGTCTACGAATGGGCGTACGGCCACCCCATGGCTCTCCATGTGTGCGGTCCACCTATTTGTGTCGCTGCCTAGCGGCAACCAAATGAAATTACCGTGGGAGGGTAAACATTTGTAGCCAAACCTATTCAGGCGCTCCGTCACGCGGGCACGCTCACGTGCATTCTCTTTGACTCGCTCGACCATCTGCTGCTGCGCAGGCGCTTCCAGTGAGGCCAATGCCGCCGCAGAGGCCACCGACGTCACCGTGAAGGGAACCTGAACCTTACTGAGAGCCTCTGCAATGTCCGACCCGCCTACCAATGCGTAACCGACTCGAAGCCCCGCTAGACCGTACGCTTTGCTGAAGGTGCGCAGCACAACCAGGTTTCGAAACTCGTCTAAGAAGTCGAGAGCACTGGACACCCTGTCATCGGTCACAAATTCGTAATACGCTTCGTCGACGACGACTAGGACGTCGGATGGGATAGACAGCAGCAGTTGATGTACATCATCTTTGGTCACCGCCGTGCCGGTTGGGTTGTTCGGATTGCACACGAAGACGACACGAGTTCTGTCGGTGACTGCCGCCGCCATCGCCTTGAGATCGTGCACCTCGTCACGTAGCGGCACGCGAACCGCTGTGGCCCCGGTTACCGCCGCAACGATGGGGTACATCTCGAAGGACCGCCAAGCGAACACAATCTCGTCGCCGGGCCCAGCCGCCGCCTGCGCGAGCTGAGAGCACAGCGACACTGAACCGCAGCCAACGCGGATTAGCTCGGCGGGCCAACCGAAGCGCTGACCCAAAGCGGTTCTGAGTTCATCGCAGCTGGTGTCTGGGTATCTATTCGCCTCTGCCGCTACTTGAGCAATGCGCTGTACAACAAACGGCAACGGAGGGTAAGGACTCTCATTGCTAGCCAATCTGACCGCGTCCTGGACGGCTCGCCCGGGAACGTAGGCCGGGATAGCCCGTAGTGTTTCGCGCAACCGGATCGGGTCACTACCGCTACGAGAACCGGCTGCGCGCGCCGGTTCATGAGGTCCGCTTGCGGGTGTCATGTGCTGGTCGCCAACCGCTCCAACGTTGCATGTATCTCGCTTACGGCGTCAGCTGACTCTGGTTTCATCACCGTGCTCCGCAGCACGCGTGCCGTGTCAGCGTCGGCACGGATGTCGAACCCGCGCGAGCGCAACGCGTCGGCGGTCACGGTGTACGTCGCTAGGTGCACCTGCTGGTCCGGAGGGAGGTCGGCGGCTTTGTGAAACAAGCTGGCGCTCGCCGTGTCAATCTCCGTCATCGACGTGCGTCGAGGGAAGTAAGCCACGATGTCTAGCTCGGGGTCTTGGTATGTCGCGAACGAGTCCGATTCATCGAGTAGGGAAGCCCACCGCAGGGCTCCGCGCCTCGTCGCACGAAGGACGGAGCCGAGTCCGTCCTCGGAGAGTGGCATGACTCGCAGGGTGAGCCACAAGGCTGCAGCCGCGGCGCCGGCGCGGCTGCACTCGAGAGAGATCTCGCCCAAGTGCAGCTCGTCAGAGGAAAAGTAAGTGTAGGGCGAGTCATGCTTGTATAACCGGCCGACCGTCGGGTCGGCAAACAGAACAGCGCCGCAGCCGTAGGGCTGAAGCCCATGCTTGTGTGGATCGATGACGATGCTATCGGCGTCAGCCATAGCGGCAAACGGGGCCCTGGCGACACCGTCCGAGCTGTCGTCTGCGATCAACGAGAAGAACCCTCCATATGCCGTGTCGACGTGTACCCGCACTCCGTGCTGTCGGGCGAGAGCAATGATGTCGCTCAACGGGTCTAACGCGCCTAGGCCCGTGGTCCCGACCGTGGCGACGACAGTTCCAACCTCGCCTTGCGCGAGCAGTGCCTCTAAGCGGGCTAGATCCATCCGGCCGCGGTCGTCAGCGGGTACCTCGACACCTTCTACGCCTAGGACGCCACACATCCGCAAGTGCGTGTAGTGAGCGTCGGAGCTGAAGGCGATCGCCTTGCCAGGATGAAGCTGTCTAGCGACCCACAGCGCCTCCAGGTTGGCGATGGTCCCGCTGGAGGTGAGGTGCCCCAGGTGACTAGGCAGACGAAACATCTGAGCCAGTTCGGCTACGACCTCACGCTCGAGCGCTGCTGTCGCCGGGCCTGCGTCGAGGGCATGGTTGTTGGGGTTGATGAGCATCGCTGCGGCATACCCCAGGACAGCCACGGGGTGGGGCGGTTTCAACATCTGCGCTACGTACCGCGGATGGCCGTAAGGGTAGTTGTCACGCAGGCGCTGCGTGAGTTCATTGAACGCCTCGCCGAGCGCCACGTCGTCGACGCTCAGCGTCGGGTGCTCCGCGAAGGCGCCAAACTGGCTCATCCATCGTTCGTGGCTCTCGACTGCGCGAGGAAGCCAACTGCCAAGGTCAGTCATGCGATCAGTATTCCGTATGACCCCAAACGAATGCTAGTGTCTCCGTCGAAGGGCGCGAGACGGCGCCACCGCAATCAAGCCGTTGCTGCCGCCGACACGACTCGATCGGCCGCCTGTTGGGCGAGTCAGGGAAGCCGTCCACGAGTCGTCGGCAGCCGGGTGTTGAAAAGGAGCAATTGATGGCGCATGTTACGGGCACTGGACAGCTTCGCATCGGTGCATTCGTGTTCGACCAGATGGACCAGATTGATCTAACTGGACCGTTCGAGGCACTTGCTCGCCTAACTGACTCTTCGTTCAGCCTCTACGGGCTCACGGACCAGCCGGTGACGGATATGAGCAACCTAGTCATCCAGGTCGACGGGTCAATCGATGACGCTCCGCAACTCGATGTATTGCATGTGCCCGGAGGCCCGGGCCAAGAGGCACTCATGGACGACGAACGTCTGATGAACTGGCTTAGAAATCAGGCGTCCGGGGCTCGGCTTGTGTTCTCTGTATGCACTGGGGCCCTTCTCCTGGGTGCGGCTGACCTTTTGGTGGGCAAGCAGGCGACTACACACTGGGCCTCTTTGGAGTTGTTGTCCTACTTCGGTGCCACGCCGGTCGACAAGCGCGTGATCGTCGACGGGAACTACGTGTTCACGGCCGGCGTGACCGCTGGAATCGACGGTGCCTTGACTGTCATCGATCAACTACGCGGGCCGGAGGAAGCTCAACTCATTCAGTTGATCTTGCAGTATGCGCCCGAGCCGCCCTTTCAATCAGGGCATCCGAGCATGGCCCCGGCGAACGTCCTCGCCAAGGCACAGGAGTTCGTTCGCGAGCTTACTGACACCCGGCGTGTCACAGCCGAGAAATACGCGGAGCACGCCGGAATTCCGTTCGACAGGTAGAGGGTGCGGTGCTCGTGCGGCGGGCTGGCTCGATGCCGAGCCGCCTCCATGTGCAGAACACGGCTTCGTTGCCCCCGGCTCGGTGGCCTCACGTCGTGTCGCCTCGGTGGCGAGGGTCGGCATGGCTAACCAGTAGGTCTGTCGTGAGTGGATCGCGAACACTCAAGCCAACGGAGATGCGGCGAGTCAGCTCCGCGGTGGCTGGTCTTACCGTCGGAACGCCACGCGACGACTGAACAACGTCTTCTTGATCGGTGCTTGCCGTGAAGAAGACTTCGATCCCTCGTTGGTTCGTTGCGGCGTAGCCCCTCGCTCGACTTCTGCTCGCCGAGGAGGCGGCTTGGTGGATGGCGCGCAGATCGCGGCCGCGGGCCTATCCACCGAGATGGACCCGTCGGAGGATTGGCCGCAGGCCAACGGTCTCTCGCAAGAGTTCATAGCGTTACTCACACACGCGAAACGTTGCAGAGCCAGCGCTTGCCGACACCGAACGAGCGGCGAAGCTGGGTCGGGCTGGTCGCGAGCTTCAACGCCAGCGGCGCGGCTGATGACTGCACATAGCGGTGGGCTTGGCCTCACCGCTGACAAACGCCGACAACGCCGGCACGCGCTGGCGGCGGGGCGGGCCCCGTCCATGGGACGCGATCGGTGATGCTTGAAGGTTCTACGTGGGCGACACGTCGTCGTAATCTGATGGAACCGCTTGGGAGGGGCTTCAGCAATTGCGCCCCTAGGTGTTGACCGCCGCTCTCTACCAGACGCCCGCCCACGATCGTCCCGGAAACCGTACGAGGGGGACCGTCGATCGGAGCGTTGCGCCGTGAGGTCGCACGGCACGCAGCTGGCTTGATGGAACGGGTTACGACGTGCACCTGCGGATCTGTCTTACAGTGCACGCAGGGCATTTCAACGTCCCTAGGAGGAGCACCCGATGAGTGGCGCACGCACGTTGCAGCAAACCGAAGAAGCAACTCATGAGCGGTTGCAGGAACTCGACCTCGACTTCGACGCGATGACTGCGATCTCGAACCTGTACCGGGCGGCGTCTGCTGTGCGGAATCATTTCGAGCAGTCCGTGCTCAAAGACGCTGAGCTCACTTGGACCGCGTTCGTTGTCTTGTGGGTCGTGTGGATCTTCCGTTCGATGGAGAGCCGGCACGTGGCCGAGGAAGCTGGTATCACGAAGGGCACGTTGACGGGCGTGGCGAGGACCCTGGAATCTCGCGGCCTGCTTGCTCGTGAGGTACCGGGCACGGACCGCCGGCGCGTCCTGCTCTCCCTTACCGACAAGGGCTCGGAGCTGATGGCCGAACTGTTCCCCGCGTTCAACAAGGAGGAGCAGTTCGTTGTGGCTGGGCTGGGCGAGCGTCGGGTGAAGGACATGGGCACTACCTTGCGTCGACTCATCTCCCACGTCGAGACCGACGGCGCAGAACGGCAGAGCACCGTGCGCGAGGACACCTTCCGCCGCGCCGCTGTGACTGCACCCGCGAACACTGCGACCGTGAGCATTGTCGCCGGGGCGAAGCGGAAGCGGCGACCGTCAGGGAGCTGACCGGTCGAGCCCCTCTTCGCTGAGCATCGCCCGGACAATTTCGCGAACGCGCAGCGCTGCCACGTCGGCGCTGACATTGACTTCGTGCCGGTCTCGACGGTCCAGTAGAAGCTGTGACCGCTCAAGCGCAGCCCCGAGGCTGTTGTAGTACGGCGTGAACATGTCGATCAGGCGACGGGACGTGATGTTCGTATCGGTCGCGAAGTCACGGCTGATCCACCACCCGAGCCGGGTCGTCCGCTCGTCGACCGGAGTAACGAAGTGGCTGAAGCGCAGACGCGACGGTGTCTCGTCCGCCACCACCACGTCCCAGTGGTCGACCCATACCGCCGGTGACCGGAAGTGACCCTGCTGTTCGTGCACGAACAGCGCGGTGTCGTCGACGCCCAGGGCCTCTGCCTGCCACGCGGGGAGTTGGGTCGGCGGGTACCGACGTTCCAGCGACACCGTGGTCTCGGTGACTACGACGTCCAACGGCGGTGGTGTGGTCCTGAGGACGTAGGGTGCGATGTCCGGCGCAAGCACCGCGATCTTCGTGACATCGGCGAAGCTTTCGTGCAACAGCAGATAGTTCGCAGCGACGGTGCGAGCACCGGAGACGGTGGTCCATCCTGTTGCGTCGAGCCATCCGAGCTTGGGCAGCGCGGACGGACGCTGACTGGCGCGCTCACCGAACCAGAGCCACACCGTCCCGTACTGCTCTCGGACAATGAAGCTGCGGACTGATGCCCCGGCCGGGATGCGGTCCTGCGTTGGCACCCCCAGGCAGTGACCGGTGGGTCCGTACTCGAAACCGCAGAGCCCGCAGACGACCGCGTCGGCCGAAAGGCGACCGAGGCTCAGGGGATAGGGCCGATGAACGCAGCAGTCCTCCAGGGCGGCTACGGCGCCGTCCAGCGTGCGGAACAGAACGATGTCCTGTCCGAGCGCTTCGATCCGTTGAAGGGAACGACCGACGTCGGCGGCGGCCGCCACGGGATACCAGCACCGCTGTGGTGCGGGCCCGACGAGACTGCTGTGTGTGTGGCGCCGCCCAGTCATGGACATCTCGCCTACAGGTCGAGTGTCAGGCGCTCGGATCGGCACCTAGACACACAGATGATCATGGTGTCGCTGGTCTGCTGTTCGTCCTCACTCAGGATCGAATCACGATGGTCGACCTCGCCGTCGAGGACGACCTGCTCGCATGTTCCACAAACTCCTTCGAGGCACGACCCAAGCACGCTCACGCCGGCTTGGCGCACGACGTCGAAGATCGAGGTGTCGGCAGGCACCGTCACCGTGAGACCGGACCGGGCCAGCTGCAGCTCGAAGGACCGGTTCTCCGCGGTGAAGGACGGCTGCCGGGGGGCGAACCGTTCCAGATGCAGCGAACCCTTCGGCCAGGTCGCGCAGCGCTGCTCCACCGCGCCGAGCAGGCCCTCCGGGCCGCAGCAGTAAACGAGGGTGTCGGCGACGGGCTCACCCAGCAGGGCGTCCAGATCGAGCATCCCCGACTCGTCCTGCGCAACGACCGTGACACGCTCGCCGTACTTACGCAGCTCGCCGAGGAAGGCCATCGAGGAACGGCTCCGGCCACCGTAGACGAGCTGCCAGTCGGCGCCGGCTGCCACGGCCTCCGCGATCATCGGCAGCATGGGGGTGATACCGATACCGCCGGCAATGAACAGGTAGCGCGGCGAGCGCATCAGCGGGAAATGGTTGCGGGGGCCGCGGACCAGCACGGTGCTGCCGGGGGCGAGGTTCGCGTGGACGAATGCGGACCCGCCGCGGCTCTGCGGAGCATTCAGGACGCCGACCCGGATGCTGCTCGGGTCGCCGGGATCCCCACAAAGCGAGTATTGACGCACCAGCTCTGGCGTGAGCACTAGGTCGATGTGCGCGCCCGCGTTCCAAGAGAACGGCGTGTCGTCGTTGGGATCGGCGAGCTTTACCGCTACGACACCCTCGGCGGCCTGCTCGACGCTGCGAACCACCATCTCGCGCTCGCGCTCGCTTACCCGGGTGGTCGTCGGCGCGACGACGCGCCGGGCCGGACCGGCGGCGCGTTGTTCGACCCGTACCGGAAAACGTTTGATGCCGTTGACGAAGTTGCTGCGCACGCGGGTGATGTCACCGGCCTGCTCGATGGAGGCAATCCGCGGCAGCAGGGTCTCGAACATGATGCGCATCTCCATGCGTGCCAGGTTCGCGCCTAGACATCCGTGGGGGCCCTTGCCGAAGGCCATGTGGTCGTTGGGGTAGCGCCCGAGATCCAACCGGTAGGGGTCGTCGAACACCCGCTCGTCGCGGTTCCCGGAGGCGAACCACATCACGACCTTGTCGCCTTCCCGGATGGTCTGCCCGTGCATGCGGACGTCCCGCGTCGCCGTGCGCCGGAAGTGGTAGACCGGTGAGGCGATGCGCAGCAACTCCTCGACGGCCGACTGCGCCTTGTCCGGGTGGTCCAGGAAGTTCTGCAGCTGCTGTGGCGCGTCCATCAGTGCCTTCATCGAATGCGCGATGGCCTGCCGTGTCGTCTCGTTGCCAGCTACGACCAGCAGCAGGAAGTTGTTGTCGTAGTCGCTCTGCGACAGAGGTACGCCGTCGTCGGGTAACCGGTTGACAAGTGTGCTGACCAGGTCATCACGCGTGGTGCCCTTGCGCTCTGCCGCCAACGTCCGGCCGTATTCGTAGATCTCTTGTGACGCCGGGGACCGGAACGGCAGATGCTTGAAGCGTTCGGCTTCGACGCTGCCCGCGAGAACGCGCGCGTAGTCCGGGTCGCTGGCGCCTACGATCTCGTTGCCCCAGCTGATTAGCTGAGGCGTGACGTCGTCGGGCACGTCGAGCAGCCGAGCTAGTACGGCGATCGGGAAGTCGGCGGCTACGGCGTCGATAAAGTCGAACTCGTTTTCCTGCAGAGCTGCGTCCACGGTGATGGCGGCCAGACCGCGCAGGAATCCTTCGTAGCGGCGCAGTGCGCTGACGCTGAAGTCGCGCTGCAGGAGCTTGCGCATCGTCTGGTGACGCGCACCGTCGGTTTCCAGCATGGAACGGCGGACGTCCTGGTACTCCGGCGGCGGTTCTTCCAAGTTGGTGAACTTGGTCGAGGTGAAGGTGTCCGGGTCCTTGTCGACGGCGATGATGTCGTCGTAGCGGGTGATCGACCAGAACCCGGCGCCGCCGTCGGACTCGGGGTTCCAATGGACGGGTGCCTCGCGACGCAGGGTGTCGAACATGCCCCAGGCGTGGCCCTGTTCGAAGGTATCCAGATCGGCGAGATCGACATCGGTCAACGCGACCGGCGTCGGCTTCATGGGAACTCCTCTGCTCGAATGTGATCCGGAAACTCGTTTGGCTCCAAACCATAATCTGGATCGCGTGGTGGCACAAGCCCCGCCGGAAGGCTCGGTCGCAGTCGTCCGGTCAGCTAGTTTGGGGCGACACCGTTCTGCCTCGACAGGAGGACCGCATCATGCGTGCGTTGTTCATTCAACACGACCACGTCTCTCCCATCGGTCCGATCGGCGCTGCTTTCAGCTCGCTGGGCTACGAAGTGGAGCAGCTGCCTGTCCGCTCGGGCGACGGTTCGGTCGTGACCTTTCCCGATGCATCTGGCTATGACGCCGTGGTCCCGATGGGCGCTCCATGGTCGGTGTACGACCCGGCGATCAACAGTTGGCTGCAGCCCGAACTGTCCTTCCTGCGGTCCGCTCAGGACGCCGGCGTCCCCGTCCTGGGCTTGTGTTTCGGAGCACAGGCGTTGGCGACTGCGCTCGGCGGATCGGTCGTGCGCGCGTCGCGGGCCGAGGTCGGGTGGACCGATGTTCACACCGACGCGCCTGATTTGGTGCCGAGCGGACCCTGGTTCCAGTGGCACGGCGGCCGGTGGAATCTACCGCCGGACGGGGTGGCGATCGCCCGTACCGGTGTTTGTGACCAGGCGTTCGTGGTCGGGCGGCGGTCCTTGGGCGTCCAGTTCCATCCTGAGATGACGCCGGAGATGCTCGACGGATGGGTCGGCAATGGCGGGGCGCAGTACTTGCAGGAGCTTGGCATCGACGTGACCGAGCTCCGGATACAGACAGTTCGGCGAGCGTCGGCGGCGGCGGAGCGTGGGCATGCGCTCGGCGCGGCTTTCCATTCCGGCGTTGACTCGGTCGGACCTCGGCCCGCTGCTTGCCCTTAGATCGTTCGGGTCCGTACGATTGCGACGCCGACCGATACTAGGAGCCCGTAGTGACCGTCGAACAGAGCCGCCTGGTGCGGACATCGATCCCCGGACCGCGCTCAGAGCAGTTGCACAAGCGCAAGCTCAGTGCGGTGGCCTCGGGCGTAGGCACCACCCTGCCGATTTACGTGGAACGAGCCGGCGGCGGCATCGTCGAGGACGTCGACGGCAACCGGCTCATCGACTTCGGATCGGGTATCGCCGTCACGTCAATCGGCAACAGTGCTCCTGCCGTAACGCAGGCCGTGCGCAAGCAGGTCGCTGACTTCACGCACACCTGCTTCATGGTCACGCCCTACGAGGAGTACGTCGAGGTCGCAGAGCGACTCAACGAGTTGACACCCGGCAACCACGACAAGCGCTCAGCGTTGTTCAACTCCGGCGCCGAGGCCGTAGAGAACGCCATCAAGGTTGCGAGGCATCACACCGGCAGGCAGGCCGTCGTGGCCTTCGACCACGCCTACCACGGCCGCACCAACCTGACGATGGCGTTGACCGCGAAGTCAATGCCCTACAAGAACGGCTTAGGCCCGTTCGCGGGCGAGGTCTACCGAGCGCCCATGGCCTACCCCTACCGATGGCCCACCGGTCCGGAGTCCTGCGGCGCCGAGGCATTCGCAGCCTTTACCGCTCAGGTGCACGCACAGGTCGGCGAGCAGAACGTCGCGGCCGTCATCCTCGAACCCATTCAGGGCGAGGGTGGATTCATCGTTCCACCTGCAGGCTTTCTGGCAGACGTCGCTCTGTGGTGCCGCGAGAACGGCATTGTTTTCATCGCCGACGAGATCCAGACCGGATTCTGCCGCACCGGTAACTGGTTCGCTTGCGACCACGAGAGCGTGGTGCCGGACCTGATTACCACGGCCAAGGGTATCGCCGGCGGACTTCCGCTGGCCGCGGTGACCGGCCGGGCGGAGATCATGGACGCTGTACACGGTGGCGGCCTGGGAGGAACGTACGGCGGCAATCCAGTGGCGTGCGCGGCTGCGCTGGCTGCGATGGACATCATGGAGCACGACGACCTCAACGGCGCCGCCCGCGCCATTCAGGACACGATGACGCCACGGCTGCAGCAGTTGTCGGACAAGTACGAGTCCATTGGCGACCTGCGCGGCCGCGGGGCGATGTTGGCGATCGAGCTGGTCACCGACCGCAACTCCCGCACGCCCGACCCCGCCCGCACCGCAGCAGTGTCCGCGGCCTGCCACCGCGAAGGGTTGATCACGCTGACCGCCGGCACGTACGGCAACGTGGTGCGGTTCCTCCCGCCGCTGGTCATGCCGTTGGGGTTGCTCGCCGAGGGGCTCGACATACTCGAGAGCGCGTTCGCGAGCACCTCATGACCCCCAGCCTGCGTGACGGTCGGACTCCGGTCACTGCGGCTGTCCTCACCGCGGTCGGGCGATTGGACGTCGACACCGTCTGGATCGACGCTCCGGAGCCTCCTGAAGTTCGTGTGCGGCCTGCGTTCGTCGGGGTGTGTCACAGCGACTTGCACTACGTCGACGGTGTCCATGTGACCGACTTGCCTGAAATGTTGGGTCACGAGGCCGCTGGCGTCGTCGAGGCGGTCGGCGCGAACGTCACGACCGTGCGCCCAGGCGATCACGTGGTCACGTCGTTGACCATGTATTGCGGGACCTGCCGCTACTGCGTCACCGGCCGCCTGCAACTGTGCGAAGGCCGCGGTGCGTTGCGCGCGCGCACGCGACCCGCTGTGCTGAACACAGAGGGCAGATCCGTGGGCACGATGGGCGGCGTCGGCGGGTTTGCCGAAGCACTGCTGATCCACCAGAACGGCGTCGCGCGCCTCGATCCGGAACTGCCGCTGGACGCTGCAAGCCTGCTTGGATGCGCCGTGTTCACCGGCGTCGGCGCAGTCACCCGCAGCGCTCAGGTACCGGTAGGCGCGAGCGTCGCTGTCATTGGCTGCGGCGGCATCGGCGTCGCCGCGGTGCAGGGTGCAGTGCTCAGCGGCGCGTCCGTGATCGTCGCTATCGATCCGTCTGCGGAGAGGCGTGAGTGGGCCCGCCGCTTCGGAGCTACGCACACGCTTGACGGCGGCCCGGACGTCGTCGACGAGGTGCGCGGTCTGTGCGGCTCCGGCGTCGATTACTCCTTCGAGGCCGTCGGCCGGCAGTCCACCGCCGAGTCCGCATTCGCGATGCTCGCACCTGGAGGCACCTGCACGGTGCTCGGGATGATCCCTGACGACACGCCCATCCGGGTGCCGGCCTCCGGGTTGTACTTCGGAGAGCGTCGTCTGCACGGCGCTTTTATCGGGTGGAGCCGATTCCCGGTCGACATTCCGCAGCTGTCCGCCCTGCACCGCAGCGGCCGCCTGGCGCTGACAGAGATGATCACCGATCGGGTGCCACTGGCCGATATCGAGCGGGCCATGGCGATGGTCCGGCAAGGCCGCGGCCTGCGAACTGTCATAGCCGTCTGACCCGCGCGGCCTCACGTGTGACCCGCGCGGCCTCACGTGTGACCCGCGGCGTCACATCACAACAGCTGCGAGTACTCGCGGAACTCCCAGTCGGTCACCGAACGCGCGAACCGTTCGAGCTCATCACGTTTGTAACCGATGAAGGCGTCCACAAATTCTGCGCCGAGCAGCTCGACCATCTCGGTGTCCGCTTCGAGCGCGTCGAGCGCCTCGGCGAGGTTCGCCGGGAGCTTGGGCGCCTTCGTCGCGTCGTAGCCGTACCCGACGGCAGGCTCGGGCGCGGTCAAACCGTTCTCCATACCGAGGTGCGCCGCCGCTAAGAGCGCAGCAACGGCGAGGTAGGGGTTGGCGGACGCGTCGCCGAGACGTACCTCCATGCGTGTGGAGGGGCCGCGTTCCGGCGGGATTCGCAGCATCGCGCTGCGGTTGTCCAGGCCCCAGTCGATGAGCCAGGGCGCGAGCGTGTCGGGTCCGAACCGTTTGTAGGAGTTGATGGTGGGGTTGCACAGTGCTGCCATCGCCGGGGCGTGAGCCAGCACACCGGCGATCGCCGACTGTCCCAGCACGGAGATGCCGTGCGCGCCGTCCGGGTCGTCGAACAGGGCATTGCCGTCGGCGTCGGTTGCGGACATGTGCAGGTGGAAACCCGAGCCGCCTTCGTCGTCGAAGGGCTTGGCCATGAACGTGGCGAGCTTGCCATCTTGGCGGGCCAGCTCTTTGATGGCGGCCTTGAACCGGAACGCCCTGTCGGCGGCGTCCAACGGTTCGGAATGCCACAGGTTGATCTCGAATTGGCCGCCGCTGAATTCATGGTTGCCGGCGGAAGTTTCGATGCCGTACGCACCGAGGTGGCGTAGCGCCCGGATGAGGAAGCTGTCCGGGTCGCCCTGGTAACCGGTGACGTAGACGTTGCCGGTGCCGTCGCCGTAGCGGGACCAGCCCGACGGCGACTGCGTGTTCGGGACCATCAGGAAGAACTCGAGCTCGGGGCCTACTGCGGCTCGGCGGCCAGCTTGTCCGAAAATGTCGATCACCCGCCGCAGGACGTTACGTGGGCTCATACCTGACGGTGTGCCGTCGGGGTTGAAGATGTCGACCATGCAGTGGGCGACCCCGGGTTCCCAGGGGATCGGCAACACCGATGTCAGGTCGGGGAAGGCGACGACGTCGGGCAGACCTGCAGACATACCGCCAGCAATGTCGACGATGTGACCGGTCGGACTGGTCGCGAAGACCGACCGGCAGAATGCGACGCCGCTGGCTACGGTCCGTTCGAAGCGGCTTACGAGTACGTCTCGGCCCCGCTCGCTACCCAACAGGTCTGAGTAGCCCAACCTGACGATGTCGATGCCTTGCTCGGTGAACGACGCGACGGCGTCGTCCAACCCCTCGATCTTGCGGTGCGCCACGGGTGGGCCTTTCGGTGGTCGGGGTTGGAGTCAGCCTTTGCGGAGTCGGGCGAGGCGGGCGGCGTCGCCGCGGAACTCCCAGTCCCCGCCCTTGGCGGTGGACAGGACCTCGTCGCTTTCGGTCGGCTGGGCGCCGCAGTCGTCGCGGATCGGCGTCGGTCCGGACACGATCGTGTTCGACAGGGTGCCCAGGCCCTCCACCTCGACCTCGACGACGTCGCCGGGGTACACGGTGCGGGAGAAGGCGGGGGTGCCCGACAGCAGCACATCACCGGGATTCATGGTGATCGTGCGGGCGATGTCGGCGAGCAGGTAGTGCATGTCCCACTTCATCTCGTCGGTGTTGCCGTCCTGTTTGGCGACTCCGTTGACGAGGGTGCGGATCTGTTTGCCGCGGAAGTCCCAGTCGTCCACAAGGCCCGGGCCTAGAGGACACAGCGTGTCGGAACCTTTGACACGAAGCATGGAACCGCTGTCGGTGTCACGGAAGTCGTGCAGGCTGTAGTCGTTGGCGACGGTGTAACCGGCGATGTAGTCGGCCGCGTCGGCCGGGCTGATGTTTCTCGCGGCGCGACCCACCACGATCGCTATTTCGCCTTCGTAATTGAGCCAGTTGCAGCGCTCGGGACGCACGACGTGACCCTTGTGTGCGTTGAGGGAGGAGGTTGGTTTGTGGAAGTAGGTGGGCGCCGCCGGAAGGCTGGTGCCGAACTCTTCTACTCGGCTGGTGTAGGTGAGGTGGACGGCAATGATCTTGGTTGGAATGACTGGTGGCAGGTGGATGGCGTCGGTGACGGCCACGGCGCGGCCGTCACCGGCTACGAGCTCGTCGCCGTGTCGGAGTACTTCGGTGGGAACGCCGTCGAGAAGGATGCGTCGGTACTCGGTCATCGGGTGCCTCCTCAGCCGGCGGCGGGAATGTCGGCGCCGGTGCTGGTGGTCTGGCGCAGGTAGTCGGGGTCGGCTTCTGTGATGTGCGGTCGAGGGAAGCCGCCGTCGGGGCGGTCGAACCACACGTGCACCTGTCCGGTGCCGATGGAGTTTTCGTACTTGCTGTACTGGCGTCCGGTCGCGGTGCAGTCACGCTCGCCGAGGGCGCCCATCATCATCAGGTAGTGACCGAAGCGTGCCTCGGGTTTGTAGCGGTAGAACTCCGGCATGGTGTCCAGGACACGTGCATGGTCGCCGCGGGTGAACAATTCGATCCGCTCGTGGTCGACGTGGGCGGCCTCAGGGCTGTGAATGTGTTCGTCACCGGCGGCCTCGTGGTCGCGCAGCTTGCGCAGGGGCCAGAAGCTATGGCTCATGGCGCCGCTGGCGATGATCAGCACCCGCCGGTCGCTGTCTGCGATGGCGTCGCCGAGGGCGCGGCCGAGGCGCAGGTTGTCCTCGGTGTCAGCGGTCTGGCAGACGCCGATCGAGACCCATTTCTTGTGGGGGAGTCCTTGCCCGAGGAACTCCCACACGTTGGTGGTCGCGTAGAAGATCGGCAGTTCAGGGTCGTCGATCGCGGTGATCCAGGTGCAGTGCTGCGCCGCCTTGGCGGCGATGGCGTAGGCCAGTTCTGGGTCGCCGGTGAAGTCGTAAGGGCGTTGCGCCATGCCGCGCGGCAGCTCCTCGGACGTGAATAGTCCGCTTCTGCGCTCCTGGGCGGTGACGACGAATTCGACGGTGGTCGCCCAGTGCGAATCGAGCACTACGACGGTGTCGTAGTCGACGGTGTCGAAGACGTCGCGGCGTAGCTGTTGCAGACCGGAGACCAGCGTGCTGTCGCGGCCGTCGTTGAGTTCTCGGCGGGTCTCCTCCGGCAGCACGATGGTCGGGACGTGCGCGATCAGTCCGGCTCCGACGATCTCACCCATCAGTTGCTCCCCTCGGCTATTGTCCAGCCAGAGGGGCCGAACACGGTGTTTTTGATGTCGCAGTAGAAGTCGAAGGACCAGATGCCGCCCTCACGGCCGATGCCGGAATGTCCGCTCCCACCGAACGGGGCGCCGAGGTCGCGGACGAAGAAGCAATTGACCCAGACCGTGCCGGCCGTCAGCTGTGCCGAGACCCGTCCGGCGCGTTCGGGGTCGCCGGTGATCAGGGTGGCTGCGAGCCCGAAGCGGGTGTCGTTGGCCATGTCGACCGCTTCACGCTCGGTGGAGAAGGTCTGCACGGTCAGAACGGGGCCGAAGACTTCCTCGGTGACGATCTCGCTATCGGACTTCACGTCGGTGAGGATGGTCGGCTGAAAGAACAGTCCACCGAGCTTGGTGTTCGGGCCGCCGCCGAGCAGCGGCCGGGCGCCGCTTCTGAGCGCTCGTTCGACGAAGCCGCTAACTCGTTCGAAGTGCGGGCGCGACACTAGCGCGCTGACGTCGGTGGTCTCGTCGCGCGGGTCGCCCTGCACCAGTCGCGCAGCCCGCTCGACGACCGCCTCGACGAACTGGTCGTGCAACGAGTCGTGCACGAGGATGCGGAACGCGCCGAGGCAAACCTGGCCGGCGTTGTCGAATTGCTCCACCGCGAGCGAGACCGCAAGTTCGAGGTCTGCGTCGTCGAACACGATCAGCGGTGACTTGCCGCCGAGTTCGAAGGACAGCGGCACGATGTTCGGCGCTGCGGCGGCCGCAACTGTTCCGGCTGTAGGGACCGAGCCGGTGAAAGAGAGCCGCCGGATGCCCGGGTGGGCGGTGAGCGGTGCTCCGGCCTCAGCGCCGAGTCCCTGGACGACATTGAACACACCGTCCGGCATACCGGCGTCACGGGTGATGTCAGCCAGCAGCGATGCAGTCAGCGGCGCCCACTCCGGCGGCTTGAAGACGACAGTGTTACCGGCGGCGAGCGCGGGGCCGATGCGCCAAGTGGCGAGCATCAGCGGGGCGTTCCACGGTGTGATGATCGCGCAGACCCCGGCCGGGTCCCAGGTGATCCGCTCGCGGTGTCCACGAACCTCCAGCTGCTCGCCCAGCTCTCGGACACGGTCGGCGAAGGCGCGAAAGTTCATTCCGACGCGGGGCATGACGCTGCGGCGGTGCGATCGCAGCAGCGATCCGTTGTCGCGTGTCTCGACCCTCGCCAGTTCTTCGGCGCGCGCTTCGATCCCGTCGGCGACGCGGTGCAACACCTCGGAGCGGCCCTGCGCGCCGAGGTCACGCCAGGCGGGGAAGGCGCGGTGGGCGGCAGCTACGGCAGCGTCGATCTCGACCGCGGTGCCGCGGGCGATCTCGCCCAGCATGGCCTCGTCGATCGGCGAGATGTCGGTGAACGTGCGCTCGGACGCGACGCGGCTGCCGTCGATCCAATGTCGGGTGTCGACCTCGACGCCTTCGACGTTGATGACGTCAGGCACCGTGTGCCGCCTCGGACGAGGGAAGTAGGTTGTCCACGAGCAGCGAGCCGCCGTCCCACTTGACGCCGACCTGGCGGTAGTAGGCGCCGAGGATCTCCTCGGGCTGGAGAAGGCTCAGTTCCTCGGTCGGTGAGTCGAACAGCTGGAAGTGCTCCACGTCGGCGGCCCATGGCTCGCCGCCTTCGGCCGAGGCCGCTCCGGTCACGATGATTTCGTCTAGACGGAAGCGGGCCGGGTCATCGATGGCGGTCACGATCCGGTTGTGCGCCATCGGGTGACCGTTGACGAACCCGTTGGAGTCAGCTGGGCCGGTGAGGCGGATGCGGGCCTCGGCCAACCGCCGGTCCGACGCGGCCAGCGATGCACCGAACCGGCCGCCCTCGGCGATGCGCGGGGCGGGGCCGTAGGGGTGCGGGCGGGTCATGTGGATCGACCCGAGCTTCTTCGGGTAGCCCTGATGGATTCCGCGGGCGATGGCGAAGTCGGTGTCGACCCAGATGTAGCTGCAGCGGCTGTAGGTCGTTCCCTCGTAGGAGCAGCGTACGACGACGAACGCTTCACGGTACTGACCGCGAACCGGGTCCATCAGCTGCTCGGCGTCCTCGGCGCAGGACTGCCAGTCCGCCCAGATGAACGCCACGGCCCCTGGGTCCTCGGGTGCAAGCTTGAGCGGCTCCGGCAGCAACTCCGCCACCCGTGACGGGTCCACTCGGTACTCGATAGTTAGCAGGTCACCGGAGTAGAACCACGGCGGGTTCGGCAACAGCGAGGCGCGCCCCGACGACGTTCGAGGGTGGAAAAAGCCCTGCATACTTGATGGCACGTCAGCCTCCGGCTCGTCTGTCGGCATCCCAGCCGATGGCGGCATGGACGACCTGCGTTTGGCAAAACCGTACGGATCCATACGGTTTTGCGTCAAGTCCCTATGGACAGTTCGTTTGGACCCGAATAAATTGTGACCTATGACAGCCACGGACTGGGCAGCGCAAGCGGCCTCCATCATTCTCCCGACGTCCATGCTCGTGGGCGGCGCTCCATCGGCCGCGGCGGATGGACGCGTGTTCGAGGTGATCGCCCCTCGATCGGGCGAGGTGCTTGGCAGCGTTCCGGACGGAGCGCCGCAGGACGTCGACCGTGCTGTCGCCGCCGCCCGCGGTGCCTTCGCCCGGTGGTCGGGCACGGCACCGGCTGAGCGCAAGCGCATCCTGCACCGCTTCACCGATCTGGTCGAGCAACATCGCGACGAGCTAGCGCTGCTCATGGCATTGGAGATGGGCAAGCCCATCGACATCGCCGCGCATATCGAGATGCGCACTACGGCGGCGTCCTACCGCTGGTACGCCGAGTGGGCTGACAAGACCGCCGGCGAAACACCGGACGTCGGTTCGCACGCCCTGGCGCTCATCACCCGCGAGCCCGTGGGCGTCGTCGGGGTGATCGTGCCGTGGAACTTTCCGATGACACTGACCGCATGGAAGGTCGCGCCGGCGCTGGCCGCCGGATGCACAGTGGTCGTCAAACCGTCAGAATTCTCGCCGCTGTCCATGATGCGGTTGGGCGAGATAGCGCTAGAGGCCGGCCTGCCCGACGGCGTGCTGAACGTCGTCACCGGGTACGGACCCGATGTCCCCACCGCACTTGGGCGTCACCCCGATGTCGACGCGATCGCCTTCACCGGCTCCACCGCCGTCGGTCGCCGATTCCTCACCTACGCCGCCGAAAGCAACCTCAAACGAGTTTGGCTCGAGCTCGGCGGAAAGTCCCCGAGCATCGTGCTGCCCGACGCTGACCTCGACGTCGCCGCGGCAACGACGGCCGGGAACATCTTCTTCAACCAAGGCGAGATGTGCACCGCTCCGTCTCGACTGCTGGTCCACCGAGACGTCCGCGACGAAGTCGTCGCACGAGTAATCGAAGCTGCGCGAGCAGTACGCGTCGGTGATCCGCTGGACCCAGACGTCACGATGGGCCCGTTGATCAGCTCGGCTCACCGTGACCGCGTCCACGACCACGTGAGCGGTGCGGTCGCCGCAGGTGCAACGGTGCGCATCGGTGGAGAGCACATCGGTGACGCCGGCTACTTCTACTCTCCAACCGTCCTCGACGGTGTCCGCTCGAACATGGCGATCGCGCGCGATGAGGTATTCGGCCCCGTGCTGTCAGTGTTGGAGTTCGACGACATCGAGGACGCTGCCCAACTCGCCAACGACACCGACTATGGGCTGGCCGCAGCTGTCTGGACCAAGGACCTCACCACCGCGCACCGCCTGTCGCGGCAGCTACGCGCGGGCACCGTGTGGGTCAACTGTTACGAGGAGGGTGACATGACCGTCCCCTTCGGCGGATACAAGCAGAGCGGCAACGGCCGCGACAAGTCAGTCCACGCCCTGGACAAGTACACGGAGCTGAAGACGACGTGGATTCAACTGTGATTGATCGCCCAACCGGACGCCCCCGAATCATCATCCCGGCCCGGTTCTCGGCGTCGGCCTCAGCCCTGCGCTTCGAGGCCGAAGTCGCCGCCCGTAAGCTGATAGACGCTGTCTACCGGGCCGGCGGCGAACCGCTCGTCGTACACCCGAATGTCGACGACCTCACCGTCGATGCGATCGAGGCACGCTTCGGTTTCGTCGACGGATTGTTGCTGCCGGGCGGCGGCGACTTGGACCCACAGTGGTACGGCGGGACCGGGCACGAGGCGGTCTACGACGTAGATCTCGATCAAGACCGTTTCGATCTCGCGCTTGCCGACTGGGCGTTGAGCACGGGGCGAGCCGTCCTTGCCATCTGCCGCGGGCTGCAAGTGTGCAACGTGCGCCTCGGCGGCACGATCACAGTCCACATGGACGAACCGCACCAACACGTCGTATCGGACCTCCACCTGCCCGACGACGCCGTTTTGAGCCGCATGCTTGGCACCCGTACGTTGTCCATCAGCTGCTACCACCACCAACGCATCGACCGACTCGGCGAGGGAATGCGGGCGGTTGCCCACGGCCAGGACGGCACCGTCGAGGCCGTCGAACTCGACCGCCCGGGCTGGTTCGTCGGCGTGCAATGGCACCCCGAGGACACAGCAGATGTCGATAGTCATCAGGTGGGAATCTTCGCCGGCTTCGTCGACGCGGCGAAAGAACCGAACCGGGACACCCTGGCATACAGTCCTCGGCCAAAACCGAGGTGATTGACCTGCGCTTCGCCGGTAACCGGCTGGCACCAAGTCCGCTTCACCGTGCCCAAGACTGGCGGACCCATGGGGACTTGAAACGACTGTTGAAAGCAAGCGGCTGAGTGCCCGACGACCAGGGCCCTTGCTACGCCGTCGAGCCACCACCTTGTCCAGGAGAAGCGATGAACCTAAATCGACCGATGCTGACCGCTACGGCGAAGCGGGCGCGTCGCGGCTGAACCGCGAGTACACCTCCCGACGCACAAACGTGTCTGACCAGAAGTCCCGGCCTTGGTCAGGCAGCACATCCGCTCAAGGCCGGACCGTGGGCAGACGCCGTCGCCCGCGAATTCACCCCGATGCAGGAGACCCTCATGAACGTTGCCCTCGACCGCTTCGACCTACCTGACACCGACGCGGCACAGGTCGCCCTCGACTATGCCGAGAACCACGAAGAACCCGCCATCTTTCGGCACAGCGTCCGCTGTTACCTGATAGGCCGCGACCTGATCCAGGATTCGGCACGCGGAGAAATCGACGACGAGGTGCTTTTCCTTGCGTGCGTACTCCATGACATAGGCCTCACAGTTATCGGCAACCGCAGTCAGCGTTTCGAACTCGACGGTGCGGACGTGGCAGCCGAGCACCTGACCGGCTCAGGCCTCTCCGAAGCGCGACTCAAAGCGGTCTGGACCGCGATCGCACTGCACACTACTCCCGATATCGCGCACCGCCTCAGCCCCGAGGCCGGGCTTCTCAGCGCGGCCGCCCCCATCGATGCCGGCGTGCAGCCAGGTGGGGTCCCGGCCCGTTACCGAGCACTAGCCGCTCAGCTGTTGCCGCGCGACGGCGTGCAGCAAGTGCTACTGGAACGTACCTTCGCGCAGACTCTCGCCGACCCACGGAAGGCCGTCCCGTTCACCCTTCCCGGCGAACTGCACCGCCAAATGACCGGTCAAGAATATGTCGACTTCCGTGCAATGCTCGCCTGAGCGTCCGAACGGAGCGGTCGACGACGCCGGGGCGGGTATCAACAGGGAGCCTCGGTCAGTCCGGTGCCGACGCCTTGCCGATCACAGCACGGTCGTGAACCTGATGATGCGCCATGTATTCGACATCCCGTGAGTTCGTGTAGGTCGTCGTCGGGTCCGTGAGTGTCGTTGCCACCAGGACCGGGGCTTTTGTAGTGATCAGCGTGTCCTGGCCTTCATGTGATCGTTCCTCATTTTTTCTGAAGTAGCCTCGCCTGAATCGATCAACTATCGGCGTTGATGAAGGCGAGGAGGCGCGGGTTGACACTTGCGGTAGCGCGGGACCTGCGCGAGAAACGAACGCCAGCGAGCCCGGAGGAGATCGAGGGGTTCGAGACCGACGTCCTCGCGGGTTTCGTCTTGGCCCGGGCGTCGGCGGGGCTGGCCGACGCCACGATCCGCGGCGACGTCGGGAACCTGGTGCAGGTGCGAACCTGGTTCGGGAAACCGTTGTGGGACATGGAACCCAGCGATGCCGACACATATTTCGGCAAGGCGCTCCGAGGCGCGGCGAAGGGCACCCGGCTTGCCCGCACGGGCGCGTTGACCACGTATTTCCAGTTTCTCGAGCTGCGGCACAAGGTGGAGATCCACCAGATGACCGGTCGAGTCATCGAGTGCCCGATCGACGAGATGAACCGCCCGCGGGGGGCGAAGGACGCCGCCCTGCGAATCCCGCCGAGCTCCGCCGAGGTCGACATCCTGTTCGCTGGCTGGCGCGAGGAGCTGGCAACCTGCCGCAAGTTCGCCCCAACAGCCCGTAACTACGCCGCCGCACGGCTGATGGCCGAGGTCGGTGTGCGGATCAACGAGGCGTGCCGGCTGGACCTCGACGACATCAAGTGGGAGCTGGGCAGGTTCGGCAAGCTGCACGTCCGCCACGGCAAGGGCTCCCGCGGCAGCGGCCCCCGCGAACGGATGGTGCCACTGATCAATCACGCCGGTGAGACGCTGCGCTGGTTCATCGAGGACGTCTGGGGACACCTCGACGCCGACCACACCCGCCCCGGCGCGCCGCTGTTCCCCTCCGAACGGCGCAACCTCGACGGGACCTGCCGCCGGGTCGGCGACGACGCCCTGCGAGCCGGACTCGCGCAGGCCACCGCGGTGCACCTGCCGAGCTGGGCAGGAAAGCTGACACCCCATGTGCTGCGGCACTTTTGCGCCAGCGAACTCTATCTGTCCGGGATGGACCTGATCTCGATCCAGGACGCACTCGGCCACGCCTGGGTGGCGACCACGATGAACTACATCCACGTCCACCGCACCCACGTCGAGGACGCCTGGATCGCCGGCCACCAACGCGCCGCCCGCCGCCTGGAAGGACTTCAGCCGTGAAATGGAACCTCCGGTTGGCCGCCGCGAACCGCGGCATCTGGAAGGCCAGCGAGCTGCAACGCCAGCTCGCCGAGCACGGCCTGGTGGTCTCCGCCGGGAAGATGTCCGGTCTGTGGTCCGGCCGGCCGTCCAGCATCAAACTCGACGACCTCGACGTCATCTGCGCTGTGTTGGGCTGCCAGATCGGCGAGATCTTGATCCCCGAACCAGACACGGTCCGAAAACCCAACGCAGAGAAGCAATCATTCCCGGCGGTGGCCGCAGGCGAAAAGTCGGCTGTCACCCCGAGACGCCGAGACGGCCGTAGCCTGCCGCCGGCGTGAGGGCGGCGAGCTGCGCGAGCTGCCTCGCCTTCGGCCGCGTCCTCCCCGCACATGGTCTGTGCACGGCCTGCAACCCATTCGCCCGCAAGCACCCCATCGGCCGGTGCACCGGGTGCGGGCGCGAGCAGCCGGTCCGCAAACGGTACTGCCGGCTCTGCTGGTCCCACGCTCGAACCCTCGCCCACCAGAGCGGCAAGCCAGCCCATCAAGCCAAGGCGGTGCATCACCTGCGCGAGGTCACCCACCACCAGCTGTTCTTCGCCGACATGTTCACCACTCGCGGCGCCCGCACCGCCCCGCCGCGCCGACACGATCAACGCGGCCGACCACGCAAGACCGCGCCACCGGCGGCGGCACGGCCGAGCACCGGTGCGGTGCAAACCTTCCTGTTCGACGGTCTGCACCGCGACTTCACCCGCCACGACGAAAATGCCGACCCCGACCCGGACAATCCCTGGCTGGCATGGGGGCACCACCTGGCCCACCAGCTCGCCGAGACCCGCGGCTGGGGCCGCAGTGTCCGCGCCGACGTCGGGCGCGCGCTGGCGGTGGTGCTGGCCCACCACGTCGACGGTGATGTGGTGTTTTACTCCGACATGTTCCCGGCTCTGCGGGCGCTCTATCTCAGCGTCGAGCGCACCGCCGAAGTCCTCGACCGAATGGGAATCTTCCGCGATGACCGGCGCCCGTCCGTCGAGGATTGGCTCGACCGCAAGCTCGACGGCATCACCCCGGGAATCGCCCACGACGCCGAGCGGTGGGTGCGTGCCCTGCGCGGCGGCCTGCCCCGCGCCCGACCGCGCAGCCCCGCGACCGCGTGGACCTACTTGAACACCGCGTGGCCGGTGTTGCTGGCCTGGTCAGCCCGCTACAGCCATCTGCGTGAGGTCACCCGCCAGGACGTGCTCACGGTCCTTGATGATCTGCACGGCGGTCACCGTCAGCACACCCTCATCGCGCTGCGGTCACTGTTCGGGTTCTGCAAGACGAACGGGGCAGTGTTTCGCAACCCAACCAACCGAATCCGGGTCGGCGAACAACCCTCGACCCTGGTCCAGCCACTGAGCCCGGAGCAGATCGCGCAGACCGTCGCCGCCGCCACCCGCCCGGCGGACCGGCTCATCGTGGTGCTGGCCGCCGTCCACGCCGCTCGCACCGGCGCGATCCGTGTCCTGCAACTCGACGACATCGACCTCGGCAACCGACGCCTGATCGTCGCCGGGCACGCCCGCCCGCTCGACGATCTCACCCGGCAGATCCTGCTGGGCTGGCTCGACTACCGCCGAACACGCTGGCCGAACACCGCCAACTCGCATCTGCTCATCAACACCAAGACGGCGATGGAGACCGGTCCGGTCACCGCACACTGGATCGCCGCCGGATTCCGAGGCCAGCACGCGACGCTCGAACGCTTACGCGTCGACCGCCAGCTCGAAGAGGCCCTCACCCATGGCGCAGATCCACTACACCTGGCGGTCGTATTCGGACTCGCCGAGAAAACAGCGATCCGCTACGCCACCGCCGCCAAGGCACTGCTGGCCACCCCGCTCGAGCGCGACACCAGCGGTTCACCATGAACCCAAGGACGCAAACCCGAGAGTTGCGGCAATCGCCCCTTGGGTTCGCAGCGAAGAACCCTCAGTTTCGCTGAACCCACGGGGTTCATGGGGTAGCAGGTCCATTCGGTGCAAAAACAACGCCAGGGTGATCTGACTCGTGGATTAAGGTCAGACGTTGATGGTCAGCGGCGGCGTGCGACGGGGTCGCGGGCTTCCTGCCAGCGGGCGAGGGCTTGCGGGGAGACCCGGGCGTAGCGGGCCAGTGAGGCGACGCTGGTATGGCCGGAGTAGGCCAGCAGGGTGGAGGTGTTCGCACCGTCTTCGGCGGCGTGGGTCAACGCCGAGTGCCGGAGTTGGTGCAGTGTCCATGGCCCGTTGGGAAGTTTCTCGGTGGCTCGTTCGAAACATTCGGCCGCTCGTCGGTAGGACAGGCGGGCGCGGCCGCTGGCGGTGTCGAGATCGGCGGTGGGCAGTTCGATGCGGGCTCGGCGGTCGGTGAGGAACACCGGGCTGGCCCTGCGGCCTTGTAGCAGGCGGGGCAGCAGCCGGGCGGTGGCGGTGCGCCAGACGATGATGTCCGCGGCGCCACCTTTGCGGCGTACCTTGGCCCGCCGATTCGGCAGGTCCAGCTCGCCCACGTCGAGGGTCAAGGCTTCCTGGGCGCGGGCAGCGGTTTCATACAGCATCCGCCACAGCGTGCGTTCCCGAAGCGGCAGGTGCGTTCGGGTCAGCAGGGTCGCGATGTCGGTGATGCTCAGCGACCGGGTGCGGTCGGGGATGCGCGGGCGGCGGCGAATCCGCCGGGTGGGGTCGCCGGTGATCCAGTGCTGGGTGCGCCACCAGGCCGCGGCGGAGTGGAGCGCGTCGAGGCGGGCGTTGGCCGTGGCGTTGGCGGAGGCTACCCAGTGCCGGGCGAACCATAGGCCGATCCGCTCGGCGGCCGCTTCCTCATCCAGCAACCTCACTGGAGTTTCCGCACCGAGCTCGGTCACCAGGGCGCGCAGCGCCAGGGCGTAGGCCCGCGCGGTGTTGGGCGTTGGGGATCTCGGTGAGGAAGGCCTCGACCGCGCCGTCGAGACGCATCCCGGTGGCTGCGGCATCGAGGCGGTGGATGGTAGCCACAGGTCCCTCCCGGGGCCGCTATCGCAGATATGCACAGGGAGTCGCCCCTACCCGGCGGAGGCGGGAACCGTCGGTCCCCGGAGCATCAGTTCGGCGTGAAGACCGTCTCGGGTTGGCGGAGGGGCGATGACCGGTGGCGTCGAGCTGGGCCAGTTCGTGGTCGATGTCGACGGTGATGGTGCCGAACAGGCCGATGTGTTCGCTGCGGGCCGGGGAGATGTGGGCCAGTAGGACGTCGTCGACCCGGCGCCCTTGGGCCCGGAACTGGGTGACGGCCAACCCGAGGTATTCGGTGGTCCAGGCGATCACCGCGTTCGTGGCTAGGGTGAGGCACCAGGCCTGCTCGGTCTGGTGTTGCAGGTGCCGGCGGCGCACGGCGCCTTCATGGGCGTAGAACACATCGCGGCGCAGGGCGTGGATGCTTTCGCCCTTGTTGAGCTGGTGGGAGATTTTGCGGCGGTAGTCCTCTCGGGACAGATATCGGGAGGCATAGACCGTGCGGCGCAGTGCCTCGTATTCCTTCAGGGCGGCGGCGAGGGTGTTCTGCCGGTCGGCGCCGGACAGTTTCCCCACGATCAGCGAGGCGGTGACGTGCCCGTATTTCAGCTCGCTGCCAGCCACAGGATTTCATCCCAGTTCTCGGCAATGAGCTGGGTGTTGACCCGCCGCGTCAGCAGGGGACCCACCAGCGGGTAGCTGTCGAGGGCGGTGGCCTGGGTCCCGCACCGGTAGAGGGTGATCTTGCCGAGGTCCCGGATCCGGGGGGACAGCTGCAGGGCCACGAGGTCGAACAACGCGAAGTTGAGCAGGCTGGCGCCGTGGGTGTCGGTGGCGTGTTCGGTGATCGGCAGGTCAGCCTGATTGCCCAGGATCTCATCGAGCACGTAGGCCGCTTCGCGTTCGGTCGCGACGATCACCCAGCCACCGCAGCCTGCTCATGCCGATCTCCGGATCGACCACCAGCAGCCCGTCCAGCTCCGCCCGTCGTGTCTCGGTGAGCAGGTGCGCGATCCGGTCGTAGGTTTCCCGTTCGGCGGCCCCGC
>JAABUT010001316.1_pt1 | contig 29146 bp, 28 predicted proteins | sample 5559281 | NCBI WGS metagenome assembly JAABUT01 (sample SAMN10711880, study PRJNA513359) | rock metagenome | isolation source: Antarctica rocks | place: Antarctica: Victoria Land, Ricker Hills nord | collected 2016-01-04
GCCCGCTCACCGCCCACGAGCAGGGCGCCGTAGGCGGGGTGTAATCCTGCGGCGGCCTCGGTGAACAGCACGGCGGGGTCCCCCCGCCACGGCGCGGACAGTCGGGTGCAGACGTTGACCTGGTACAGCTCTCCGGCGCGGACCAGCTCGATAGCGTGCTCGGTTGCCGCGAGATGCAGCGACGGGTCCGCCGCGCTGAACGTCCCGATGCGCGCGGGGACAGACGGTAGGGCGCCGCCGCGCGTCACGCGTTCGGCCAGGATCCGGGCGGCGGCAAGGGCAGTGGATCGGTCCTCGCTGTGCAGCTCCTCGAAGGTCCAGTGGCCATCGTGGCGGCGCAGGACGTGATCGTGAAACGCCAGCCGGGTGGTGGCCGCGTCATAGCCGAGCCGCCCGAACCAGCCACCGGCCACCACGCCGTCGTCCTGCACACCGATCACCTGCGGCCCAGTGGCGAGCGCGGCCGCGTCGGTGACGACGAACTGCGGAGCCCAGGTGATCACCGCGCTACCGTCGGCCCAGTCACCCCACAGGCACACCAGCCCCTCGACGTCCGCCAGCGCCCGAACCACCTGCTCCGGCGACGCGGCACCGTGCAGAGGGTCGACGGTGACTCGACACTGCCACTCCGCGCGCGGAGCAGTGTCGACCGATCGGGGTCCATGGAGGCTTCGCCGACCTCGGTCCGAGCGACTCCGCTCAGATTGCCGCACGGATGGCCTGCTCGAAATGAGCCACATGGTCCGCCGACAGTTGGGCGGCCTTGTCCGGCTCTCCGCCGACGATTGCCTGCAGCAGCGGGCTGTGTTCCCCCACATGCCCGGCGAGGTCCGGCAAGCGGTCGAGGAACAGGCACCAGATCCGGGTGGCCAGGTTGTCGTATCGCACCAGGGTCTCTTCCAGGTACGGGTTGTGGGTGGCCGCGTAGATCGCCCGGTGCACCGACATGTCCAGCCGCATCAGTTCCCCGGAATCGCCGTGCTCGCCGCTCTTGCGGTGTAGTGCGTCGAGCAGCCCCCCCAGCGCCGCGCGATCACTCGCGGTCGCCCTGCGGGCGGCGCCGGCCGCCGCGGCGGGTTCGAGGTGCTGGCGCACTTCGGAGATGTGGCTCAGGTCCGTGATGTTGACCTCGGTCGCGAACGTGCCCCGCCGCGGGTAGGCCACCACCAACCGTTCGGTCTCCAGTCGCTTCAGAGCCTCGCGGATCGGCGTCCGGCCGACGCCGAGGCTTGCGGCGAGATGCTCGTCGTTGATCGGGGTTCCCGGTCGAATATCCAAGGTGACCAGCCGGTCCCGCAGAACAAGATAGGCGCGTTCGGCGAGCGAGGGTCGCTCCTCCTGCAAGACCGCTTGCGTCATTGCCAGTGCCCTTCGCCGACCCCTTGACCGTCCGTACTGACTGACCTACCCTAGCTCATTAACTGGTATATCAGAGATACTCTAGAAGGCGAAGGTGGTTCGAGATGAGCTCCGGTTCCGTGACCGCACCCGTTGAGGTCCTCTCTCAATCGCTCGCCGACCTCGACCCGGAAGTGGCCAGCGCCATCGACGCCGAACTCGAACGCCAACGCAGCACCCTGGAGATGATCGCGAGCGAGAACTTCGCGCCGCTCGCCGTCATGCAGGCCCAAGGTTCGGTGCTCACCAACAAATACGCCGAGGGCTATCCCGGCAAGCGCTACTACGGCGGCTGCGAACACGTCGACGTGATCGAGCAGTTGGCGATCGACCGGATCAAGGCCCTGTTCGGTGCTGAGGCCGCCAACGTGCAGCCGCACTCCGGGGCGCAGGCCAATGCCGCGGCCATGGTTGCGCTGCTCAGTCCCGGTGACACGATCTTGGGTCTGGATCTGGCCCACGGTGGCCACCTCACCCACGGCATGCGGCTCAACTTCTCCGGCAAGCTGTACAACGTCGTCGCGTACCACGTAGCGGAGTCCGATCACCGGATCGACATGGCCGAGGTCGAGCGCCTGGCGGTCGAGCACCAACCCAAGTTGATTGTCGCCGGCTGGTCGGCCTACCCGCGGCAGCTCGATTTCGCCGAGTTCCGCCGGATCGCCGACCGGGTGGGTGCCTACCTGATGGTGGACATGGCCCACTTCGCCGGTTTGGTCGCGGCCGGACTGCACCCCAGCCCCGTGCCGCATGCGCACATCGTCACCACCACCACCCACAAGACCCTCGGTGGTCCGCGCGGTGGGGTCATTCTCTCGACCGCCGAGCTGGCCAAGAAGCTCAATTCCGCCGTCTTCCCCGGGCAACAGGGCGGCCCGCTCGAGCATGTCATCGCCGCCAAGGCGGTCGCCTTCAAGATGGCCGCCGGCCCCGAGTTCGCCGATCGACAGCAACGAACCTTGGACGGGGCGAGGCTCATCGCCGAGCGGCTCCTGCAACCCGACCTCACCGAGGCCGGTGTCAGCGTGCTCACCCACGGCACCGACGTGCACCTGGTCCTGGTCGACCTGCGCAACTCCGAGCTCAACGGTCAGCAAGCAGAGGATCGACTGCACCGGGTGGGAATCACCGTCAACCGCAACGCGGTCCCGTTCGATCCCCGCCCGCCGATGGTCTCCTCCGGGGTCCGCATCGGCACGCCGGCGCTGGCCGCGCGCGGCTTCGGCGCCGAGGAGTTCACCGAGGTCGCCGACATCATCGCCGCGACCCTGCTGCCCTCCTTCGACGACGGCGCTGCCGCACAGTTGCGAGCGCGGGTCAGCACGCTGACCGGGCGCTTCCCGCTGTATCCAAGCCTGGCCGGAGTCTCCTGATGAGCGACAACGTCCGTCCGCTTCCCGCCACGTCAGGCGCGGACATCCCGGAGCACCCGAGCTTTCTGTGGCGCAACCCCGACCCGAAGCCGTCCTATGACGTGGTCATCGTCGGGGGCGGCGGGCACGGTTTGGCGACCGCGTACTACCTCGCGAAAAACCACGGCATCACCAACGTAGCGGTGCTGGAGAAGGGCTGGCTGGCCGGCGGCAACATGGCCCGCAACACCACCATCATCCGGTCCAACTACCTGTGGGACGAGAGCTCAGGTATCTACGAGCACTCGCTCAAGCTGTGGGAGGGGCTGGAGGAGGACCTCGGGTACCCGATCCTGTTCAGCCAACGGGGCGTGCTGAACCTGGCCCATTCGCTGCAGGACGTGCGGGACTCGGTGCGGCGAGTCAACGCCAACCGCCTCAACGGCATCGACGCGGAATGGCTCGACCCGCACCAGGTCAAAGCGGTCTGCCCGATTGTCAACATCTCCCCCGACGTCCGCTACCCCGTGCTGGGCGCCACGTATCAGCCGCGAGCCGGCATCGCCAAACACGACTATGTGGCCTGGGGATTTGCCCGCCGCGCCAGCGAGCTGGGCGTGGATCTGATCCAGAACTGCGAGGTCACCGGCATCGACGTCGTCGACGGCACGGTCGTTGGTGTGCAGACCACGCGCGGCGCCATCAAGGCGGGCAAGGTCGCCCTTGCGGCGTCGGGCCACTCTTCGGTGTTGGCCTCGATGGTCGGCCTGCCGTTGCCGATCCAGTCGCACCCACTGCAGGCCTTGGTGTCGGAACTGCTGGAGCCGGTGCACCCGACCGTGGTGATGTCCAATGCGGTGCACGTCTACGTGTCGCAGGCGCACAAGGGCGAGCTCGTGATGGGTGCCGGTATCGACTCGTTCAACGGATACGGCCAGCGGGGCGCGTTCCACATCATCGAGCGGCAGATGGCGGCGGCGCTGGAACTGTTCCCGATCTTCGCGCGGGCTCATCTGCTGCGCAGCTGGGCCGGCATCGTCGACACCACGCCGGACGCGTCCCCGATCGTCGGCCTGACCCCGGTCGAGAACCTGTATCTCAACTGCGGGTGGGGTACCGGCGGCTTCAAGGCCACCCCCGGGGTCGGCTGGTGTTTCGCGCACACGGTCGCCCATGACGACCCGCATCCCTACAACGCGCCCTTCACCCTCGACCGGTTCACCACCGGTGCGCTCGTCGACGAGCACGGCGCAGCCGCCGTGGCCCATTAGGAGAGATGTCATGCAGCTGATCGGATGCCCCTGGTGCGGGGCGCGTGAGGAGGCCGAGTTCCACTACGGCGGCCAGGCGCACGTCGCCTACCCCGCGAACCCGGCCGAGAGTTCGGACGTGGACTGGGCTCAGTACGTGTTCTTCCGCGCCAACCCGAAGGGACCCTTCGCCGAGCGCTGGATGCATACCGCCGGGTGCCGCCGCTGGTTCCACGCGGTGCGCGACACCGCCACCCATCAACTGTTGGCCGTCTACACACTCACCGACCCGAAACCGGAGATCGTGCGATGACCCGTCTGCACACCGGTGGCCGCATCGACCGCGGCACCGAACTGCGTTTCACCTTCGACGGTAAGGACTACCTCGGCCACCGCGGGGACACGCTGGCCTCGGCGCTGCTGGCCAACGACGTCCACCGCGTCGCGACGAGCATCACCTTCGGGCGCCCCCGCGGCATCATGACGGCCGGGGTCGAGGACGCCACCGCGCTGGTGCAGGTCGACGCGCCGTTTCCCGAGCCGATGCTCACCGCGACCACCATCGAGCTCTACGACGGCCTGGTCGCGCACGGTCTGGCGGGTCAGGGGTGCCTCGCCGCCGAGCCCGATCCCGCGCGCTACGACGCGATGCACGCCCATTGCGACGTCTTGGTGGTCGGTGCCGGACCGGCCGGCCTCACCGCCGCCCTGACCGCTGCCCGCGCGGGCGCCAGGGTGGTGCTGGTCGATGACCAGCCCGAAGCGGGTGGTTCGCTGCTGAGCGCCCGGGAGGAACTGGACGGCGCACCGGCGCTGGAGTGGGTGGCAGCCGCGGTTTCCGAGCTTGCGAGTTATCCCGAGGTGCGGGTCTTGCAGCGCACCAGTGCCTTCGGGTATTACGAGGACGGCTTCGTCTTGGCGCTGGAGAAGCGCACCGACCACCTCGGCGCCGACGCACCGCGGGAGCTGTCGCGGCAACGGGTGTGGCGGATCCGGTCCCAGCAGGTCGTCGTCGCGGCCGGGGCGCACGAGCGGCCGGTGGTGTTCGCCGACAACGATCGGCCGGGCATCATGTTGGCCTCCGCCGCCCGTACGTACCTCAACCGCTACGGGGTGCTCGCCGGACACAGGGCGGTTGTGTTCACCACCAACGACAGCGCGTACCCGGCTGCCATCGACCTCGCCGATGCCGGGGCGCGGGTGAGCGTTGTGGATGCCCGGGCCACGGCTGCCCCGTTCTGGTCCGAGCAATGCACTTCTCGTGGCATCCCGGTGCGGCCCGGCACCGTGGTCACCGGGACCAGCGGAGCCGAGCGGGTGACGGGCGTGCAGGTGGCGACGCTTTCCGAGGGGGTACTCGGCCCCTCCGAGGAAGTCAGCTGCGAGCTGTTGCTGGTCTCCGGGGGTTGGAACCCGACCGTGCACCTGTACAGCCAGGCGCGCGGGCAGCTGCGCTACGACGCCGCTCTCGGTGCGTTCGTGCCTGAGACCGAGCTGCCGGGTGTCCGCGTTGCCGGATCCGCCCGGGGCAGCTTCACCCTGGCCGGCTGCCTCACCGACGGCGCGGAGGCGGCGCAGCAGGCCCTCGCCGTGTTGGGTATCCCCGCCGGTGCAGTGATTTCCGACGCGGGGCCGGTCCCGCGGCCTGCGCAAGGGCCGGCCGAGCGGGCCGGCTTGGTCCTGTGGGCCGTCCCCGACCCGGGCGAGGAAGCCGCGCCGGGTACGCGGTTCGTGGACTTCCAGCGTGACGCGACGGTGTCCGACATCCTGCGCGCGACCGGCGCCGGGCTCATTTCCGTCGAGCTCGTCAAGCGTTACACGACCATCGGTACCGCGCACGACCAGGGCAAGACCTCCGGGGTGATCGCGTCCGGCATCGTGGCCGACGCTCTCGGCGTCGGGATCGCCACGCTGGGTACCACGACGTTTCGGCCGCCGTATACCTCGGTGTCCTTTGCCGCGTTGGCGGGCCGGGATCGCGGCGAGATCTTCGACCCGGTGCGCGTCACGGCGATCCATTCTTGGCATGTGACGCACGGTGCCTTGTTCGAGAACGTGGGCCAATGGAAGCGGCCCTGGTACTACCCGCACGAGGGCGAGGACATGGAGTCCGCCGTGTTGCGGGAATGCCGAGTCGCCCGTGAAGGCGTAGCACTGATGGACGGTTCCACGCTCGGCAAGATCAACGTGCAGGGAGCCGACGCCGGCGAGTTCCTCGACCGGCTCTACACCAACATGATGAGCACCCTGAAACCTGGCTTCATCCGCTACGGCGTGATGTGCGGCATGGACGGCATGATCATCGACGACGGCACCGTGGCCCGAGTATCGGACAGCGAATTCCTGCTGACCACCACCACGGGCAACGCGGCGAAGATCCTCGACTGGATGGAGGAATTCGCCCAAACCGAATGGCCGAGCCTGCGGGTCAGCTGCACCTCGGTCACCGAGCACTGGGTGACGATCCCGCTTGTCGGCCCGAAATCCCGTGCTGTACTCGCTGCCCTGACACCGGACCTCGACGTCGCCAACGACGCGTTCCCGTTCATGACCTGGCGCGACACCGACGTCGCCGGCATCCCCACCCGGGTCTGCCGCATCAGCTTCTCCGGTGAACTCGCCTACGAACTGAACGTCAACGCCTGGGACGGGCTCGCACTGTGGGAGGCGCTGATCGCTGTCGGCGAGCCCTACGGCATCACCCCCTACGGCACCGAGGCCATGCACGTTCTGCGGGCCGAAAAGGGCTTTCCGATCATCGGCCAGGACACCGACGGCACGATCACACCCCAGGACCTGGGGATGGGATGGGTGGTGTCGAAGAAGAAGGTGGACTTCATCGGGAAGCGTTCGCATGCCCGCGCGGAGAACAACCGGGGTGATCGGAAGCAGCTGGTCGGGCTGCTGCCGGCGGATCCGCACACGCTGCTCACCGAAGGCGCCCAGCTCGTCGCCGGCGAGGAGGTTTCGGCACCGCCGGTACCGATGCTGGGTCACGTCACCTCCAGCTACCGCAGCGCCGCCCTTGAGCGCACCTTCGCCCTCGCCCTGCTGCAGGGTGGTCACGGCCGAATCGGTGAGACCGTGCACGCGTGGCAGGACGGCGACCTGGTCGCCGTCACGGTGACCGACCCCGTCCTCTACGACAAGGAAGGAGCCCGCCGCGATGGCTGACACCCTGCACCGCCGGAGCCCACTTACCGACTACACCGACGCCTTCGCTGCGCTTCCCCTCGGTGCCCGAGAGCTCCCGTTCCGCACGCAACTGAATCTGCGGGTCGACCCCGATGCCGCGGCGGCGGCAGCCATCGGCAAGGCTCTCGGCGGCCCGCTGCCCACGGTGCCGTGCACCGCCTCCCGGCTGGGTGAGGCCGACGTGCTCTGGCTCGGTCCCGACGAGTGGTTGCTCATCGCCGAGCGGGGGCAGGAGCAGACGCTTGGCGACACCCTGCGGGAGGCGATCGGCGACGCGGACGGCGCGGTCACCGATGTGTCCGCCCAGCGCACCGCCGTGGCCTTGACCGGTCCCAAGGTGCGGGAGGTGCTCGCCAGGGGATGCTCCATCGACCTGCACCCGAGGGTGACCCCGATCGGCTCCTGTGTGCAGACCCTGCTGGCGCAGACCGGCGTCGTCATCGTCGTCCGAGACGAGCTCGCCTCGGACTTTCTCCTTCTCGTCCGCGCATCCTTCGCCGGCTATTTCGGCGACTGGCTGATCGACGCCTGCAGGGAACTGCGATGACCCTCAGCGTCTTCGACCTGTTCAAGGTCGGCATCGGACCATCCAGCTCGCACACCGTCGGACCGATGCGGGCAGCTCGAATGTTCGTCGCCGCCTTGGAGTCCGACGGCCTGATCGGCGACGTCGCACGCCTGCACATCGAGCTGTTCGGCTCACTCGGCGCCACCGGCCACGGCCACGGCAGCGTCAAGGCGATCGTGCTCGGGCTCACCGGTCAATCGCCGGACACGGTCGACCCCCGCGCCGCCGAACCCACCGTGCAGCAGGTCCGTGACTCCGGCCGCCTCGCACTGCTCGGCACGCACGACATCACGTTCGCGGCCGCCGACGACATCGTCCTGCACCGCCGCAAGAGGCTGGCCTTTCACTCCAACGCCATGCAGTTCCTTGCCCTCGACGCGGCCGGGCGAGAACTCAGCCAGCGGACCTACTACTCGGTCGGCGGAGGGTTCGTGCTGACCGAAGACGAGGCCGGCGAGAAGCACATTGTCGAGGACCCGACGCCCGTGCCCTATCCCTTCCGTACCGGCGCGGAACTCTTGGCCCACACCAGGGATTCCGGACTACCGGTCAGCGCCATCATGTTGGCCAACGAGCGCGTCTGGCGGAGCGAGGAACAGGTCCGCGACGGCCTGCTACACATCTGGCACGTCATGCAGCAGTGCGTCACCAACGGCACCGAAGCCGAAGGAGTCCTTCCCGGCGGACTGAAGGTGCGGCGCCGAGCGGCCACCTTGCGACAGACCCTGGAGAAGGCCGCCGACGGTACCGGTCCACTTCGCGCCATGGAGTGGGTCACCCTGTATGCCCTGGCGGTGAACGAGGAGAACGCCGCTGGCGGACGGGTGGTCACCGCACCCACCAACGGCGCCGCCGGCATCATCCCGGCCGTCCTGCACTACTACGACCGGTTCGTGCCCGGTGCCGACGACGATGCCATCATGCGGTTCCTGCTCACCGCAGGCGCCATCGGCGTGCTGTTCAAGGAGGGTGCGTCGATCTCCGGCGCCGAAGTGGGCTGCCAGGGCGAGGTCGGCTCGGCCTGCGCGATGGCGGCCGGGGGACTCGCGGAGATCATCGGCGGCACCCCGGAGCAGGTCGAGAACGCCGCCGAGATCGGCATCGAACACAACCTGGGCCTGACCTGCGATCCGGTCGGCGGCCTGGTCCAGATTCCCTGCATCGAACGCAACGCGGTCGGCGCCATCAAAGCGATCACGGCAGCACGCATGGCCCTCTACGGCGACGGCGTCCACCATGTCTCGCTGGACAAGGCGATCAAAACCATGCGCGAGACCGGCGCGGACATGAAGGACAAGTACAAGGAGACCTCCCGAGGGGGCCTGGCTCTCAACGTCGTCGAATGCTGAGCTCACCTGCGCATCCCCGTACCGCTGTCCACACCAAATGCATCCGCAGCCAGGAGACCTCCGTGCCGAAGTTTGTGTACCAGTTCGCTGAAGGCCACAAGGACTTGAAGGATCTCCTTGGCGGAAAGGGGGCGAAGCTGGCCGAGATGACGCGGATGGGGCTGCCGGTACCCCCGGGCTTCACCATCACCACCGAGGCTTGCACGATGTATCTGACCAACGGTCAAGAGCCCTGCGAGCTGCGGACCCAGGTGGATGACCACCTGGGTGCCCTCGAGGCGACGATGAATAAGAAACTGGGGCAGTCTGACGACCCGCTGCTGGTCTCGGTCCGCTCGGGTGTACGGTTCTCGATGCGGGGCATGATGGAGACCGTCCTCAACATCGGATTGAACGACGAGTCGGTGCGCGGATTGGCACTGCAGTCCGGTAACGAGCGGTTCGCGTTCGACTCCTATCGACGGCTGATCCAGATGTTCGGCAAGACCGCACTCGGTGTCGGTGGTGACCATTTCGAGAACGCCCTGGACGCCGCCAAGCAGGCGAAAGGCGCAAAGACCGACCTGGACCTCGACGCGGCGGATCTGCACAAGCTCATCGAGGTTTACAAACAGGTCGTGATCACTGGCTGGAAGCCCAAGGCCGCCTCACCAGCCCAATGCACCTCAAACCCGGTGCCGCGCATTACACCCGGACATCACACCCCGACATCGTGGGAGCACGCGCTCAACCCGCTCGGGATGCGCTCCGCAAGCTGCCCGTCCCCAACTGCGCCGTCTTATACACCTCCGGCCGCACGAGCAACGAAGCAGCCTTTCTCTACCGGCTCCTTGCTCGCCGGCTGGGCACCAACAACCTGCCCGACTGCTCGAACATGTGCCACGAGTCTCCGGCCTCGCAATGAACCGGGCGATCGGCATCGGCAAGGGCACCGTCAGTCTGGAGGACATCACCGACCACGCCGAATTGGTCCTCGTGGTCGGGCACAACCCCGGCACCCACCATCCCCGCATGCTCAGCGCGCTGGACACCGAGTTCGGCATCGCCTCGTCCCGGGAGCACGGCCTGGACGCGGTCAACGCTATTCGCGCCATGCGCGGCGGCAGGCGTCGACGTCTTCGTCGGCATGGGCGGCAACTTCGCCAGCGCCACCCCCGACACCGACGTCACCCACCGGGCGCTGCGCGCCACCGAGCTGACCGTGCACGTGTCGACCAAGCTGAACCGCTCCCACTTGGTCCACGGCCGACAGGCACTGATCCAGCCGTGCCTGGGACGCAGCGACCGCGACATCCAAGCCGGTGGTGCTCAGATGGTCACCGTCGAGGACTTGATGGGCGCCGTACACGGCAGCCGCGGACGTGTAAAGCCCGGGTCGACTGAGATGTGCAAACAATGACCTCGCATGAGGATGGCAGTGAACCCAACGGCTCTCGCGCATCCACCTCGGTACTGCTCGACCGACTGCGAGTCCTGGAAACCTTCTCCATCACGGAACCCGTGCAGGCTGTTACCGCGATCGCGCACACATTGGATATGCACGAGAACCGCGTGTACCGAATCTTGGCGCAATTGGAGCAGGCTGGCTACATGCAACGCGATCGCGAGAGCGGCCGGTTTCGGTGTGCAGATTAATAACTGTCCTCACACTTCCTACCCAGCAGCTTCCACGTCGTCTAATAATGAGCCTCTGTTGGCTCGGCTCTTATTACGCCAGACGCCATTTTCGTTCGTAGCGGTCGCCGCGGCCACTGCTCGATCGGTGGTCTCGAGATCCCCGCGGGCGACGGTGGCGCCAGCGCATCACGAGCTGGTGACCGCACTTCGACGGGCGTTCGACAGCGCCGCCGGCCGGATGAGCATCCTGGCCTGCAACGACGCCTGGCAGCCACCGCTGGTGTTCGTGGCCGTCCAGGACGGCGTCCAGCTACTGCTCGTCCCTTCCGACAGCGGAGAATCCACCTTCGATACCGTCGCCGACACCCGCGCCTACTGGCGGCAGATCACCCGCTTCCACGCGTCGATGTTCCAGTGCTATGTGGTGTGCGTCAACCGCCTCGGCGGCGAAGCCGGCATCCACTACTGGGGTGGCTCCCATGTCGTCGGCCCCTGGGGGGCAGGTGGTCCAGGAAGCGGTGCCGGGGTGATGACCATGCCGCAGAGCGAGGACCGGCCTCAAGGCAGGCCCGAAGGACCCGACCGCGAGAAGGCGGTGGACCGGCGCACCGGCCGCAGTGCTGCACGCGCCCGCATCGAGCACCAGGCCTCCTGGGTCGACCAGCAGGTGCGAGTGGCGATGGCGAAAGGCGAGTTCGACAACTTGCCCGGCGCCGGCAAGCCGATCCGCGACCTCGGCGGCGAGCACGACCTCGACTGGTGGGTTCAAGAAGCTGATCGAGCGCGAGCAGATCACCGGCGTGCTCCTGCCGGCGCTCGCGCTGCGCAAGGAGGACGCCGGGCTCGACGCCGTACTCGACCGGGAGAGCGCCGAGAAGGTGGTCCGCGAGCTGCTCGAGGACTTCAACCGGCGGGTCGTCGAGGCTCGCCGGCAGCTACAAGGTGGCGCCCCGGTGATCACGAAGACCCGCGATGTGGACGCCGAGGTGGCCGCCTGGCGGCAGCGTCGTACGACGCGACGCTGAGCGAACGCCCCGACCACGTGTCTCCTGGCCGGCTTCCTACTTGTCGACCTTGTCGACCAGCTCGTGTGCCTCCTCGGTCGACTCCGCAGCCGGTGCCGAGCCCCACATGCGCCGCCCGTTCGGCTCCTGCAGGAACAACAGGGAGACCGCGCCGATGACGCCGGCGATGACCAGGTAGTACGCCGGCCAGTTCAGGTCGCCGGTCGCACCGACCAGCGCACCGACCACCACCGACGTGGTGCCGGCGAACAGTGACACCGAGACGTTGAACGCGATCGAGAGTCCGCCCGCGCGCACCTTCGTCGGGAACAGCGACGGCAGCGTGGACGGCATGGTGGCGCTGAAGCAGATCAGCACCAGTCCCATGAGCAGCAGGCCGAGGAAGATGGTCACCCCCGTCTGCGCCCGGATCAGCAGGATCATCGGGAACGCGAGCACGATCAACCCGATCGTGCCGACCCACACGATAGGCTTGCGACCGATCCGGTCCGACAGCATCCCGATCAGCGGGATCAACACCAGTGCCACCACCATCACGGCGATCTGTAGCAGCTCCGAGGTCGTCGAGGAGACGCTCGAACCGCCCTGGGCATCGGGCATCGTCGTCGTGACGTAGGTCGGCATGTAGGAGGTGAGCATGTAGTTGGTGACGTTCCAGGCCAGGACCAGGCCCATGCAGATGAGCAGGAACGGCCAGAGCTTGAAGATGTCCTTGAACTCCGTACCGGTGCGGTTCTCCTTCTCCTTCTCGGCGGCCTCCTTCTCCAGGGCGGCGAACGCCGGAGTGTCGGCCAGTCGGGTGCGCAGGTACACCCCGACCACGCCGATCGGGAGCGCCACGAAGAACGGGAGCCGCCACCCCCAGGAAAGGAGCTGAGCGTGGGTCATGGTGGCGTTGGCGACGGTGACGACGATCGCACCGAACAGGTAGCCGGTGAAGGTGCCGAACTCCAGCCAGCTGCCGAGGAAGCCACGGCGGCGGTCGGGCGCGTACTCGGCGATGAACGTCATCGCGTTGCCGTACTCTCCGCCGGTGGAGAAGCCCTGCACCAGCCTGGCGGCCAGCAGCAGCATCGGCGCCACGATGCCGATCGACTTCTCGCTGGGAATGCAGCCGATGGCGAACGTCCCGAGAGCCATCAGGATCATCGTGGTCGCCAGTACCTTGTTGCGCCCGATCCGATCGGCCAGCGGACCGAAGAACAACCCGCCGAACGGCCGGACCAGGAACGCCACCGCGAAGAGACCGAAGGTCGCGATGGTGCCCGCAGTGTTGCCGAGGTCGGAGAAGAAGACCTCCTTGATCGTGGGCTCGAAGTAGGCGTAGACGCCGAAGTCGTACCACTCGGTGATGTTACCGATGGCCGCGGCACCGATCGCCTTGCGGATGATCGGCGGATCGGTGACGACGATTTCATTGAGCGACCACCTTCGCGGGCGCTCACGCGGGGTCAGCACAGACATTGGGTACGCCCTCTCAAGACGAATGCACGGGCAGCTGTGCGAGTCTTGACGACGACGGCGGATTCGTCAATCGATCCGGGTTGGCGACATCACGACATCGAGTTGGCGGTCCGCACCGTCCGGACACAGGACAACCACTCCCCCACCCCCGCCGCGTCGCCAGCGTTGGCGGAGCTGGCGCAGACGTGGCTGACCGCCAAGCGGGCGATGGAATCATCCGAGCAGGCCAATAAGGGCCACAGCGACCGGGCCCGGAACGCCGACCTGGCCCGCTGGGGCCAACTGCTCACCTCCACGTCCGCGGATCACGGTCCGGCGGACGCCGGCGCACGGCTGGACGTGGAGTCCGCGCTGGCGCACCTGTCCCTCTCGGATCTGAGCACCGACCGCCTCGTCGACGCGGTGATCACCGCCAAACGACGCTGGAGCGAGGCCACCGTGGCGCGCATGCTCTCCACCCTGCGCGGGTTCACCCGCTGGCTGACCCGCCAAGGCGTCCTGACCCGCGACCCCTGTGACAGTGAGCTGCTCCGGATCTCCCGCCGCACCCAACGCCGCCCCCGCGCCGTCGACGCCGATGCCGTCGAGGTGATGATCACCGCCGCCCGGGACGAGCCCACCGATCGGCAGCGGATGTTCTGGCCCGACCGAGACGTCGCCCTGCTGCGCTTCTTGGCCGGCAGCGGCGCCCGCGCCGAGGAAGTCTGCGGCGCCACGATCGCCGAGATCGACCGCCGCCCCGAACGGCCGATCTGGCGGGTCGGGCGCTCCAAGGGCGGCAAACAACGCGACGTCCCCCTGCCGGGTGCCACCGTCGCCGCCCTCGACACCTGGCTGGACGCCCGCAAAACACACGGCGGCGGACCCAAGCTGACCCGGTCCAGCCTGCTGTTCGTGCGCACCGACACCAGCCCACTGACCCCCCGCACCCTCGACCGGCTGCTCCGGGCGATCGCCCTACGGGCCGGGGTGAGCCTGCCGGCCGGGGCCGCGGCACACGCCTTCCGCCACCACTACGGGGTCACCCTGGCGCTGCGGGGTGTGCCCCAGGCCGCGATCAGCCAGCTGATGGGACACGCCGACCGCGCACCACCGCCATCTACACCACCGTCGCCTCTCCGCGCTGATCGGTGTCCTGGACGACGCCGGCCTGCTATAGATAACTCCCGAACGTGATCCAGCCCGGAAGTAGCGGAGCCAGGCCTCGGTTATGCCGCGCAGTCGCGGCAGATCGGTAGACCCGCGCGTTCCCCGGCGTAGCGGTGGCGGTGGTGGACCAGGAAGCAGGTCGAGCAGGTGAACTCGTCGGCTTGCTTGGGCACGACGCGCACCGAGAGTTCCTCCCCGGACAGGTCCGCCCCCGGTAGTTCGAAGAACTCCGCGGTGTCGGCCTCGTCGACGTCGATGATGGAGGCCGCGGCGTCGATGCGCCGCTCTTTGAGCTCCTCCAAGGAGTCCTCGGCGACATCGTCGGATTCGGTGCGTCGCGGTGCGTCGTAGTCGGTTGCCATCATGCATTTCCCTTCGTGCGGTCGTGGCGATCGCCGGTGTGCGGCCAGATGTGCTGCGCGCAGCGGTGTTGGGACTCAACGCACGGCGACCTCGTCTTGTGCCCGACCTCGACGCACCCGGCCGCTCACGGCGCACCGTGTGGTCGCTCTTCGAGTACGGACCGACAGCACCGGCCCCGAGCGAAACTCCGGGCGAGCTCCGGATGGAAACCCGACCCTTCGGTACTTCCGAGTCCGAGTGATGGCCACCAGAGGATCGATGCGGCCCTGACGACGCTGACTCGACCCGGGGCAGCAGGGCTGACCGCGCGTCAGGATCAGCTCGGGGCTGGTCCCCACCATTCTGGTGGGGCGGGGGCGGATTTCAGCGGTGCCGGAATCCCGCCGTGGTGATCGGGTTTGCACAGGTGCAGCGGGCCTTCCTCGCCGTTCATCAGCACCCCCAGCTGGGGGCCGCAGTGATCACGCCACCACGTGCCCATCGCGGTGCCACCATCCAGCCGCAGCGCTTCCCACGCCTCCCACAGCGCCATCAGCCGGGCGATGGCCTCGGCATGCATCCACCACTGCGGGCACCACGTCAGCCCCCGACCCCCGGCCACGAGCTTGCGGGCGATGGTGGGGGCCAGGAACCCGACCACGAACGCCTCGACGTCGGCGTACACCGGGGGCGCACGATCGGCAGGTGCCCCTGATTCCTGGGCTGCGACCGCTCCCGGTGCGGGTTCGGTGGCGCTCATTGCGCCGGGGGCAGCAAGGGGTTGCGTCCCCGGGGGGCCGTCGTCGCCACCAGAACACCGCCACCGTCCTCCTCGGCGGGGCCGGCATCGGCGGAGAACTCGTGGGCTGCCCGCAGCCGCTCCACCCGGCGATCCGCCGGTTCCCACCGCAACAGCGACGCCCTCACCGCGGCGGCGTGCGGACCCTCCATCCACGGCACCAGCCGCAGCATCCCGGCCTTGTTCCCCGAGGACAGCAACACCGCCCGCCCACGGGGCAGGCCCATCAACTCGGCCACATCCAGGATCGGTTCGCTGGACCAGGACTGGGACCTCGACGCCCCACCACGGCCGGTGCTTTGGGACCAGCGGGACACGTCGTGGACACCGATCAGATTCGACAACTCCCGCAACCACGGCTCGTCGGACACCCCACCGCCGTACATCTTCAGGTTCGCCGCCGACCACAGCTTGCGGAACCCGTTCTCCCCCCACACCTCATAACCCTGCACCGCGGACTGCAGGATGGTCATCACCACGATGCCCCGGGACCCGAAGTGGCTGTAGAGGTTCGGCAGCTCCGCCAGTTTGCACACGTTCGCCGCCTCATCCAGGATCACCGTCAGCGGGGTGGACAGCCGGCGACCGGGCAGGGTCGCCGCCAGGTGGGACGCCGCCTCGAACACCTGCCCGATGAGGGCGGTCGTCAGCGCCGACGCCGACTCCGGCCCTTCCATCGACAACGCGTAGAGGGTGTCGGTGCCAGCGGCGAAGGTGGTCGGGGAGAACTCCGGCACGTCGTGGGTCGCCGCGGCGAGGGTGATGTCCATGTCATCGCCGAGCTGGGTGAACACCCGCCGCCGTGGCGGGGTGACCCACCCGGCGTAGGCCGGTTCGTCGAGGACTTCTAGGAACCGGCGGGCCCCGTCGTAGAGTCCGTCCTTCTGGGCGGGTCGTAGGTTGGTGGTGGCCATGACCCGGGCCGCGGCCATCGGGTTGCCGTGAAGACTGAGCAGCCGGGCCGGGGTCAGGTCGGTGTCGTCATAGAGCCACTCCAGCACGTGCAGCACGTCACCGCCGCCGAGGGAGGCGGCGAGGAGGTAGGTGGCGAGCAAGCCCTGCGCGCCGCCGTCGAAGTAGGCGTCGGTGCGGGCGGAGGCATCGCGGGAGTTGGACACGAAATGCGCCGCGAGGCCCTTCGCCGGGGCCAACGAGGTCACCGGGGTCAGCGGGTTCCACCACCAGGTGGCCACCCGGCTGGTGTCGGCGATGCCTTGCGGGTCGAACAACCAGATCGTGCCCTTGCCGGCCCGCAGCCCGCGGGTCGCGTCGACCGCGTCGGCCTTGTTCGAGGTAAACGCGAGGGCGCCGGGGGCCGCGGCGATCGCGGGGACGGCCCCGGCGGTGGTTTTCCCGGTCCGCGGCCCGGCGACGATCACCGAGCAGTCCTCCCACCCCTGACGCAGCATCACCCCACCGGGCACCGTCTTCCCGATCGGCAGCCCGTGATCATCCGGGCCGCTCAGTGTTGTACCGGGGCGCAACCGGGCGGCGGCCCGTTTCGCGTCGCTGGGGGTCACCCCCGTCAGCTGGGAGTGTGGGGCCAGGCGGCGGGCCATCACGTCGACCCGGGTGCGGCACGGTCGGCGCGCCCACACCACCGCACCGGCCGCCACCAGCACGAGCAGCAGGACGAGTGTTCCGGTGGCGACGACGGTGGACATGCCGCCCGGCCACGGGCGGGCACCGGTGAGCAGGTCGGCGACCAGCTGGGCCGGGTTGCCCGGTGGGGCCTGGTGGGCGGCGCCGTACCCGGCGTCGACCGCGACCCACACCAACCCCACCACCGCACACAGCCCCACCAGGGCCGCGACCAGCAGGCCCCAGCCCCGGTCGGGGTTGGTCGAGGGTGCGCCGTTTCGGCTCATCGCAGTGGTCCTTCCGGGACGACGATCAGGAACAGACACGGGGAGGTGGTCGCCGGCCACCGCAGGACAGCAGTCGTGGCCGGCGCCCGGAAAGGCCCAACCCGGGCGAGGGAGGAGGCGCCCGGGTTGCGCGGGTGGCTCAGGGGCGGCATGAGGGCCATTGCGGCCCGGTACGGACCAGGTGCAGACCGTCGGCGCCCAGCTCGCAGCGCAGCGCGACCGCATCCCGCGTGCCCGACCCGCAGGTCCGGGGACCGCCGTGGCCCTCGGCGATGGTGATGTCCAACACCATGGCCAGGTACCTGATCGGTGTTCAGCGGATGGTCTCTGCCCCGCCTGAAGCCGTGTGGGAGGTGCTGGCCGACGGCTGGGTCTACACCGGCTGGGTGGTGGGTGCCTCCCGGATGCGGTCGGTGGACGCGGCGTGGCCGGCGTCCCGCGGTGCGGGCGGTGGCCGTCGGCGAACCGGCCCACGGGATGGGCTACCCCAGCGATTGATCGCCTGGCGTCCTTCTGCCGGCTGGAGGCGATTATCGTGGGTCTATGCGCGGGCCGTGGTGGTCGGTGCTGGGTGGAGTGGAGTGGTGATGGGCATGTTCCGGCGGCGCGAGGATGCTGAGGTGGCGGGGTTGCGGGCGGAGGTGGACAGCTTGCAGGGCCGGTTGTCCTCGGATGTGGCCACCCTGGATCCGGGGGAGTCCCCGTTGTGCCGGCAAGCGATGAACGATGCCAGCGAACGCACCACCGCCGCTGGTGGTCTGCTGTCGCACGCCAGGACACCCGCCGAGCTGCGGGTGGCCCTGCGGATCGTGGTGGAGGGTTTGCAGGCCACCCGGGTGGTGCGCGAGCACCAGGGTTTGTCGTTGGGTCCGGACCTGCCCGACGTCACCGGGCCGGCCGCGGTGAACACCCCCACCCAAGTCACCCTGGGCAGCGAGCAGGTCACCGCGCACCCGGAGTACCACCCGCAACAGCCGCACTTCTTCGGTGGGGGCACCGTGGCCGGGAACCCAGTGCCCGGTGGTTACTACCGCACCCCGTTCTGGAAGAAAGCCATGATGATCGGTGGTGCTGTGGCCGGCGGGGAAATGCTCGGCGACCTCCTCGGCGGCGGTGGTGGCGGGGACTACGACGGGGGCTTCGGTGGTGGCGGGGACTACGACGGTGGTGGCGGCTGGGGTGGTGGTGACGATGGTGGCGGGGACTACGACGGTGGTGGCGGCTGGGGTGGTGGTGACGATGGTGGCGGCTGGTAGCTCACCACCGTGATGGGCAGCGTGGCAGGGGGCAGTGTCGTTCCCACGGGGGGTGGGGCGGTCGCCATCCTTGTTGGCAGCATCTTCGTGGCGGTGGCGTGCGGGATCGTTGCGATTGAGGTCAACCGCAACCTGTGGGGGTGGATGGTCGTGGGTTTGGTGGGCAGTTTCGTGATCATCAGCGCCTTGTACGCTGTCTTCTGACCGGTGGGGTGCGCGAGTGAACGGCCCGGTGGCCCGGTAGGGGGCACCAGCAGCTGGTGGTGCTTTGTCACCCAAACCGGTTCGGGCCGTTGAACCCGTGGTGAAGGCACCCGGGTACCTCGTTCGTGCGGTGATCGCGCTGGTCGCGGTCGGTGTGCTGGTTGGCGGTGTGTGGGGTGTGCGGGCTGTGGCCGACACCAGCACCGCCGGTGTTGGGCCTGTGGTGCAGGCGTTGGCGCCGGTGGCGGTTGATGGTGCCCGCAGCAGTGATCCGGTCACCGTCCCGGTGAATGTTGCGGTGCCGATGGGTGCCCCGGTTCCGGTCGCGGCAGTATCCGCGCCCGGCGTACCCCTCATCCGGGGTCCGGGGTTCGGTGATTCCGGCGGGGGTGTCGCCGTACTCGGCGTGGGCGGTGGCCCTGGCCAAGACGAGTAGGAAACGTCGCTCATGGCCGTACTCACCTCTTGACCACAGTGTGGCATCCGACTGAAGGATTCGCCTATCACGTTGGCCGGCTCAGGAACTGATGAGTTGGGAGACGCGGCCTTTACTGATGTCCATGACGGCGGCCGTGTCGGCGACGGACAGACCGGCGTGGCGCAGCTCGCGGGCGACGCGGCGTGATTCGCTGGCCGCCTGGTGTCGCTTGTCGATCGCCTCGGCGGTCATCTTCCGAGCCCGTTCCACGTCATTCTCGACCCCCGGAGGCCACGGACAGGTGAACCGCGGCGTCATCGGCGTCGAGGGCGCCCATCGTGGCCACGAAGTCGCGTACCTGCTGGGCGGCGGTGGCCAGGGTGCGGCGGTAGTGACACGGCGTCACCGCAGTTCAGGGCCCTATACACCCAGCGGCTCCGCGGTTCAACGCTGTAACACTGCCAGGGATTCCGTGTTCGCTACGCCGGAAGCGATCCGGGCAGGAGTCCGGTTCGCCGCAAGCCCGGTGAGCGGTTCGGATCGCCGGTTCTGTGGAGGTAATCAGCTGGCTTGAGCCCTATGGTGGGTTCGGCCGCGTCGGCGCAGGTTCGCCCTGGCCTCGTTGAGCAGCTGGTGGACGAACCCGTAGGAGCGCCCGGTGCTCTGGGCCAGTGTGCGGATGCTGGTTCCCTGCTCGTACTGTTCCTTCAGATCGGTCGCCAGCTGGGCGCGTGACTCTCCGGTGATGCGGGTGCCCTTGGTCGGTTCCCTCACGTATGCCTCCGGTGCGAATGAGCGATCTAAAGATCCTTCGCACCGGGCTACCGGGGTGGTTCGGTAGTTCGATCAAGCGGGGTGGTCGGTCACGCGAGCTGGCCAAGCGCCAGGTAATCCGCGGACTACCGGCCTTGCGAGCCGTCCGGGAGCAGGACCACCCTCCCCGGTTTCAGCACCGGGGTCGTGGGTGACCTACACCGCCGTCCCGATGGTAGCTACGCGGCGCATCGAGCACCCGGCGCAGAGGGGACGGGATCGAGGTTGTTGGTCGGCTCGTCAACAACCAGCACGTCCGCGGCCGAGGACACCAACGCGGTGACAGTCAGCCGGGTCTTCTCACTCCCGGGGGAGGTACCGCAGGGTGGTTGAGTTGGTCGCCATGATCAGGAACGCACCGAGCAGGTTCCGTAAGCTGCGGTGCCGGGCCCTCTACCAGAGCGACGTCGGAACTATGCCTTTTACCGCTGCCGGCCGAACCTCAGTCGGCTGCGGTGGCGGAGGGCGGCGCGGTTCCACCGTGGGGTTCCCGCGCCGTCATCAGGCGGATGATCTCGTCCCGGTCACGGGGTGCGGGCAGCCCCCATTCCGGTTGGTAGCCGTACACCTCGTGCAGGGGGGTGGAGGCGGTGCGGCCGTTGAGCACCTCCACCGAGCTGGTGTCGATCAGCCCGGGGTGTTCCACTCCGCAGGCCTCGGCCACCTTCACCAGGTCCCGGCGCAAGGTTTTGATGTAGGTCGCGGCCCGGACCGACTTCAACTGCGGGTCCAGGCCGCGCGTGAGCCAGGCGTTCTGGGTCGCCACACCGGTGGGGCAGGTGTCGGTGTGGCATTTCTGGGCCTGGACGCGGCCGATGGCCAGCATCGCCTCCCGGGCGACGTTGACCATGTCACAGCCCAAGGCGAAGGCCACGATCGCGTTGTCGGGCAGCCCGAGCTTGCCCGCCCCGATGAACACGACCTGTTCGTGCACGCCGCGTTCGGCGAACTTCGTGTAGACCCGGGAAAAGCCCAGCTGGAAGGGCAGCGACACCGAGTCGGTGAAGATGAGGGGGGCGGCTCCAGTCCCGCCCTCGCCGCCGTCGATGGTGACGAAGTCCACGCCCCGTCCTGTTCCGACCATCAGCGTGGTCAGCTCGTCCCAGAAGGCCAGGTCCCCGACGGCGGACTTGATGCCGACCGGCAGCCCGGTCTCCGCGGCGAGCATCTCCACCCAGTCGAGCAGGCCGTCGGTGTCGGAAAACTCCGCGTGCCGCGACGGGCTGATGCAGTCCTGGCCCTGCTTGATGCCGCGGGTCGCCGCGATCTCCGCCGACACCTTGGCCGCCGGCAGCAGCCCCCCGAGCCCCGGCTTAGCTCCCTGACTGAGCTTGACCTCCACGGCGCGCACGGGTGCGCTGGCCACCAGTTCCTTGAGCTTGGCGAGGCTGAAGCGGCCGGCATCGTCTCGGCAGCCGAAGTAGGCCGTGCCGATCTGGAAGATCAACTCCCCGCCGTGGCGGTGGTAGGGCGACAGGCCGCCCTCCCCGGTGTTCTGCAGGCAGTCGGCCAGCGCGGCGCCGCGGTTCAGCGCCTCGATGGCGTTGCCCGACAGCGACCCGAAGCTCATCGCGGAGATGTTTACCACCGAGGCGGGGCGGAAGGCTTGAGCGCGGCCGCGCGCGGCCCCGAGTACCTTCGCGCACGGCAACGCGACCTCATAGCCGGTGTCCGGCGCGGAGAGCGGGACCGCTCGAGCGAAGGTGCGGTGGTTGATGACGGGGTACCCGGCCGTGTACTCCACGTCGTTGTCCGTGCCGAACCCGAAGTAGTTGTTCTCCTTCTTCGCCGAGGCGTAGACCCACCGCCGTTGATCCCGCGTGAACGGCCGTTCCTCATTGTTGCCCGCCACCACATACTGGCGCAGTTCCGGCCCGACCGCCTCGATGAGGAACCGGGCGTGGCCGATCACCGGGAAATTGCGCAGCAGCGCGTGGTTGCGCTGCACGAGGTCGTGCACGGCCACCCCCACCACCGCCGCGGCAGCGGCGGCCACGGCGAAGGGGCCAGGTCTGCTCACCCGGGTCATGCCCGCCAGTCTGCTCGCCGCCGGCACCCCCGTGCCACGGGGGGCCCCAGTCCTGCTCGGCGGCGAGCTGCGTGCCCGCCACCCATTGATCGCGCGACGGCTTCGGGTGGCAGCCGAGGGCGTCGCCGACGAGGATAGGTCCCATGTCCAGCAGCGAACCCTTCCAGCCGCAGTCAGACACCGGGCCCGACAACCCCGCCGTCGATCCGGACACCGGAATACCCCGAGGTGCCGCCGATGGCGAGGGCGAGGCCGCCGACCCCGCTGATCTCGGTCCGGTCGGTGACCGCGACGACGACGACCCGCCGTTCCGCGCTCCCGAACCTGCCGAGGAAGACAGCGCGGTGTCCCTCAGGGAAGAGGAGGCCGCTTTCGGCCGGGCAAGCGACACTGATCGGGAATGACCGCGATCAGCGAATTTGTGCCGCGACTACCGCGCTAAAACCCGAGGTAAACACACAACTGCTTCGTTGCGGGTGCCAGTTCGGCGCTGTTCAGAGGTCCGCGGGTCGTCGTCGTCGGCTGGTTGCCGTGGTGAAACCGGCCCGGACGCGATGCCAGATTTTTCGATCATCTCGTTGCTCCGGGCGCATCCACGGGGCTCTCCTCATGTCTGGTGGGCGCTCGCGTGGAGCGCCCACCGGTGCAGCTTGGTCTGGGTATCCCGTACCCGGCGCTCCGCCGAAGCCAAGACGGCTTCCAGTTCGTCGCTATTCACCGGCCAAAACCGCGAGGTGCTCCCAATGTCCTTGCTGCGACGTGCTAGTCGCGCGTCACCCAGGTGCGTGCCTCGCGCCCGCTCGGACAACTACTGGGACCTGCCCGGCGCTGAGCACCCCGCTCCCGGTGCGATACCCCGGACCGGCCGGGATTTGGCCGTTGCGGTTGTGGGGGATACGGGCGGCGGGGACGCTGGTGGTGTCCTCTCGAGCCCCAGGGCAGACACCCAACACCCACGAACATCCCCGCCGAGCGGCAGGAGCAGCGCCATGAGCAGTACCGATGAGGCCGGAAACGTCACCGGCAGCCAGGACAAGGACTACAACCTGCGCTGGTTCACCGAGGTGTGCCTGTGTCGATGCGTTGCGTCTGGACACCTACATCCAGGACGCCGACCGGGCAAGTGACAGCGAGGTCGCCGAGTTGTTCCGCCGCGCTCAGACGGAGAGCCGCAAAGGGGCGGACCAGGGCAAGCAGCTGCTCGCCGGCCGACTGCGCGCCTGACCCGCACCGGAAGGATAGGCGTCATGAACGCCGACCACATCGTGTCGGCGGTGCGTGCGTCCGCGGGTATCGACACCCCGTGAGCACGCCGAGCGGGCGGTGCGGGCGCACCTGCGGGTGCTGGGGCAGCGGTTATCGACCGATACCACGCATCTCGGTGCCCAGCCCCTGCCCGCGGAACTGGCCGAATGTGTGGGCGCCGACGGGGAGGGGGACCGGTTCGGGGTGGCGGAATTCTATCGCCGCGTCGCGGAGCGGCAGGCGCAGGGCTGTGGTGCGCCTCCCGTACCCGCCTTCGAGCGCGGTCCGACGTGCCGACCGCCTGCGTGAGCTGCGGTTGCCCGGCGGGACGGAGTGCTTGGCGGGGATTTTATCGGCGGCTGGGGGACGTGTTCGTCATCGCGGCGATCGGCCCGGAGGCGCAGGTCGACCGGCGCGGCTTCGGCAGCACCGTTGCCGCGGCCCAGGCTCGACTGGATGTGCTCGAGGAAGGACTGGCATGAAACTTTCGGACCTGACCAGCGCCGAGCAGGTGAAGGCGGAGGCGCTCACAAACCCCGCGGTGTGCGCCGAGTGGGACCGCACGGCGGTCGCCCGCGACGTAGCGCACCGGGTGCTGCGCTACTGGGTGGAGCATGACCTGTCGCAGACTGAGCTGGGCGTTAGGCTCGGTGTGTCCCAGCCCTACGTGGCCAAGCTCGAGCGTGGGGACCAGGCGCGTCGCTGAGCCCCTTTGCCCGGCTGGCCCAGCGGCTGGGTCTCGAGTTCCACATCGACGTCACGCCGACGATCGTGCGCCTGTCGCCGTGAGGGCGTCCGGCCCGCATACAGCGACCGCACCGGTAACCGGACAACAACGACATGACCTGTCGTCAGCGCGGATCGGGAAGATCCGCGGAATGCCTCGACCGCCCGGGTAACATGACGGCCAGCGCGCCGAGCACGGGGCACCACGCGCTTCGGCCGCCGTTGATCGTCAACTCGGCGAGGTCGTTCGACCGGTTCGGGGGGACTATCCGTATGCGCCGATAATACCCATTATCGGCGGCCACTTGAGCATTATTGCAACCGATGCATGTTCGACGGGCCCCATGCCGTTGCCAGCGTTGACCACCAACAGCCCGTGGTGCGCCGGCAGATCTAGGTGCGTGGGTCAGTAACCACGGATTGTCGGCGTGTCGCGCTGGCGATGGCCGGGGCTGTTGGGAAAATTGTGTCCATGGAATCGGTGACGGCCCAGGAGCAGCTGTTTGCGACTGAGCCCGCGGCGCCGCGCCCATCGTCGTCACCGGGCGAGGTGGCGGTGGACAAGACGTTCCGGGTCTATGAGCAGGATCAGTCGTTTCTGATGCCGCCGTCGCTGCGGGACTGGCTGCCCGATGATCATGTGGCGTTGTTCGTGTCCGAGTTGGTCGAGGAGGTGCTCGATCTGTCCCCGTTTATGGCTGCCTACACCGAGGCCCGGGGGTTTCCGCCGTATCACCCAAAGCTGATGCTCAAGGTGTTGCTCTATGGCTACACCACCGGAGTGCGATCGTCGCGCAAGATCGAAACCCGCTGCCACGACGATGTCGCGTTCCGATATCTCGCGGCGAATGGGGCACCGGATTTCCGCTCGATCGCCCGCTTCCGACGCCGGCACCTGCCCGCGCTGGAGGCCCTGTTTCTGCAGGCACTGACCCTGTGCCAGCAGGCGGGCATGGTGAAGATGGGGCGGGTGGCTCTGGATGGCACGAAGGTGAAGGCGAATGCCTCCCGGCACAAGGCGATGAGTTATGACCGGATGTGTCAGGCGCAGGAGAATCTCGAAGCCGAGGTCGAGGCGATGATGGGCGAGGCCGAACGCGTCGACGCCGACGAGGACGCGACGCACGGTCCCGACAATCGGGGTGGGGACCTGCAGGGCGAGCTGGCCCGGCGGAACAGTCGGCTGGTGAAGATCCGCAAGGCCAAGGCCGACCTGGGACAACACGCGAAGGACCAGGCTGCCCGTACGGCTCGCGCCAAGGCGCAGGCGGCCGGGGCGGGCGGTGAGAGGGCCGAGCGGGCCGCGGAGCAGGCAGCCGAGGCCGCGACGGTGAAGCCGAAGGCGCAGCGCAACTTCACCGACCCCGATGCCCGGATCATGAAGACCGCCGATGGCAGCTTCCACTACTGTTACAACGCCCAAGCCGTGGTCGATGAGGACCATCAGGTGGTCGTGGCCACCGACTTCGCCACCTCCGGTGCCGACAATCCGGCCTTCGCCGAGATGCTCGATCAGACCGCCACCAACACCGGCACCATGCCCGGGGAGACACTCGCCGACGCCGGTTATTTCAGTGAGAACAACATCGATGCCGCGCACCGGGCGGGCACCGATCCGCTGATCGCGACCGGCCGACTCACCCATGGTGAGAAGGTTCCCGATGCCCCACGGGGCCGGATCCCGACCAACGCCACACCCAAGGCGCGGATGGCTCGCAAGCTGCGCACCAAGAAGGGCAAGGCCGCCTATGCGCGGCGCAAGGTCATCGTCGAGCCGGTGTTCGGGCAGATGAAAACCACCCAAGGAGCGGGCCGGTTCCTGCTCCGCGGCCACGACAACGCCCGCGCCGAATGGCGTCTGCTCGCCGCCTGCCACAACCTACGAAAGCTGTTCTCCTACACCATGGCAGCCCCGCTGGCCACCGGCTGAGACAGCCCCGGTGGCCCCGGGCGCCGATCTCAGGCCGGTCCACACCAAAGAACCCGAAGAATCCGGCTCCCCCCCACCACACCAAACACGCCTGCGAAACAACGCCTGACGACCTCCGAGCCGGACAGCGCGTCCCTCGACCCAAGAAATCCGTTACCGACCCACGCACCTAGGTCACCCGCGGTTAGACAGCCACCACCCCCCAGGCGACGCGCACGCCTGGCCCACGTCGATCCCCAGAATGCGCGCATGCGCGAACGGGGACCGGACGAACGCGGCACGCCCGGAAGGGCAAGGTTTCCCACATAGCTACTCCCACCGCGCACCAGCTTCGGCTCCTTGACCCTGCGCACAGTAGTACCGAGAATCGATCCAGGCATCAACCGAGCCTATCTCCGAAACCGCAACTAACCCAACGGGTATCGGCGCCCTACCTGGCGCTCCTTCTTGGGGACTGAACCCCCTAAACCGTGGAGGCATGGACTATAAGGAGTAGTCATGCCAGCGAAACGACGGAAGTTAGGGCTCTATGCGGCGGAGCCGCAGTTTTTTTGAGTCAAGTTTGTGAGGCGTTTGGCTGTCGGAGGATGTCCCGGGTCTCGTAGAACTTGAGGTGGCGGTCCCCCGCTCAGCTCCTGCCTTGCGGTAGGTGTTGGGCGTCCGCCAAGACACTCAACGAGAAGGGGACCGCCGTGAACAAGAAGTATCAGAAGTCGACGCGCGATGCACCGGGCGCGCACGGGTTGACCGTGCCGGAGCACGTCACCGTAGCGATGGCCGAGATCGCCGGGAACATGCGCGAGGGCCTGCTGGCCCTCGCGGTCGGCGCCGGGTTGCAGGTGATGAGGGCGATGATGGAGGCCGACGTGACCGGACTGGCTGGTGTGAAGGGCAAGCACGCCAGGGACCGGGCCGCGGTTCGACACGGCCACGAGCGCGGGTCGGTCACCCTCGGCGGCCGCCGCGTTCCGGTCGATCGGCCGCGGGTCCGCGGGGTGGACGGCAGCGGAGAGTTGCCGGTGGCGGCCTACGAGCTGTTCAGCGGAACCGAGATCCTCGGGCGGATGGCGATGGACCGGATGCTCGCTGGGCTCTCGACCCGCCGCTACCAGATCGGCCTGGAGCCGGTCGGGCAGCAAATCGGTGAGGTGGCGACGAGCACCAGCAGGTCGGCGGTGTCGCGAAAGTTCGTGGCGCAGACCGAGACCGCTCTCGCCGGGCTGCTCAGCGCCGACCTGAGCACTCTGGACCTGGTCGCGATGATGATCGACGGGGTGCACTTCGCCGAGTCCTGTTGCGTCGTGGCGCTCGGCATTGACCTGCAGGGCACCAAACATCCGCTGGCGCTGGTGGAGGGCTCGACCGAGAACGCCACCCTGACAACGGATCTGCTCGTCGGCCTGCGTGACCGCGGACTGGACGTCACCCGGCCGATCCTGGTCGTACTCGATGGCAGCAGCGCCCTGCGCAAAGCCGTCGTGGACGTCTTCGACCACCCGATCATCGCTCGGTGTCAACTGCACAAGATCAGGAACGTTCAAGACAAGCTCCCGCAGCACCTGCGCGGACCGGTCGACAACAAGATGCGCGCGGCCTACCACGCCGACAGTGCGTTGCTCGCCGAGGCGCAGCTGCAGGCTCTGGCCCGTGAGCTGGACAAGACCCACCCGCGGGTCGCCGCCAGCCTGCGCGAAGGCCTGGCCGAGACCCTTACCGTGCTGCGGCTTGGCGTGCCGCCCAGCTTGGCGCGCACGCTCCGTTCGACAAACACCATCGGTCCATGATCGGGGTTTGCAGGCAGCGGTCGGCGAACGTGAAGCGCTGGCGGGACGGGGACATGGCGATCCGCTGGTGCGCAGCCGGAATGGTCGAGGCCGGCAAGCAGTTCCGTCGCGTCAACGGCCACCTACACCTCGCGAACCTGCGCGCCGCCCTCGAACGCGAGGTCGCCGAAACTGTCGGAGCCACCTGCCATGATGACGTGGTCAGCGTGGCCTGACGATCAACGAGCCGCCACCGAAGTTCCACGGAACTCGGGACATCCTCCTGTCGACAGCCCCTGCGTGTCGCGTAGCGCCGGTCCCCCCATCTACGGGCCCCATCGAACGAAACACGCAATCGCGGCGCTGCTGAGGCCGTCACGCTATGACTGTGATGATGAACGGGTGCCGCCCCGGACCGTGGTCTGACCCGCGTTACGACTGGCTTTCGGTGCCTTGTGTTTGATCTGTCGACCACGGACCCGGGGCGGTGCTTGCTGCCGTCGGGTCGGCAAGGCGTGTCTCCATAGGGGCCTTGCCAGTAACAGGGCACCGTCACAGTCCTGACCGCTCCGCCGACCCGACGACGGCCATCCGTTCCCGAGCCGTCAGGAGACGAACGACCTTGTCCAGCATGCCCCAGCCGCAACCATCCGATGCCGACGAAGTGATACTCGGGGTCGACACGCACAAAGATGTCCACGTCGCCGCTGTCCTCACCGCGTTGGGTGTCCTACTGGCCACCAGTAGCTTCCCGACCACAGCCAAGGGCTACCGGCAGTTGCTCGCCTGGGCCCGCGGGTTCGGCGCGCTGCATCGTGCTGGGGTGGAGTGCACCGGCTCCTACGGCGCCGCGTTGTCACGCCACTTGAGCTCGGAAGCTGTCACCGTCATCGAGATCAACCGGGCCGACCGAGGAGACCAACGTCGTCGCGGCAAGACCGACACAATCGACGCCGAGACCGCTGCTCGCGCGGTGCTGTCCGGGCGCGCCACCGCGATCGCGAAGTCTGGTGATGGACCGGTCGAGATGGTGCGAATGTTCAAGCTGGTTAAGGCTTCCGCTATCAAATCCCGCGGTCAGGCCATCAACCAGCTCAAGGCCGTACTGGTCGGTACCGATCCCGCGTTGCGTGATTCGATGACCGGTCTGAGCAACCCTGCACTGTTCCGGCGCTGCGCCGAGCTCAACCATTCCAACCCCACCGACACCCCGAGCGCCGCAGCATTCACATTGCGCCTGCTCGCCCGGCGCATCCTCGAGCTGAGCAGCGAGATCGATGAGCTCAACGCCCAGATCGCGACCACGATCGAGGCCCGCGCACCCCAGCTGCTGCAGCGTTATGGGGTCGGCCCTGACACCGCAGCCGCGCTCCTGCTCGCTGCCGG
>JAABUT010001317.1_pt1 | contig 29137 bp, 30 predicted proteins | sample 5559281 | NCBI WGS metagenome assembly JAABUT01 (sample SAMN10711880, study PRJNA513359) | rock metagenome | isolation source: Antarctica rocks | place: Antarctica: Victoria Land, Ricker Hills nord | collected 2016-01-04
TGGTTCTCAACCTGATGCAAAAGGACAAAGCCAAAGGATCCCTGCGCGGCAAATTCAAACGCGCCGGATGGGACGAGGCCTATTTGTCAAGCCTCATCGCACCCTGCTGAAATGCAATCGCCCTGGTCCGAGCAGGGGGTGTCCTTGGCGGTGGAATCGAGCTGGGGCAGAATGCACGCCCCGCCCACGCGGGGATGGACCTTGTCTCGCTATCTCGACCGAGGCCGTAGCTCCCCCGCCGACGCGGGGCCTTTATTCCGACGCAGCCCGTATCGGTCGTAGGAAAACACAATCTCGCCTAGCCGGAAAGAGAGTTCGCCGCTGCTTTCCACAACGTCTTGGGGGTCCGCGTCCTCGCCGATCCCCTTCGCCAGGAACGCCGGGACGCGGAGCCGCGTCACGGGCGCGCCGAACGGCCCGATGCGCGGCGGGTCGAAGATGACGAGCCGGTCCGCCGCGCCGAGGCGCGTCGCCAGGCGCTCGTCCGTGGTGATCTCGCATTGGTCGAAGGGCTTCGAGCGGTCGAGCAGCGCCAGGTGCGCGGCCCCTTTCTTGGCGCCCTCGATCCCCTCCTGCCGCCCGCCTAGCGCTTTCCATCCCGGGTCGTCCGCCTCGATCTCGAGGAGCCGCGATGGGTGCGTGGCGCCCTCGACCAAAATCCGGTTCATCGCGGGGATGTCCCACGCGGGATGGCGTTCGAGGAGCCGCCACGTCACCTCGATCACCCGCAGGTCGGGGTAGACGCCGTCGCCCTCGTGCAAAGGGCCGAGCCCGTAGCGCGTGAGTTTCGTCGCGCGTAGGTCGCGATCGTTGGGAACGAGCACGACCGCGCGGGCCTCGGCGAAACTGTCCGGGCGCGGCCGCGACGTGTGGCGGTGCAGGCGCCCCACGCGCTGTAGCAGCACGTCGATGGGGCACAGGTCCGTGACGAGCAAGTCCGCGTCGAGGTCGAGCGAAATTTCCAGCGTCTGCGTGCCGACCACGATCCTGCCCGCGCCGGCGGGCCTGTCGCGGCCCATCGCGGCTTCGACGGCCGCGTCGAGGAGCAGCCGGTCTTCGAGCGCGAAGCGCGAGTGGTGCAAAGTCGCGACATCCTCGACGCGGAACAGCAGCGGGCTGTCCGGGCCGCTCAGCGCCTCCAGGGCCTGCGCGGTTTCGATCGCGGCAGCGACGGTGTTGCGGATGACGAGCACGGCCGCACCCCGGCGCGCGGCGTCGAGCGCCAAGCTTGCGACCGCGGCCGCGTCCTTGAGCACGGGCGCGACCTCGACATGGACGCGCTTGTTGCGACCGTCGCGCGCGATAGACAACCGGACCTCTTGTCCGTTTTCGGCCCAACTCAAGGCCGGATATGGCAGGGCGGCCGCGGTTTCCGGCTCCGGCATCGCGGTACCGAGAAGGCGCGCGCGCATTCCGGCGCCAAGCGTCGCGGACAAAAGCAGTGCCTGGCCCCCTGCTCCGATATGCGAGCGGAGCAGATTCGCGAGCAATTTTTCCATGTAGACGTCGCTCGCGTGCACCTCGTCGACCACGAGCAACTGGCGCATTAGCGCCGTCCCGCGCATGTGTGCGTGCTTGACCGCGATCGAGCCGAGCAGGGCCTGGTCGATCGTGCCGACCGCGATCGTAGCTGCGAGAAAACGCTTCGGGTGCTCGGCGGCCCAGCGTTCCCGGTTCGCAGGCGCATCTCGGGCGTCGTCGCTCCATTGCACGCCGAAGCCGGGAAGCGGCCGGGCTTCCGCATCGTCGAACCGCGCCTGGCCCGGCACGGCCAGGACGACGCCGGGACGGGCGTCGGCCGGGAAAACGCGATCTCGAAACGTCTTGACGCGCGAGAAGATCTGCGTCGCCGCGACCCGGGTCGGCAAAGCGAAATAAAGACCATCGACCAGCTCGGCCTCGAACAGGGTTTTGAACCGCCACAGGGCAGCTTCGGTCTTCCCCGAGCCGGTTTCGGCCTCCACGACGACCAGATTGGCATCCGGCTCCGTCACAGCCCGCTGAACGGCTCGCGGGCCAAATCCTCCGAACGCTTGGGCAAAGTCGGGTGCCACGGCCCGGACGGCCTCACGGAACGGTTCGATTGCGAGGCCCACCTCATGCAGGACTGCAGGCGCCCTGCGGCGTGCCCAAGCGATACGGTCAGGTTCCTCCCCGTTCGCGAAGCAGAAAGCGGCTTCGTCTGACCCGAGCCAATCGGCCAGCATCAGGAGGCCCGCGAAGGCATGCTGGAATTCGGCGGCGTCGGGCAGCGGCGGACCTTCGGCGAAGGCGGCTTCGAACCAGAGGTCGAGCTTCTCCCGCATAGGCGCCAGCATGGCAACGGGGTCGTCGTCGCCAATCGCTCTCCAATGCTTAAGGCTGAAGGGCGCTGTTTCACCGCGCTTCCAGGGCCGGCCATGGTGAGCGAACAGCGTCTCGAAGAGCGGTGTTGCATCCTCGGCAAACCATGCGCCCAGGCGATCCAGCCCCAACACCGCCGTGAGCCCTTCGCAAATCGCGTCGCTTTGGCTGCCGTTGAACACCCAGGACAACTGGTCGATGTGTCCTATGGTTTCGGCACGGGGATCGACGCGGGCGCGGAAGCCCCGGTTGGCCTTGCCGATGTCGTGCAGGAACGCCAGTGCGGCGAGCCGGGCGCAGGTCAGAGGATCGAGAGTCTTCAGCCCCGCCGCGCCGGCCAGCCTTTTTAGAATGGTTGGCTGCGCGAGCAAAGCTTCTACGACGGCCGCCACGTCCGCCGAGTGATCGACCAGCGAGTGCCAGGAGACGATTGCGTCGCCCTCCCGCTTCAACTTGGCCCAAAGATGCGATGACGTGATCACGAATTCAGCATTGCTTTGGCCCGATCACTTCTGGGGGCGCCTAAAAGGTTTGGTAAGCCGACCTCAAGTTATGCCTGCCATATGGTAACATTGCAGTTCGTCTCACGCTTGTCGAAGCCTTTCCTGCAGCCTCGACCATCACCTACGCTTGCCGCCGCTGCGCATCTCCATGAGCAGTGCCTTGCGTTTTCAGGCTCTGACGCTTACGGCGTACGGCTGGTTACCTTGCGTTCTCCGGGGCCGAGCACGTTAGTGTAGATCGCCGTCGTTGCGATGTTGGCGTCGGCGGGTGGCCATGGTCGACATTTCTCTCTTCGGTTCGGGCGTCGTCACGCCATCGGGTATGGCCCCATGAATAGGTCGCCGAGCGCGCGGCGGGCCAGGTAGGTGAGGCGCCTGCGCCGCAGGTGCTCGGCCTTGTCGTGCAGGATGTGGCAGCGCTGACAGAGCGCGGCGAGGTTGCGGGACTGGTTGTGCGTGGGGTCGTGGTCCCGGTGCGCCGTGGCCAGGAACACGCGCGTGGTCCGGACCTGCATGAACAGAGCGCCGGGGTCCAGCACGGTCCTCAGCAGCATCCGGCCCTCGCCGTCGCGCCAGCAGCCCCGCTCGGCATCCCACCACCGGCCGTCGCCGAGATGGACCACCAGGCGCCGGTGCGGCCGGCCGCAGCCCTCGCACCGGCCGCCGGCGCGCCCGAAGCGGATCGCGATGGACAGCTCGCGCCAGTCGATCGGGTAAAGCCAGCGGACCTCGCGCCGGATCGGCATGGCTCAGCCGTTCTCCTTCGGCTTGCGGCCGCGCCGGCGCGGGGTGCGCCCGGCGGCCCGGTCGAGGGCGCGATAGAGCGTGGTCCGCCCGACCCCCACCCTCGCGGCGATCTCGGCCATGGAGAGGCCGTCGTCCGCCATCAGGCGCCGCGCCGTGTCGAGGTGAGCCGGCGTGACGGTCGGCTTGCGACCGCCGAGCCGCCCGCGGGCCCGGGCGGCCGACAAGCCTGCCTTGGTGCGCTCGCGGATGAGGTTGCGTTCCATCTCGGCGAACACGGCCCCGATCTGCAGCATGGCCTTGCCCATGCTGGTCGAGGGATCGATGCCGTCCTGGAGGGATCTGAGCTTCACGCCCTCGCGCTCGAACTGCTCGAGCAGGCCGACGAGCTGGTGAGTGGTGCGCCCCAGACGGTCGAGCTTCCATACCACGAGCGTATCGCCGGCGCGCAGGTGCGACAGCGCCTGTGTCAGCCCCGGCCGGTCGGTGCGGGCCCCCGAGGCCCGATCCTCGAACACGCGGTGGCAGCCGGCCTTCTGTAGCGCATCATGCTGGAGATCGAGGCGCTGGTCGTCGGTGCTGACGCGCGCGTAGCCGATGAGCAGGCTGGCCGGGGCATCCGGGGCAGGGGCGGCGCGCTTCTTCGTTCCAGAACCCATGCGCGAGAGTCGCATGGGTACCCTGATTGTGCAACAGGGTTCCGGGGCAATTTAGCGCCAGGAAATCCGATTTTCGGCGGCCATACCAAAATTGTCCCGCAAACGGCCGTTTGTGGAGCGAAGCGGCCCATCGTGCAAGGAGATGAAGAGTGCCGCCGACGGCGCGCGGAGTTCGTGCGCTCCGATCAAGAGTCGCCGGCCGGCTCGTTCCTACTGCGCAGTATTGTTGATGGGACCGTCGGGAACGGACCCGCTCGCAGAAGCGAGCAGCGTTCCGAGGTCCGGAACGGCAATAGCCGTAGGCGCAAAGCCGGTCTGCAATTGCTTGTACCAGGTGTCCTCGTCCCGCGCCGTCTGTTCGTCGGCTTTGACGCTGTTCACGATGGCGTAGATCAGGCCGCCGATGCCGCTATGCTCCGACCGCACCGGCAACCGTCCCCCCCACGGCACGGTGACCAGCTCGGTTGCACTGAGCCGTTGACTCCGGTTCGCGATCACGGCTCCCCGGGCGGCGGCGGATCGACGGGCGGGTTGGAGGAGGGCGCATTCCCGCCGGTGATCCCGAACTGCGTGAGTTCGGGCTGGATCTGGCCCGTGTAGTCGTTCACGTGCTTGGCGCCCTCGACTATGCCGTAAATGCCGAGGCCAACCGCGCCGAGTCCGGCCACGACCCCGCCGACAATGCCGAGGGTGGCGCTGGTAGCGGCAACCGCCGCCACATCGGCTCCGAGGTCGATCCCGAGCGAGTCGGCAATGCCGAGGCCGCCTTCGATGGCCGACGATACACCGCTCCAAGCGCCCGTGATGCCGTTCGCGATGCTCAGGCCCCCGGATGCCGGGTCGCCGCTCTTGAGCGATTGCACCCCACTGAAGATGCCGAGCGCTCCGCCGATGATGCCGCCCGCGCCACCGATCTGCTTTCCCGCGCCCTCGATGCCTTTGAGTTCGTTGGACGAGAAGGTCACGCCCAAGGAGCTCTTGGCATATTTGGACCCACCCTCCAGGACGCCGCCCATGACCTGCATTCCAGCCGCTATGACGCCGGCCGCGGCGGTCCCAGACCCCGAGCCCGCGCCCTCGACCCCTTTCGCCACCAGGACACCGGTGTTGAAGACCGCACCGACCGCATGCATGAGGCCTTTATTGTAGGCGTCCGCCGCCACACCTTTCGGCGCCGGAATGGCTGGATGGTCCGAATTTTGCTGTGTCGAGAGCTTGTTGAGCGCGTCCTGCAGTTTGGTCCCGTTGCGCACGTCCGCGAAGACGGTTCCCACCGCGGCGACGATCTGGTCAGGCTTCAGCGTGGCCCCCTGGCTGTTCTTGCCGAGGTCCGGGTTTTGCGCGATCGCCTGCGTGATGGCGTCCGTCAGCTTCGCCGTGTCGAGATTACCATTCTTATCCGCGAAAGCCGTGTTCACGTCGGCCTGGGTCGCGTTGCCAAGCAAACCATCCGAGACCGTATCCGAGAAGGTCTGCTGAAGCTTTTGCGCATTGTCGGACACGAATTTCGTCGGCAACATGGCTCCGAAATTGGCCGCATCGATGCTGAATTGTTGCACGGCCGTCCCGGTATCGGTGCCTCCGTCGATGGCACCCTTCAGACTCTTGCCGCTCAGGATGTCGTCGGTATAGGCCTGCTGCAACGCTCCCTGCTGACCGGATTTTTCTGCAATCTTCTGCAGGTCGAGGTCGGGCTTGGACTTGCCATCGGTGCCCAGCGCCGTCGACAGGACGTTCGCGGTCTGAACGAAGGATTGCAAGCCGGCCTCTGTCGTGACCTTGATGCCGTTCGCATCCTTGGTGTTTAGCGAATCGGTCAGTGCTTTTCCGCTCTGCAGATCACCGTCATAGAAGGACTGTAGCCCCTTCTGCAGGGCCGGGTCGGCAGAGGCGATGGTCTGCAGCGACTTTGCGCGATTGTCGGCCGAGAACTTCTGCACGTCCGGATCTGCGGTGAGTTGCGCGATCTTCGTCGCGATATCGCCTTTGACCTGATTGGGATCGGCGTTGACCAGCCCCGGCTTTTTCGGATCGGGACTGAGGCCGTTCATGTTGTTGACGGCGCCCGCCCACTCGCCGCCGTCGTTCCCCGCCGTCACCCTGGCGTTCGTGTCGGTCAATTGCTGCAATACCGCAGCTTTCTGCTCCCCAGTATACTTTCCCGGATTGGCGAAAACGTCGGGTCCGAGCTTCGAAATATCGACATTCGCCACACTATTGCGGTCCGCAGCGTCGCTGAGCAGGCTTCCGAGCGCCGCCCCCGTCATCGACGGCGCCTGCTTGGACATCCAGTCCGTGATGTTGCCGCCCCCGGCGATCCCGTCAGGTTTGGACGTGGCTAGGTCCTGGCCGCCGGTGTCGAGTTGGCTGAACATGCCAGGCTGCGACCAGAGCCGAGCGGCATCCTTCAGCGCAGAACCCATGCTCGCGGTGTCGGCGATCTTCCCGAGGTCCCCGGACCGCAGATTGCCATCCACCGGACCCTTGGGATCGGTGCTGCCTGCGGAGAACAAGGTCTGGTTGCCGCGGACGATGGCAGCCGATTGCGCGAGCGTCTTGGTGGCGTCGGAGGCACCCGGATTGGCTTTGACGAAATCGCCGTAGGAACCGGCTCCCGCCTTGGCATCATCGGACGCCTTGTTGACGAAGTTGACCACGTCTTTCTGCGTGATGACGTTCGACTTGCCGTCGCCGGACCCGATGGCCTTCATCATGGCCGGGCTCTGTTCGATAGACTTTAGAGCGTCTTTGCCGTCCTGGGGAATGTCGGTCGGGACTTTGCTGAAATCGGTGACGCCGGAAGACAGGCCCCAGGCATGCCAATTAGCGGCGAGGTTGCGCGCCGCGTCGAGCGGAGCGTTGAGATCGGACTTCTGCGCGTCGCTCAGGCCGGTTGCGGAACTCCAGGGATCCGTCTTTTTCGAATCGACCGAGCCCGCGTCCGACTTGGCGTCTTTGACGAACTTGTCGACGTCGGCCTTAGTCAGCGGGTCACCAGCCTTGCCACCGTTACCCTTGATCATCGCGTCATAGAGAGTGGTGTCGTTGTTGACGAATTTCAGGGCATCCTGCAGGTCCTGCGGAAGCTTGGAGCTTGGATTGGAGAAATCCGTTCCGGACATCTTGCCGACCTTATATTTGTCCCAGTCGGCCGACAGCGTTTCAGCCGCTTTCGCCGATGGTCCGTCAGCCGTTTTTGAGCCACCTTGCCCCACGGGTGTCACAGGACCTACGGCCCCGAATGTCAGATGGGCGACCCCCGTCAGGGGTCCGGAAAGCTCGACAAGCGCAGCCGCGCGCTGCATCGGCGACAGACGAAGCATGCTGCGGACCAGTCCTGCAGACACGATGGCAAGAACGCGCCGGCCGGCGACCGCCGCGTAGGCCTCGACCGAGACCGCGCTGGCGCCATCCACGACCGCATCCGGCTCGCGCACCGCCGCCGTGCGCCGATCACGAAGCACCACATGGCCGGGCTCTGCATCCTGGTGCTCCGGGGCAGACAGGAACACGATCTCATCGAACCCGTCCCGCGCAGAGCGAGCCGCCAGCGCCAAACAATTGGCCGGACCCGCGCTCGGTTCATAGGTCAGCAGACTCGTCGGGACAGACGTGTCCTGAGACCAGGATCCTTGCTGAGCATCGTTTGCCATGGTTGCTCCCCTTGGGGTTCGATTTGCAGGTTCTTGCTTAAGGTGTTGAAGGGGCTTGGGCCTTTGCCGGTTAAGCGTTGCCGAAGCTGGCCTTGATGGTGTTGCTCTGGGTGGCGCTCATTGGGTTTTGCCCCTGCGCCAGCGTATCGTCGTTCGGGTGCAGGTAGGCGCCCGTCGTGCCGAGCTGGCCCGCCATATAGGCGCCGCCGGCCTGCATCTGCGCGTTGGAGCCGTCGTACCAGCCGGCGACGGTCTTGTTGCCGGCGGAGTCGGTCGTCACGAGGCTCGGGTCGGCACCCGCCGCGATGCTCTTGCTGTCGCCCTTGTTGAGGCCGGCCCCGTCGCTGAGCGAGATCGAAGCGTTGCGCCCGTCGATGTAACTGACGTCCGGGTATTTCATCTTGCCGTCCTTGTCGGCCTCGTATTCGAGGCGGCTGGCGGTGGGCTGGAACTTGCCCGTCGCATCCGCCTGCGCCGCGAAGCCGGCCTCGCCGTTGTCGTAGTGGAGCGTGCCGGTTTGGCCGGGCTGCAAGGTGATCACGGCCGACGGCGCTGTCGCCGATTCGCCGTTCTTGAACTTGCCCACCGTGATGGCATGGTCCTGCGTGTTGGTGATCTCCATCGCGTTCGGCCCCGTTCCGGCCGAGGTGCTGGACGGGGCCGGACTACCAGTCGGGGCATCTGGTGCGCCCGGCGTCTTGGCACTTGGCGCAGCCGGAGCGCTCGGGCTCCTGCCGTCCGGCGTGGACGGCGTCGCGGGTTTTTGCACCGGAGCTACGGCGGGGCCGCCGGGTTGTGCCGTCCCTCGCGCGCCGCCGGCCGCCACTTGAGAACCGCTGGCCGCCGATCCCGTCAGTTGCGTCAGCAGTTGCTGGAGCAGTGACACCAGCTCCTTGATGAGGTTGGCTTGGCCGCCCTGGTTGGCGGCTGGTGGACCGCTCGCGGCGGCCGCCTGATTGAACGCTGCTGCTTGCGCTCCACCGGCGTTGCTTGCGCCACTCTGATAGGAGCCGGCGCCGACGCTCGGGAACTGGTTCGTGACGCTATTCACAGGCATGGAGGCTCTCCTAATTGCGTCGGATATTGGTCAGCCGGACTGGCTGCGGCTTGGTGGACAAACGCTTCGATCTCGCGCGCCTCCGACGACGCCGGACGGCGGGACCGGATCAAGCGGACGCTTCACCCGGCACCCTGTTCACCTGCGATTGCCGGCAATGTTGTTGGCGCCATTGCCCGTGCCTGGCTGATAGCCGGCCGCGATCTGCGCCCGATCGGTTAGACCCGCCGCCGGCGTCCAGCTCAGCGCGGCCGCGAGGTCGCTCGAGGAGTCGCCCATCGTCTTGCCGCTGACCGCGCCATTCGAAGCGGGATCGGTGCCGCTGGATGCCGGGGTGGCCCCACCCGGGGTACTCCCGACGGGCGGGTTCGCGATCCCGGTGTTGGGCGCGACAGATATGCCGGGGCCGGACTGCGCCGCGCTTGGGCCGGCCGCGCCGGACGCGGTAGGATCGGGAGCGGCCGGACCACCCGCGCTTCGGCCGGTCTGGGCGAGTTGCTCGAGCACCGGGAGGAGCTGCTTGAGAAGGGAGGCGACGTTGGCGCTGGCCGGCCCCGCGCTTTGAGTTCCACCGGCCGCCGATCCGGATAATTGGGTCAGCAATTGCTGGAGTAACGAGACGATCTGCCGAAGGAGCCCGGCTTGGCCATCCGGGCTCGCAACTGCGGTGCCACTCGCCGGGCTCGCACCTTGCGGCGATGCCGTCGCTGGGCGCGGGGCGGTCGGGCTCACCGGAGCCGCGCCGGAGGACAGCGAGGCGAGCTCGCCCTGCAACAGGCCGATCGACTGCTGGACCGAGGACACCCCGGCCGCGCTGCCGGAACCCGCCGCCTGGCCCGGCGTCGGCTGCGAGGCTTGGCCAGGCATGGCGCCGCTCACCAGGGCACCGGAACCCGCCGAGCCGGCGACGGAAGCGCTTATCTGCTCCAGCAGCAGAGTGACGAGCTTCTGCAACAGTGACACCAACTCGGGGCTGACGGCCCCCGGCGTCTTCGCAGCGCCTCCCATTCCGTCGAGCGACGTCTGGTTCGTCTTGTCGCTCAGTTGCACGCCGGCGGCGTTGACCAGCGTATTGAGGCCGCCACCCTGCGCCGTGGTCATGACGGTGCGGTTTGGGTCGTTGAAGCCCTGGGCCGAACCGGCGCCGCCCTGCTGCAAGGTGCTGGTCGTGACCTTCGCGGAACCGTCGGCGGAATAGAAGCCGGACTCGACCACCGTCTGGCCCCTCTTCGTCACCGCGAGCGAATCGATATGCGAGAATCCGTTGGTCTCAGCAGTCGGCTTGAACTGGACCTGCGTGCCGTCGGCGAGGTCGATCTCCAGCCCGTTCTTCTGGAATTCGGCTCGGTCGCCATCGCTGGTGTAGACGTGGGGGTCGCCGTAGACGTCGACGAAGCTGTTCGTGGTCTTGTCCATGATGGACACCATGCCGTCGCCGGCCGCGATGCTGTCGTTGGGCCGGGTGTAGCCGTTCGACCCGGTGATGACGTAGCGCCCGGTATCGATCGTGTTGCCGCTGACTGTCAGGCCGGCGCTCGAGCTGCCCGACGCCGCCCGGCTGAACGCATTGGCTTGAACGCCGGTCGGGGCGCCGCCGTCGCCCGCCCCAGTGGTCGGCGAGTTCATGCGTCCGTTTACAGCAGTCATGACGTTCTCCTTCTCGGGTGTAAGCGCGTTCTCCATTGGCCGCCCTGGGCTCGTAGCAGCGGGCTCCATTTGTCCGGTTTCGCAACCATGATGGATCGGCACCGCGGGCCGGCGGTCATGCCCGTCCTCCGACAGCGACGAGGTGGGGCGCCTCGCGAACCCCCTGCGGCGAGGCCGGCGACAGCATCTGCGCGCTTCGCAACGTGGCGAGGACCTCGAGCCTGAAATCCTGCGCGAGTTCGCCGTGCGTCAGAACCGGCATGTCGGTGCCCTGCCGGTTCAGCGAAGCACGCAGGTGTCGGCGGAGTTCCGCCGAGGCCAGGACCGCCGGCTGCCCGCCCTCCCGCGTCCCCTGCGCCACGATCTGCCGCAGGGTCGCCAGCAAGCGTTCCGACGTGGCGGGATCCAGGACGAGCTGCATGCCGACGGGCGTCGTCTGGACCAGAGCACGAAGTGCCTCGTCCAGCGGTGCCTCGATCAATACGACGGCCAGCACCTTGTCGGGCCCGGCCAGCGCGTGGCAGATCTGGCGGCGCAGCGCGACGCGGACGTGTTCGGCCAGGACGGCGGTGTTGGCCTCCCGGGCGCCCCATTCGGCCAGGGCTTCGAGGATCGCGCGAAGATTGGCGACCGAGACCTGCTCGTCGAGAAGGCGCCTCAGCACCTCGGCGAGACGCGTCACCGCCGCCGCCTTGGTGGCTTCGCGCACCAGGTCGGCGTAACCTGGCTCCATGCCGTTCAGCAGGCCCTGCGTCTCCTGGATGCCGACGAATTGACCGGCGGTCCGGCTAAGGATCCGACGCAACTCCGGCAGGACGTCCTCCGGGCGATCGCCGGCGCCCTCGCCCGACGGCACCCCATTGACGTCGAGGCGCCAGGACCGAGGCGGCAGGTCGTCGTTCACCGACCCCAGCAGCCGCGGTACCGCAATGCCCAGAACGGTCCCGAGGTCGAGCCGCATGGCGTCGAAGGCCGCGTTCAACGGCTTCAGATCGTTGGCGAACGAACCGCCCAGGCTGACTTTCAGCGCCGCGGCTTCGTGGACGGCCCGCTCGGCGCCGCGCGCTGCGGCGGCGAAACTCCGCTCCTTCTCCTTGGCGCGGCCCGCGAGCGCCCAGCCAACAGCGCCGAGCACGATCGCCAGGGTCACGAATACCGCGGCGGGAAATCCCGGGACGAAGGCCAAGGCGGCCAGCACGAGCGCCGAAATCTGCAGAGTCCGCGGCTCGCCTGTCAGCTGGGACATGATGTCCCGACCGAGATTGCCGCCGGCCTCCGACGTGACCCGCGTGACAATGACGCCGGCCGTCAGCGAAATAAGCAGGGCCGGGATCTGGGCGATGAGCCCGTCGCCGACCGCGAGAAGCGAATAGGTGTGGACCGCCTCGGAAAACGACATGCCGCGTTGCAGGCAGCCGATCGCCATGCCGCCGACGAGGTTGACCACGATGATTACGAGGCTCGCGATCGCGTCGCCCTTCACGAACTTCATCGCGCCGTCCATGGCGCCGTAAAGCTGGCTCTCCTTTTCCAGCGTGCGCCGCCGCTGGCGCGCCTCCTTCTGGTCGATGTCGCCGTTCTTCAGGTCGGTATCGATGCTGATCTGCTTCCCCGGCAGCGCATCCAAGGTGAAACGCGCCGCAACCTCGGCCACGCGCTCGCTACCCTTGGTGATCACCACGAACTGCACGATCGTGATGATGAGATAGACCACGAGGCCGACCACGACATTGCCGGCAATCACGAATTCGCCGAACGTGCGGATGATCTCACCGGCGTCGGCCTGAACCAGCACCATCCGGCTGGTGGTGATGGACAGCGACAGTCGGAACGCCGTGGTGATCAGGATGATCGACGGAAGCGTCGAGAACTCGACAGGGCCGCTGATGTGAATCGCGACCATCATGAGCAACATCGCAAGGCCGATGTTGCCGGCGATGAGCACGTCAGCCAAGGCCGTCGGGATCGGCAGGATCATCATGGCCATGGTGAGGACCAACATCCCCACGAGAGCCAGTTCCTGTCGCGCCGCCATGCGCTCCACCAATGCTCCGAGAAGGGGCGGCCGCGTCATCAGAATCGCACCGCGAGGGTCTGGTCGCCACGCTTGACGAGGACATGTTTCGCGTCGATGCCGCTGATGGTCCAGCCGCTCGGCAGAATGGTGCCGATGAAGAGCTTGTCGCCACTCCCGTCGATCACATAGGGGCTCCGCCCCGGCCAGACCGCCTGGACCTTGAGGGGAGGGGCTTCGGCGGAAATGCGCACCTGATCGACGAGAACGGCGCGGCCACCCGCGGTGCCGTCGAACCAACGGCCGGCCTCAAGCCAGGCCGTTTGCTGTTGCGGCAGGATCTTCCCGCGGGCCTCGATCGATCCGTCGGGCTCGCTCGACAGGGCTATCGAATCGAGTCCGGACTCCGCAAGATGCTTCCGGAGGCCCTGCAGCGTCGCGGTAAGCTGCTGGCCCGATTCGGACGCCGATTGCACGGCCGTGGCCGGAATGGACCCGGTCGTCTCGGACGAGATGCCGGATGCTTCAACGGACGGTGCCAGATTGAGGGACGCGACGAGGCCTAGCAACGCGGTACAAAGCAGGCCTCCCGTGAGCACGGGCAGGTACGACCTGAGCCTGGAGCGAACGGGCTGGGCCGGTCGGTTGAGCTTGGGCGATGCCAGTTCCAGCCTGAAAGGGATGCCGCCACTCGTGAACCGCAGGCCGTCGCTGCAGCGTTTCGAGGTTCCGACGGAGAGGATTTTGCGGCCGGAAACCTCCACGGGCGCGTCGATCGCGTGGAGCACCACAGCGCCGTCTTGATAATTCAACGCGAAAGACGTTTTGGCTGGACCGAGATCGAAGAGGACGATGTCGTTGTCGGGCGCGGCGCCCGCTAGGTTGGGACCCGATTTGAGACTGGCGCGGGCCTCTCGATGGACGCCACCCTCGACGATCAATGTGGGAGCCGTGGATCGCTCGTTCGGCATGGCGGGGTCCTCCAGCTGGGTTCGCTGACTTGAGGAGGCGGAGGCCCGGAAAGTCCGGGCCTCCCTTCGACCGTATCAGCCGATGTTGGGGCGCTGCTGCGCCGCAGTTTCCTCGGCGCCGTCGACCGTCTTGGCGACCGTGATCTTCATGTTGGTTTCTGTCGCCAGCGCGAACGCGTCGTTCATCTGCTGGATCTCTTTGTCGACTGAGGCCGAGCCCGATGACAGCGCACCCGAGCTGCTGGTCGGGGCGTTGCCGGCGCCGGCGCCACTGATATCTGCCATGACTATTCTCCTTGCTGATGGTGGTGGGGGGTTAAGAGCCCGGGATGGGCTATTCTCGGATCGGTGAGGCCGATCCGTTTCGAGCGGCCGTTCAGGCCGCCTCGTTCCCAACCTGCGAACTCAGGTTCGAGACCTGACCGCCCGCTGTGGGGGAACCTTGGGACTGTGAAAAGCTCGCCGCAGCTTTGTCGTAGTCGGCAAAATTGACCTGCGGTCCCGTTCCATTCGCACTGGCCAGCATGGCATCGATCTCCGAGCCAGGGATGCCCATTCCGGGGTTGTAGGACGCCGGCGCGGCCGGGGCCTGAGGCTGCGCCTGGGCGTTGATACCCGCCGGTGCGCCTTGACCTTGCGGCTGGAGCTGAGCAATCAGCTCCTTGATCAGGGTCGCGGTCTGGGCCGTACCGCCTGCCGAGCCTGCCACGGCCGCGGAGGCTGGGGATCCGCCCGTTCCGAGAGCCTGCTGCAGCAGCGAAACCAACTGCTTGATCAGGGACGTCAACTCGGCGTTCGGGGCGGAACCGCCTGATCCGGCGCTCGGGGCGGGTGTCTGCGACGGCACGGCAGCGCCGGCCGGCACGGACGATCCGCCCTGCGATTGCTGTAACAGCGAGATCAACTGCGGGACGAGGGTGTTGAGGCTGTCTTGGCCGCCGGACGGGGCGGAAGCAGACGGAGCGTTGCCGGACGGGGCGGAGGTTGGCGTGGCGGCGCCGGACGGGGCGGAGCTCGGCGCAGCGCCGCTGGTCGGGCCTGCCGGTGTCGGCGCTCCAGCCGGCTGAGTGGCAGCCGATGCTCCCGATGCTCCGGAACCGACCGTGCTGATCAGCTGCTGCAGCAAGGGGATCAATTGCTTGATCAGAGACGCGACCTCGGTGTTGGAGGTCGACCCTGCACCCGTGCCGGGCGCGGAACCAGTGATCGAGCTGTCGTTCTGCTTCACACCGCCGTTCGACCCGGACGACGCGGCAGCGTTGAAATCGGCGATATGCGACGAATTCCCCTGACTGGAGGTTACGCTCGAAGGGCTGGAATAATCCCCCGGCGAGGAAGCGATAGGACTCGGCATGGCCAGTTCTCCTTGGGTGTGATGGAAGGTCGTACTCAGTCGTATTCGGGCCGACGCAGACTGAGTATTAACTTGGAGCGTCGGGATTGCTGGTGTCATCGTTGATGGCGGATATCGTGTCGTTTTCGGAACTTTGCAGCTCCATTCCCATGAACTTCACGACGCCATCGGAAAAAGCCTGCTGCAACTGTGACGCGGCCGGATCGTTGCTTGGATCTGTGGGCGAGGTCCCACCTACTTGTCCCACTGGGGTGACATCGGTCATCTTGGATGTTCCTTAGTTGCTACCGAGTAAGCTACGCCGGACTTTACGGGAACTGAACCCGGCTCATCGAAGAGCCGCGGAATACGACCAGCGTCTCTGCGCCGGCCGGCTCGCGTTTAACCTCTTTCTCAGTTGCCAGGGCCGCGGCCGCCTGCTGGACCATCGCCAGGTAGCGCGGCGGTCCCGAAGCCAGGGCGATGCTCGGTCCAAGCCCGGTTCGCAACTGAAACCGCTGATCCAGAAGTCCCGCCGACGCCAAGGCGTCGCGGAGTTTCGAGAAACTCACCGCCTGCAACGGCAACAAGCGGGTCTGCGCTTCGGACGTCGCACTGATCGAGATCACCGCGCCGTCGAAATACCAGTCGAGCCCGAACGCCTGGGCCAGGTTACTGAGAAATTCCCGAGGGGGAGCACTCGGCAGTCGCCCGTGCACCCTGCCTTGAACCGCGTCGGACAAGACGATCCGCAAGCCCGTATTGGTGCCGAACTGCGTCAAGACAGTTCGCAAATCCTGGTCGACCACGACGTAGTCATAGGCCGTGGTCGGCCATATCGGCTCCGCCGCCGTCACGTTTCCGGGGGCGAGCAACGCCGCACATAAGACCCCTGAGATCGGGTGCCAGATCCGCATCTTCGGTCTGCTCCGCCGTTGGTCTTGCATTAACGTTGGATCACAAACGGTGCCGCTGGGCAAGTGTAAAACGCGTAAATATTTTGTCGCACTGCCATCATGGCGCTTGGTTGTGTCATCAATCCGTCAATCAACTGTAACATTCGGTATAGAGCTGCCGTAATCTCGCTTTTGTAGGAACGGCCTGCGGAACTATGTTCGTTTCGACTTGCCAGTGTGCTGTGTGACCGATAGTCTGATGCGGAGCCGATGCTCAATGAAGGAGCAGGCGTCGCGATCCCGGTGCGCGATGCGCCATGTGGGTTGCTGGCCGAAGCGGAGTGTTGCCATGATCGAGGGATTGGCGATTGAAGCGATCGCCGGGGCGCAGCAATCGGCTGCCATCCAGGGTCCGGGCTCGGGCGGCCCTCAGACCATCGACCTGCCGACGGAGGCGCTGCAGCAGCCGTCCGGCGCCCATGCGGTCGATTTCGCCCGCGCCATTGCGGGCGCACCATCCCAAGAAGTGCAAGCGGCGCCACCGGCTTCGGCCGATGGCTGGGTCGATCGGATTGCGCATCAGGCCGATGCGCTCGCCTCCCACCTAAAGATGCCGACGACCGACGGCCAGCCTCCGGAAGCAGCTTTGGCGGCGGCCGCCGACGCCCCGCACGCTGCGGGGTTTGACAAGGACACGATGGCGGCGGCCGTTTCGCAGATGGAGCGAGCTTATATGTTCGCCATCGAGACCACCATGGCGAGCCGTGGCTCGACCGAGTCGACCAAGATCTTCAATACCTTGTTGAAGGGCCAGTGATGCGGGCCCTCCTTCGCGTCGGGACAAGAGCAGTCGTGCTCACCGCAGTGGCACTCGTGCTGTGCGCGTGTCAGACGGAGCTCTACACGGCACTGCCCGAGCAGGAAGCCAATGAGATGCTGGCCGTTCTGCTGCACAGCGGATTGAGCGCCGCTAAAACCCAAAGCAAGGACGGTACAGACACGATCGCCGTGGAGGAGAAGCAGTTTGCAACAGCCGTCGAACTGCTGCGTACGCGCGGTTATCCGCGGGAAAAATTCAGCACTATCAACGATGTCTTTCAGCCGAGCGGCCTGGTGGCTTCGCCGGTGCAGGAGCAGGCTCGATTTCTCTGGGCGCTCGGGCAGGAACTGTCCCGCACGGTCTCGCAGATCGACGGCGTGCTGACGGCTCGGGTCCAGGTAGTGCTACCCGATAACGATCTCCTGAAACGCGACCCGACCCCCTCATCCGCCTCCGTTTTCGTTCGCTATGACCAGTCGAGCCAAGTCACAAGCCTCGTGTCGCAGATCAAGATGCTGGTGGCCAACAGCGTGCAGGGGTTGAATTACGACAAGGTTTCCGTGGTGCTGGTCCCGGTCCCGCATGTGGACGCCCCGATCCGCGTGGCGGCAGCGGCACCCGACTGGCAGCTACCGGGGTTGATCGGCGGCGGCGCCATCGTGATCATGGCGTCGATCGTGCTCATGTTCCGCCGTTGGATTGGCGCACTCCTGGCCCGGACGAAATCGCCGCTGCTGGAGCCCGCAGAGTGACCGAGGTCGACGTGCTGCGAGCCGCGCCGCACGACCGGCTCGCCGCCCTTCTGGGACACGGTGTCTCCTCAGCCCTCATCGGCCGGCTCGTCGGCTCGGCGCGCCTGCGGACCCGGTTGGCCGGGCTGATCTCGTCGCGGCTGGGCGACCTCGGTGATCTCGATCGCCATCAGGTCTCGGCTCTGGCCATGACGCCGGACGGGCTCCTCGACCTGTCGACCCGGGCGGGCGTCGTCTGGAATGGCACCGCCATCGCCCGGATCATCGACGGAGCGTCGCGCCGGGCCCTTCTCGTCGCGTTGGGTGAGCACCGTTACAGTCTGGCGTTGGCCGGCCTCGGCCTGGCGCAGCCGGGCGCGACCCTCGATCCGTCGCCGGACGGCATCGTCGCGGCGGTCGCGGCCGATGGCGCGGCCTGCCTCGCCGCTTGGTGCGAGGCTCAACCCGCGACGGTCGCGGGCCGCTTGAGACTGATTCGACCGGACGGGTCGCCGGGAACCGCGCATGCGACGTCCGGCCCGGCCATCGTTGCCTGGTTGCTCGAGCGCTGACCGTGTCGAACCTGCCTTCATCGCCCTTCATCATCCGGGCCGACAAGGTTCGCGCCCATGAGGACGCGCGCGCCATTCTGGCCGATGCCGAGGCTGAGGCCGCCCGCATCAGCGCCGGAATGGATGCCGAACGGCACGAAGCCTTGCGGGAAGCCAGGCAGGAAGGGCTGCGTCAGGGCCTTGCGGAAGCCGCTGCCCTGGCGGCCAGCGCGGCCGCCGCCGTCGACGTGTTCTGGCGGGAGCGCGAGGCCGAATTGGGCGAGGTGGCACTCGCCGTGGCCCATCGTGTGCTGGCCAGCCTACCGGCGAACGAAACCGTTGCGCGGCTGGCGTCGGCGGCCATCGCCGAGCACGGGAGCGACATCCGACTGACGGTCCGAACGGCGCCGGAAGCCGCCGCCGTCCTGCGCGGCGTCTTGCAGGACAGCGAGGGCGGCGCCCGCGTCACGGTGATCGCCGATCCCACCGCCGCGCCCGGCGAGTGCACGCTCGTGCATCCCCGTGGGCGTACCGACGTGGGCCTCCTGGCGCAGTTCCGTGCCATGCTGAGGTCGCTGCCCGGCGGTCGTCCTTCCGATCTGGAACCGGGCAGATGAGCGCCGGCCGGCTTGCCGACGGCCTTGGCCGGCTCGGGCAACGGGTCGAGGCTCTGGAGCCGCGGCAGGCGCGCGGCAGGGTCGTCCGCGCGGTTGGCACGGTGTTGCGGGCCGTGCTGCCCGAGGCGAGGCTCGGGGAATTGTGCCGCCTGCACGATCGCGGTCGGCACGAGCCGTTGCTCGCCGAAGTCGTCGGCCTCGACGGCGACGAAGCCATCCTGGCGCCGGTCGGCGACATGCTGGGCCTTTCCGCCGGCGCCGAGGTCGAGCGGACCGGGGATGTGCTCCGCGTTCCGACCGGCGACGCGCTGCTCGGCCGCGTGCTGGACGGGCTCGGCCGCCCACTCGACGCCGCGACACGCGGGCCGCTCGGGCTTTGCCCCCGCCGCCCCGTCAACGTCTCGCCGCCGCCCGCACTCGAACGACGTCTGGTGGAACGGGTGTTGCCGCTCGGCGTGCGCGCGATCGATGGTCTCGCGACCTGCGGCGAAGGGCAGCGCCTCGGCATTTATGGGGAACCGGGCGCCGGAAAGTCGACCCTGCTGGCCTCCCTGGTCAGAGGCGCGCAGGTCGATGTCGCCGTGGTGGCGCTGGTCGGCGAGCGCGGCCGCGAGGTGCGTGATTTCCTCGAACGCCAATTGGATGCGGAAGCCCGGTCGAGGACCGTGTTCGTGGTGGCGACCTCCGATCGACCCGCCGTCGAGCGGTTGAAGGCGAGCTACACGGCCACCACCATCGCCGAAGGGTTCCGCGACCAGGGTCGGCGCGTCCTCCTCGTCATGGACAGCGTGACCCGCTTCGCCCGCGCCCTGCGCGAGGTGGGGCTCGCGGCGGGCGAGCCTCCGACGCGGCGGGGATTTCCACCCTCCGTCATGGCCGAGTTGCCGCGCTTGCTGGAACGAGCGGGGCCGGCCGCAACCGGGTCCATCACGGCATTCTATACGGTCCTGGTGGAAGGCGACGGGACCGGCGACCCGGTGGCGGAAGAGACGCGGGCGATTCTCGACGGGCACATCGTCCTTTCCCCGAACCTTGCCGGCGCGGGTCATTACCCGGCCATCGACGTGCTGGTCAGTCGTAGCCGCGTGATGGATGCGATCACCGGTCCGGAGCACCGCGCGCGGGCCGCCCACGTCAGGGAGGTGCTGCATCGTTACAGCGAGGTCGAGTTTTTGGTGCAGGTCGGAGAGTACAAGGCCGGCTCGGATCCGCGCAGCGACGCGGCGCTAGCCGGCATCGAGGCGGTTCGCGGCTTTCTGCGCCAGGGATCCACGGAACGCACATCGTGGGAGGAGACCCAGGCTTGGCTGGCGCGGCTGACCACCTGAACGCGCGTCGCTCCGCGATGCTGTTGCATATCCAGACGGTCCGGGAGGATCGGCGGCGGATCGACGTCGTGCGAACCGAGCGGACGCGCGACGTGGCGGTCGCGGCCGAATCGCTGGCGCAGCAACAGCGCGACGCGCACGAATCGTCCCGAACCCGTCGATCGCGCGAAGCCCACGACGGCGTTCGCGGGCGCGTGGTCGACCTGGCTGAACTCAAGACCCTCACGTCGCTCGAACAGAGCATGGAGGCGGCCTCGGCGACACTCGCGGCATCTCTCGCCAAGGCTCAGGACCACGTCTGCCACGCGGAGGGCGCCCTGAAGGCTGCTGCCGCGGCACTCCTGCGTGAAGCCAGAGCGACGCGGAAACGAAAACGGCTGGCCGAAAAGATGATGCACGCGTGGCGCCGTGCCGTCGAGACGGCCGAAGAGGTCGAACGCGACGATCAAGCCGCGGACGGCTGGCACGCGGCATGACCCATCGCCCGCTTGTCCTGCCGCGATTGAGCCGGGCCGAGGCGACCGCATCGCGCATGTGTTGCGCCCCCCGGGCCGAACTGACAGTTCTGGCCGGGCCGCTGAAACTGATCCTGGACGAGAGCGGAACGGGAGAGTTCGGGCCCGATCAGGTCCGCATCTCGATCGGGTGGGGTACGGACCGGCTCGATCTCAAGTGCCCGGCCGGTCTGCCGTTCCACGTCTTGCGGGCACTCGACTGCGGGCTGGACACCACATCCTTGCCGCCCGACTTGGCGGGGGTCCTGCTCGAAGCGGCGCTGCTGCCGGCCATGACGATCTGGGAGCAAGCGACCGGACGCGACGTCGTAATCTTGACTATGGAGCGGGACGCGTCCGCCGTGGTCCCGGATGGGCTGCGCCTCGTGCTCAAGGACGGCGAAACGCGTTGGCGGCTCCATGTCTCGGACGCCTCCGCGCGGAACGGCGCGCCGCCCCTGACCGTGGCGCTGGTGGACCTATGGCCGGTCGCGCCGTGGCCCATGGCCGGCTTCCCTCTGCCGGCCGTGCTTCGGCTCGGGACGACCCGGCTGCCGCTCGCGGCCGTGGCGTCGCTCCGCCCGGATGACGCGGTTCTCCTGGAGACGACGCGGGGCAAGGGCGGGATGCTGGTGATCGCCGAGACGTGGACGGCGGCGGCCCAGCACGACTCTGTGGGTTGGCGGCTGCTCGAGGCACCACGGCGGGCGCGGGAGCGCGGCGAAACGGAGTGGACGATGCAAGATGGCAATGCGGCTGAAGGTGGGCTTGAGGTCGCGCCGTTGGCGGATCCCGACGAGCTCCCGGTGCAGCTGACCTTCGAGGTCGGGCGCCTTGAGATCACGCTGGGCGAGTTGCGCCGGCTCGGTCCCGGTTCCGTCCTCGAATTGGGTCGCAGCACGGCCGAACTCGTGCGGGTCGGCGCGAATGGGCGATTGATCGGCCATGGCGAGCTCGTGGAGGTCGAGGGCGCGGTCGCGGTCCGGATGGTGCGGCTGTTCGATTATGGGTGACGCGCAACCCAATCTGCTGGCCATCCTGGTCGCCATCACGGCGCTCGGAACGCTGACATTTGTGGCCGTGACGATGACGAGTTTCATCAAGATCTCGGTCATCTTGTTCATCTTGCGCAACGCGCTCGGGATTCAGCAAACCCCGCCCAATCTCGTCCTTTACGGGATCGCGCTGCTCTTGACCGGCTACGTGATGGCGCCTGTCGCCACCAAGGTCTATGCCGAGATTACGGCGCCCGGCCAACATTACGCGAGCTTCGGCGACTTCAGCGCCATCGCGACCCGCGCCGAGGTCCCGGCCAAGCAGTTCATGACCCGGTTCGTCAGCCCTGGAGAGCGCGAATTCTTCACGGCTGCGGCGGTCCGCGTCTGGGGACCCGATTCCGGTCTGTCGGTCACGTCGGAGGATCTTCTGATCGTCGTGCCTGCTTTCGTCTTGTCCGAACTCAGGCGCGCCTTCGAGGCGGGATTCCTGCTCTACCTGCCTTTCATCGCCGTGGATCTGGTGACCACCGCGGTGCTGATGGCCATGGGCATGTCGGCCGTCTCCCCCACCACGATCTCGGTGCCGTTCAAGCTGTTCCTGTTCGTGGCGATCGAGGGTTGGACGCGGCTCATGCACGGCCTCGTGCTCGGCTACGCGAGCTGACCCGCCATGGCGCACAACGACCTGATCGGGCAGCTGCAGGCAATGCTCGGTATCGTGCTGCTGATGGCCCTTCCCCCCTTGCTGGCCGCGATGGCGGTCGGCCTCGTCGTGGGGATCCTGCAGGCGGTGACGCAGGTGCAGGATCAATCCTTGCCGATCGCCTTCAAGCTGCTCGTCGTCATCGTCATTCTGGCGCTTGCCGGGCCGTTGCTGGTCATGCCTCTCGTGCGTCTGTCGGGCCAACTATTCGACAGCTTTCCGGCCATGACCCGTTGAACCGCCTCGTCACGGAAGCGTCCGGATGATCGCAGATCTCGACTTCGCCGTGGTCTGGCACTGGCTTCTCGCCTATGGCATCGCGCTCGCCCGCCCGATGGCCATGCTGTCCCTCAACCCCGTCTTCACACGGGCCCAAATCACCGGGCTGATCCGGGGCGCGATCGCGTCGGCCTTGGCGCTGCCGATGGTGCCGGTTCTGGCGGCGGCGATGCCGGGGGATGCATCGGGACCTATCGGCCTATTGCTGCTCGCCGGCAAGGAGGCGGTGATCGGCGCCACCCTCGGGCTGCTACTCGGAGCGCCGTTCTGGGCGCTCGACGTCGCCGGAGACGTGCTGGACGCGCAACGGGGCGCCACGCAGGGACGATTGAACGACCCGGCCGGGTTCGAGGACGTTTCCATCACCGGCACGATGCTGATCATGACCGGCATCGCCTTGTTCGTCATGACGGGCGGCCTCGAGACCTTGGCGACCTTGCTTTACGACAGCTGGGCGCTGTGGCGACCGCTCGGCGCGCTACCTCGGCTCGACGAACGCACGCCGCTCCTGCTCCTCGGCATGCTGGACCGCGTGACCCGGCAGGGTCTGCTCATCGCGGTGCCGGTCGTGGTGGCCATGTTGCTGGTCGACGCGGCCCTGCTGGTCCTGGCCCGGATGGCGTCGCAATTACGGGTCGACGACCTGGCGCTGTCGGCCCGCAATATCGTCTTCTACATCTTCGTGCCGCTCTACGCGCTGTTTCTCCTCCTGTACATGCGACAGGATTTTGCCGACTTGCCGAATATCATCGAACTCCTGCGCGCCACTGCCAGCGGGCCGGCCCCATGAGCGGGCAAGAGACGAGCGAGGAAAAGACCCTTCCGCCTTCGGCCAAGAAGCTGCGCGAGGCTCGCCGCAAAGGCCAGATCTCCCACAGCAAGGAAATGGTCGGGGCCGCTGTCACGGCGACGGCGCTCGGATACCTGCTGGTCCGTTTCACGTTCCTGTTCAACCAGCTGAGCGATGGTCTCCTCGCCGTGCCGAGCTTGATCGATCGGCCCTTCGCCGACGCCGTCGTGCCGCTCCTCGGACGCCTGGCCGGCAACGTCGCCTGGGCGGTGGCGCCGTTCACGGGATTGATCGTCATCGTGGCGGTGCTCAGCAACGTGGTTGCCAACGGCGGGGTGCTGGCGGCGGTCGATCCGGTCCTGCCCAAGATGGAACGGCTCGACCCCGTCGCCGGGTTCAAGCGCATGGTCTCGATCAAGAACCTCGCCGAACTGATCAAGTCCGTTTGCAAGCTCGGAGCGGTCGCGGGCGTGACCGTTGCCCTCATCGCCGGTTCCATGCAGGCGCTCGTCGAACTCCCGGCTTGCGGCCTGCGCTGCGCCGGCCCGGTTCTCCTCGGTCTGTTGCAGCCGCTTCTTCTGACCGCCGCGGGCATCTTCCTCGTGCTGGGAGCCCTCGATATCGGACTGCAGCGCTGGCTGTTCCGCCGCGAAATGCGCATGACGCATTCCGAGCAGAAGCGGGAGCGGAAGGAGAGCGAGGGCGACCCGTTGATCCGCAATCAGCATCGACAGGGTCGCCGCAGCAGCCTGGCGTTGAAGACCGGGTTGCGCAACGCGAGTTTCGTCATGCGTTCAGGTGACGTGGCGCTGGCCCTACGCTTCGCGGCGCCGGACGCGATGGTGCCCATCCTGGTCGCGCGGGGCACTCAAGAGGGCGCCGCCCTCCTGTTGGAGGAGGCGAAAGCCCTGAACTTGCCGGTGATCTTCGACGCGGCCGCGGTCGCCTTCGTGGCGCCGCGCCTGAAAGTCGGGCGCATGATCTCGCAAGACATGTTCAATCCGGTGATCGGCTGCATGCGTGCCGCCGGTCTCCTCTAAATTATGGCCGTCGTGTCACAAAAAGTTGTCGTCGGCATGCGAAGTGGCGGAACGCTTTCTGGCGCTGCGAGATGCGTGAGCCGACGCGCCCGGGGACGTCTCGGCGCTCTCTGGGTGCCCAAAAGTACGACGCGGTGGATCCTGGATGCCGAAACGAACTGCGCCCGCACGACAACGCCGTACCATCGACGCGCGGCATCTGGGACCCGCGCTCGCGCTTCTGGTGTCGGCATGCGCGGGTAGCGGGGATCTCGAAGCCGAACGCCAGGCAAAGGTCGCCGAGGATCCGGCCGCGATGATGCGGATCGCCGACGCCGCCGAACGATCCGGCGATACGGGAGGCGCCGTGGCGTTCTACCGTCGCGCGGCCGAACTCCAGCCTGACCTGGTCGACGCGCAGGTCGGCACCGCACGATCGCTGCTCGAGCAGGGGAACGTCGATGAAGCCGTCGACATTCTCCGAGCCGCTCACGCCCGCGATCCGTCCGACACACAGCTCCCCGCGACGCTGGGGCGATTGCTGATGGCGGCGAACCGTCCAACCGAGGCGCTGAGCAGCTTCAGGGACGGGCTGCGTCAAGACCCGCGGTCGATACCGCTGCTGATCGGACGCGGCGTGGCCCTCGATGCGACCGGGCAGCACGAAGGCGCCCAGAGTTCCTACAAGGAAGTCCTGGGGCTGGCCCCCGAGAACCCGGCGGCGCGCAAGAACCTGGCGCTCTCGCTGAGCCTGAGCCAGCACGGCAAAAAAGCCGCGAGGCCAAGCTCTGCGGATACTTCGTCCAACCGGCCGGAGAACGCACCAGCGCATGATGGCCGAGTTCCGTCCGCCGACACGGCACTCTGAAACCATCACACCGTTCGCACTCCCACCCGATGGTAGGACGCTTGCCAGCGGCCGCTTCACATCAGGGCGCGGTGGTAGCGCCGGATGCAGCCGCGGGCGGGCTTGGAGCCACGGGGGCCGGCGCCGCTGAAGAAGTCGGCGCGATCAAGCCTGAGCTCGAATTGTTGACCGGCGATGGCGAGCCGCCCGGGCTCGACTCGGCGCCGCTGGAGGTGTCCACCGTGGGAAGCCCTGTCCCACGATTTGCGCGCCAGGAGCGCACGCCATTGGTCAGATAGGCTCCATCCCCGGGACCTAAGGGCGGTGGTGCGACGAGATCGGCCGGGTTCGCCAGCATCCCGGCCAGATTGTTGGTCTGCGTACAATGAGCCAGGCTCATCAGGCTGGGTAGCGGGTCATCCGGATAAGCCGGCGTGATGGCCGCGGCGCAATCCGTGGTTTGCCCCGCAGTTCGCGACAAAAGCACTTCATGGGCTCGCCGTGGAGGCGCTCGAGAAGCCTCGACGATCCGGGCTGGATCGATCCCGAGCCCGATCAAAGCGCGGCGCAAGCCATCGGCTTCCCCGGCACTCGTCGCGAAGATGCGGGCACTTACGGCGTTGAGGTCGCCTTGGGCCACGACCGCCACCTCTTTCCGAAGCCGCCTCTGCGTCAGCGCGGTCGAGCGGCCGTCGAGCGGCACGACAATCTCTCGACCGAGGGTCGACAGGTGGATCCCGGGGGGTGTACCGAGATCCGCTGCCTCGTCGGTACACCCCGCCGCGAGCAGCATCCCGCAGACGGCGAATGCCAAAGAGCGCTTCATTCGAAGACGAATCCCGTGTTGCCGTTCGTCGAGGGGCTGCGATGAGGACTCCGGGCGGCCTTTCTCCCGGGTGCCGCGACCCGGCCATAAATGGCCTCGTCGACATCGGATGGCACGCGGACGTAACCGTTCGCATCCGTCGGCGCATTGCCCGGACCGGTCGGCCGCACCACGTAAGGTGTCACCACGATGACCAGCTCGGTCTGATGACGCTGGAACAGGTTGGATCTAAACAGACCGCCAATAACAGGAACATCCCCCAGCCAGGGTAGTTTTTGGATGTTGTTGTTGTTGTTGTTCTGAATGAGCCCCGCGATCGCGAAGCTCTGACCGCTGGAGAGTTCGACCGTGGTTTCGGCGCGGCGGGTCGTCAGGGCGGGAACCTGAACATTGTTGAGCTGGACGTTGTTCGAAGTGTCAAGTTCGCTGACCTCGGGCCGCACCTTCATGCTGATATGTCCGCTCGACAGCACCGTCGGGGTGAAGGCGACGCTGACCCCATATTGTTTGTACTCGATCGACACGGCCCCGAGCGCCTGCGGGATCGGGATAGGGAATTCACCACCGGCGAGGAACGTCGCGGTGTTGCCCGAGAGGGCGGTGAGGTTCGGCTCGGCCAGCAGCGTCACGAGCCCCTCGGTCGCCATGGCGTCCAGCACCGCGGAGCCGTTCACATGTTTCGAGGTCACGGTCCCGAAAATGCCGTTGACCCCGTTGGCGATCAGATTGGCACCGGTGCTGCCGGCCAATCGCCCGGTCTGAAGCCCGAACGCGAACTCCCCGGTGGAGAAAATGGTCGACCAATTGAAGCCAAGCTGCCGCGAGACCGAACGGCTCACCTCGGCGACCCGGACCCTGAGGTTGACCTGGGTAGCCCCCGCGACCTGCAGCTCATTGGTGAGCGGCACTCCGGAGCCGAGCGTGCGCGCGGCGCTCTGCTGCAAGCGCTCTGCGGTTTGGATGTCCGGCACCGTGCCTTGCAACAGCGCCCCATTCGCGGCGTAGCTCAGTCGCACCGGAGCACCTCCGGCCTCGGACCGGATCTGTGATTGCAGTTCAGCGTCGGGAAACCGGACGTCGACGATGTAGGCAACGATCGGAGTTCCGTCCGGCGCCAGCACGAACAAGGTCGTGCGCCCGGGCTTTTTGCCGAAAACGAAGATGGCCGAGGACCGTGGCGTTTGGATATCGGCGATGCTGGGATCCGCGATGAATTCGGTCCCGGCATTTTCCGGGAGGTTCAGAAGCTCACCGCCGGACACGTCGATACGGATCGACTGGGTCGCCTTGATGGCCGTGGATCGCTGGGTCTCCGCCGCGAGCGCGCTCGGTCGCGCGGTCAGGACGGAGCCGCACGCGACCGCGATCAGGAAGACCACGACGAGACGCGCAAAACCGCGGACGTCACGGTCGGCTGCGACCGTGTTGTTACGCACTCTCCACATGCGGCCTGGTTACCATCAGTTTACGACGGATTGATCTGCGCTGGCACTCCGGCCCAACGCAGAGGCGGTTCCCCTTTCACTGTTGTTCCGGCGCAACACGGGCACCTCAGCGCAGCGGCTTGGACGCTCGCATCTCGTCCAAGGTGACAGTCGACAAGGCCATCCCGGATCGTCGGGTGATGGAGGAGTATCTTGCCGTCACCAGCAGCAGCGGCGTCAGGGACGCTCTGCTCGACGCGCAGAGTGTCATCTACGACGCCTGGGAGCGAACCACGGTTCGGTCTCGGACCGACTCCACTACGCTGGCCTGAAATCACACCGGCGTTGACAAGTTCGACTCGTCGATCGGCAGGTTATCTTCGTGACCGCTACTCGCAAGGGAGTTGTGGTCTGCTCTATATGCAGCAGCGCCAGCGCCAGCCCATGTCGCGCGCGCATGTAGGGTCGGGTTTGGAGGGAACCCCAGAAGCAGCCTTCGTATTCGTCGAAGCCTGCCGGGCCGAGTGCGAATTCCCGGCCTCCATGGCACGCGTGTTGAGGTCCTGGCTGTCTGCCGGCGAGGCGGCGTTCTCGGCCAGCAGGTTATAGGCGTCCGCACAAAGGGGCGAAATGACGAGCGCCTTGCGGGCCAAGGCAGTAAAACCAGGCCAGTGAGTCGGCACGGCGACAGGCGGCGGTGATCTCGCCGGTGTCGGGATCGACGATATCGGCGGTGGCCTGGTTTTGCTCCGCCCGGGCCGACGTGCGGCGGTGTCCGACCGACTGCTTGAGGCGGTAGCTGTCGCCGTTCATGGTCAAGATGCTGACGTTGTCGCCGGATAGCGCCACACTGCCCGCGACGCGCAATGCCAGCCGCGGGCCCACTTCGAACGGGTGATAGGACCCCAAGCAATGAGCGTGAACTTGATTGTGACAAGCGAATGACGGAAGGCGGTTGGACGTTCAATTATCAGGGTTTCTGCAATGACATTCACTCACCCGCTCGCTCGTGACGCTAAGGTTTGGTCGACCGCGGGAACCAAGGGGAAGGCAAGGCGCCTACTCGTCATCGTCACTCGGCTCGTCCTGGACAAAGAAGACGAGCGATACAAGCCGAAGCACGTCGAACGCCTATCTGTCGCAGCGAAGGAGTGGGTCGAGGCTGATGAAACCGGCATCAACGACTTCATGCTCATGAACAGACCCAAAAAGTGGGTCGGTGACAAAGATTGACCGCCGGGCCGCCTCGAGGATTGCGTGGCCTCAGAATATGCGGCTGAAGATGAAGTAGAGCGTGCCCGACAGCAGGACCGCACATGGCAGCGTCAGCACCCAGGCCAGGACGATGTTGCGGATGGTCTCCGTCTGTACGCCCGAGCCGTTGGCCGCCATGGTGCCGGCGACACCGGACGACAGCACGTGGGTGGTGGACACCGGCAGGCCATACTGGTCGGCCGCCAGGATGGTGGCCATGGCGACGAGTTCGGCCGAGGCGCCCTGACCGTAGTTGAGGTGCGTCTTGCCGATCTTCTCGCCTACCGTGACGACGATGCGCTTCCAGCCGATCATGGTGCCGAGGCCCAGCGCCAGCGCCACCACGATCTTGACCCAGGTCGGGATGAACTTGGTCGAGGTGTCCAGGCTCGACTTGTATTTGGCCAGCACCTTGCCGTCCTCGGGGCTGAGCTGGCTGCCCTGAACCTTGGGCAGCGTGCGCAGGGCTTCCGAGGCCAGGTACATGTCGTTGCGGGTATTGCCCACCTTGGGGTCGCTGCAAGAAAGTGAGCTGAGCGTACGCTAAGGTCGAACGGAGCGGGAACTCAGGCCTTGGGGGCCTCGCCGGTGTCGGCGAGGGCGTCGTAGAGGGCGGTTTTTCCGACCTTCACCCGG
>JAABUT010001318.1_pt1 | contig 29128 bp, 39 predicted proteins | sample 5559281 | NCBI WGS metagenome assembly JAABUT01 (sample SAMN10711880, study PRJNA513359) | rock metagenome | isolation source: Antarctica rocks | place: Antarctica: Victoria Land, Ricker Hills nord | collected 2016-01-04
AGGGATTCATCCAGAAGATCTTCTACCTGCACGTGCCCATGGCGATCGTCGCCCTCGGCGGGTTCGTGTTCGGGGGGATCGCCGCGATCCAGCACCTGCGCACCGGGGACCGCCGCCACGATCTGCGCTCATACGTGGCGATCCACCTGTCACTGATCCTCGGGGTCGGCGTCCTGCTCACGGGCTCGATCTGGGCCAAGGCCTCCTGGGGCCACTGGTGGGTGTGGGACGAGCCGACCCTCGTCTCGTTCCTGCTCGTCTTCCTGCTCTACGCGACCTACCAGCCGCTGCGCTTCTCCATCGAGGACCCGGAGCGCCAGGCGCGCTACGCGAGCGTCTTCGCGATCACCGCGGGCGCCTTCGTGCCGCTGAACTTCCTCGCCGTCCGGCTCGCCTCCTCGCTCGTGCACCCCCGGGTCTTCGCGAGCACGACAGGCGGCCTGCCCGGCTCGATGATGCTCACGTTCCTCGTCTCGCTCACCGGCATGGTCCTGCTGTTCGTGACGCTTTGGAAGTACGAGATGGCCTCCAAGCAGGCCTCGGCGCAGCTCAAGGCGCTGCGCCGGCGCCTCGTGGGCGACGACGGGCTCGGTGCGGTGCACGCGGGCCGGAGCGCGGCCCCGCAGCTCTGATGCCCGCCCTCCCCCTCGACGATGCCGGGAAGTACGTCGCCGCGGCCTACGTCGTCTTCCTCGGGCTCATCCTCGTCTACGTGGCGATCATGGCGATGAAGCTCGGGCGGATCACCGACCAGATCGCGGAGCTCGCGGAGGCGGTCGGCGCCCGGGAGGAGGAGCAGCGCGTCGAGGTGACCGCGCCGTGAGCGAGGTGCTGCTGCTCGGGGTCTCGCACAAGACCGCGGCGGTCGCGCTGCGCGAGAAGCTCGCGCTGACCCCCGCGGGGACCGAGGCGTTCCTGCGCGACCTCCGCGGTGAGACCGAGGTGCAGGAGGCCGTGGCGATCTCCACGTGCAACCGCACGGAGATCTACCTCGTGGGCGATCCGGTCGACGTCGAGAGCGCCGCGCTCGCGGCCCTCGCCCGCCTGGCGGGGATCCGGCCCACGGAGCTCGCGCCCTCGATGTACGCGAAGCGCAACTGCGACGCCGCGCGCCACCTCTTCCGGGTGTCCTCCGGGCTCGAGTCGATGATCGTCGGCGAGGCCGAGGTGCAGGGCCAGGTGCGCCGGGCCTCCGAGACGGCACGCGCCGCGGGCACGACCGGGCCGCTGACCGACCGCCTCTTCGGAGCCGCGCTGACGACGGGCGGGCGCGTCCGCGCCGAGACGGGGCTCGGCGCCGGGGCGCTGTCGGTCCCCTCCGTGGCGGTCACGCTCGCGCGCGAGACGCTCGGAGGGCTCGAGGGCCGCGAGGTCGTCGTCCTCGGCGCGGGCGAGACGAGCGAGCTCGCCGCGGCGCGCCTGCACGAGCAGGGGGTGGGCTCGCTGTTCGTCGCCAACCGTCGCCGCCAGCGCGCGCTCGAGCTCGCGCGGCGCTACGCGGGCGAGGCCACGAGCTTCGACGAGCTGCCCGAGGCTTTGCTGCGCGCCGACATCGTCGTCTCCGCCACCGCCTCCCCTCACGCGATCCTCGGTCCCGAGGAGCTGTGGGAGGTCATGGCCGCGCGCTCGGGCCGCGCGCTGCTGCTCGTCGATCTCGCCGTGCCGCGTGACGTCGACCCCGAGTGCGGCGAGATTCCCGGCGTGACGCTCTGGGACGTGGACCACCTCCAGGGCGAGGTCGCCCGCAACCGCACGGGGCGCCAGGGCGAGGCCCGGCGGGCGGAGACCATCGTCGAGGAGGAGATCCAGCGCTTCGCGGCATGGCTCGGGTCGCTCGAGGTCCTGCCCACGGTCGCCGCGCTGCACGCCCGGGGCGATGCCGTCGCGCGCCAGGTGCTCGAGGAGAACGAGGGCCGCTGGGAGGCGCTGACCGACCGCGACCGCGAGCGGCTCGAGGCCATGGTTCGGGCGATCGTGGGGCGGCTGCTCCACGAGCCGACCGTGCGCATGAAGCGCGCCGACGACGACCGGGTCCACCTCCGCACCCAGGTCATGCGCGAGCTCTTCGGCCTCGACGAGGCGCGCGAGCCGTCGTCGCGCCCTTGAGCGGGCCGCGGGTCGGCACGCGCGGGTCCGCGCTCGCACTCGCCCAGGCACGCCCGGTGGCCGAGGCCCTCGGGGGTGAGCTCGTGGTCGTGCGCTCGGAGGGGGGCGCCGACGACAAGGGCCGGTGGGTCGTGGGGCTCGAGCACGCGCTCCTGGCCGGGGAGGTCGACGTGGCGGTGCACTCCGCGAAGGACGTGCCCGCCGAGCTGGCGTACGGTCTGTCGCTCGTGGCCGCGCTGGCGCGCGAGGACCCGCGCGACGTGCTCGTGGGCGCGCTGCCTCCGGGTGGCCGGGTGGGGACGAGCTCACTGCGGCGGGCGGCGCAGTTGCGGGCGGCCCGGGACGACCTCGAGGTGCTCGCCCTGCGCGGCAACGTCGACACGCGGCTGCGCAAGCTCGACGAGGGCGCGTGGGACGGGATCGTGCTCGCGGCCGCCGGGCTGCGACGGCTGGGGGTGGACCGCGGGGAGCCGCTGGACGCGGTGCCGGCGGCGGGGCAGGGGATCGTCGTGCTCGAGGCGCGGACGGGCGAGGAGATCGGGGTGGGCGGCGACGCCGAGGCCGAGCGGGCGCTGCGGGCGGAGCGGACCGTGGTGCGGGAGCTGGGGGCGACGTGCCGGACGCCCCTGGGCGCGCACTACGCGGACGGGATCCTGCGCACCTGGCTCGGCCTGCCCGACGGGTCGGCGTGGATCGCCGACGAGGTCCGCGGCGGGGATCCCGAGGCGCTCGGCGCGCTCGGCGCGGAGCGTCTGCTGGCCGCGGGCGGGCGCGAGCTGCTCGACGAGGCCGAACGGCAGGGCGCGGCGCTGCCCGACGCGCCGGCCTCGCTCCCCGAGGGAACGCCGCTGTGAGCCCCGATCCATCTAGCGTCGACCCTGTCGGTGCTGGCACGACTGACTCGACGCTCGGCGGTGGAGGGCGGGGGCGGGTGTACCTCGTCGGCGCCGGACCCGGCGACCCGGGGCTGCTCACCGCGCGCGCGCTCGAGCTCATCGCCCGCGCGGACGTGATCCTCCACGACCGGCTCATCCCCCCCGGCGCCCTCGACGGTGCCCGCGCGGATGCCCGGCTCGTCTACGTGGGCAAGGAGGGGGGAGGCGAGGCGGTGCCGCAGGAGGAGACGACCGCGCTGCTCGTGACCGAGGCGCGTGCGGGCCGCGAGGTGGTGCGCCTCAAGGGCGGCGACCCGTTCGTCTTCGGGCGCGGCGGCGAGGAGGCCGAGGCGCTCGTGGCCGCGGGCATCCCGTGGGAGGTCGTGCCCGGGATCACCTCGGGGATCGCCGCCCCGGCCTACGCGGGGATCCCGGTGACCCACCGTGACCGCGCCTCCGCGGTGGCGCTCATCACGGGTCACGAGGACCCGGCCAAGCCGGAGTCGGCGCTGGACTGGACCGCCCTCGCCGCCTTCCCGGGGACGCTCGTCTTCTACATGGGGGTGCGCCAGCTCGGGCGTATCGCCGAGGCCCTGATCGCCGCCGGACGCTCGCCCGACGACCCCGCCGCGGTGGTCGAGCGCGGCACGCTCCCCGGGCAGCGGACGGTCCTCGCGCCGCTGGCCGAGCTGCCCGAGCGCGCCCGGGAGGCGGGCATCCGGCCGCCGTCGATCACGCTCGTCGGCCCGGTCGCCGGGCTGCGGGATGATCTCGCGTGGTTCGAGTCGCGCCCGCTGCACGGGCGGACGGTCGCCGTCACGCGCGCGCGGGCGCAGGCGAGCGGGCTCGCGGCGCGGCTGCGGGCGCTGGGGGCCGAGGTCGTCGAGGCGCCGGCGATCCGCATCCACCCCCTGGAGTTCACGCTCCCCGACCTCGGCGGTTACGACCTCCTGTGCCTCACCAGCCCGAACGGGGTCGAGGCCCTCTTCGGCGCGCTGCGCGACGCGCGCGACCTCGTGGGCCTGACCGTGGCGGCGATCGGCCCGGGCACCGCGCGGGCGCTGCGCGAGCGCGGCGTCGAGGCCGACGTAGTCCCCGAGCGCTTCGTGGCCGAGGGACTGGTGGAGGCGCTGGAAGGCGGGGGTTGGGTGGGGTCCGATACCCGGGCGCTCATCGCCCGGGCGTCCGAGGCGCGCGACGTGCTCCCCGACGCCCTACGCGAGCGTGGCGCGGAGGTGGACGTCCTCGCGCTCTACGAGACGGTCCGCGAGCGGCTCTCCGACGCAGAGCGCGAGCGGGCGCTCGGCGCCGACTACGTGACCTTCACCTCGTCCTCCACCGTGCGCTTCTTCCTCGAGGCCGCGGGCCGGCCGGGCGACAGCGCCCGGCTCGTGTCGATTGGCCCCGTCACCTCGGACACGCTGCGCGAGCACGGCCTCGAGCCCCACGTCGAGGCGGCCCGCCACGACGTGGACGGGCTCGTCGCCGCGCTCGAGGAGGATGCCCGGCGGGACATGCCCGCGCTCACCGACGCCACCGGCCGCGACGAAGAGGGCGCCCTCCGCGAGGGCCGGTGACCCTCGGCGCCCCTCGGCTCCACCTCCGCCGCGTCGCCTCCACGAACGACCGTGCCCGCGCGCTGGCCCAGGCCGGTGCGCCGCACGGCACGCTCGTCACCGCCGCCGAGCAGACCGCCGGCCACGGGCGGCAGGGCCGGACGTGGAGCGCGCCGCCCGGAACCGCGCTGCTGTGCTCGCTCATCCTGCGCGAGTGGGACCCGTTCGTCACGCTCGCCGCCGCCGTGGCCGTGGGCGAGATCGTGGGACCGGCGGCGGGGATCAAGTGGCCGAACGACGTCCTGCTCGATGGTCGCAAGGTCGGCGGGATCCTCGTCGAGGGCCGGCCCCAGGAGGGCTGGGCGGTCCTCGGCATCGGGATCAACGTCGCCGTCCCGCTCGAGGACCTCCCGCCCGGCCTCCGCGCCACGGCGGGGACGCTCGGCCGCCCCCGTGCCGACCTCGAGCCCACGCTCACCACCCTGCTCCGCGGCCTGGAGGCCTGGCTCACCGCGCCGCACCCCGCGGTCCTCGCCGCCTGGCGCGCCCGCGACGCCCTGCGCGGCCGCGAGATCACGTGGGACGGGGGCACCGGCCGCGCCGCGGGCATCGACGCCGAGGGGCGTTTGCTCGTCGACACCCCGACCGGCACCGAGGCCCTCACCGCCGGCGAGGTTCACCTCGGACAGCAGCTGGCGGCCGAGGTGCCGCTGCGAGCTCTCGACTGATCCTCAGGCGGTGACGGTCCCCACGACCGAGCGGGCGGGGGGAGCGGTTCGCCCCAGCCGACCGAGCTCCCCGACGTACAGAGCGATGGCCTCGCCGATGAGCGTCTGCACCTCATCAAGCGTGTCCCCGTGCGCGACGACCCCCGGGAGGTCGGGCGAGTAGGCACCCCAGCCTTCTTCCGCTGGCTCGTAGATGATGGCGTAGTTGCTCACCGCAGTCGAGAAGGATCCTCACCGCTCGAAGCCGGCGAGAACGTCGTCCGGCAGCGGCGCGTCGAAGTCATCGGAACCGCGAACCGCCCCGCGTCGATGCCGAAGCTTCGCGCGATCGCCCCCCGCGCGGGCACGAGGCGGGCCACCTCCTCCCCCGCGCGCACCTGCTCGAGCAGTCGCGAAAGGTGGGTCTTGGCTTCATGCACGCCAACGGACTTGGTCATCGAACTTAGTCTATTCCGCTGGCCTGGGCCGGAGCGAGGCGGCGGAGCGCCGCCCACGCGGGACCGAGCGCGTCGTACAGGGAGGCGAAGAGGGGCTTCAGATCGTGGAAGACGGCGGCGTCGGCCGCGTCGGGGACCTCCCGGCGGGTAATCCGCACGAGCTCGGCGGCGCGGTCCCATGACTCGACGAGGCCGAGAGCCTCGGCGCCCAGCAGCGCGGCACCGAAGCTCGAGCCCTCGTGGCTCGCAGGGAAGTCCACCTCCATCCCCAGCGCGTCGGCGAGCATCTGGCGCCACAGCCGCGAGCGCGCGAAGCCGCCCGTGGCCCGGACCTCGCGGATCTCGTTGCCCGCGTCGCGCATCGAGTCGAGCACGATCGCGAGCTGGAGGCACACACCCTCGAGCGCGGCACGGACGAGGTGCTCGCGGCCGTGCGCGCGCGTGAGCCCGACGTAGGCGCCGCGGGGCAGCGGACTCCAGTGCGGCGCCCGCTCGGAGAGCAGGTAGGGCAGCATCACGAGCCCGTCGCAGCCCGCCGGCGCGCGGGCCGCCACCGCGAGCAGCTCCTCGGGCGCGTCGCCGAGGTCCGGAGCGAGCGCGTGCCCCGCCCACTCGAGGACCGAGCCGCCGTTGTTGATCGCGCCCCCCACGACCCAGCGCCCGGGCGTCAGCGCGTAGCAGAACACCCGCCCCAGGGGATCGACCGCGGGCTCCTCCACCATCACCCGCAGCGCGCCGCTCGTGCCGATCGAGCATCCTGCCACGCCCGGGTGGACCGCGCCGAGACCGAGGTTGGCCAGCGGGCCGTCCCCCGCCCCCGCCACGACTCCCAGCCCGGCCTCGAGGCCGAGCCCGGCCGCCTCCTCGTCGCGCAACCGCCCGGCGTGCGCCGCGGGCACGAGCGCGGGGAGCCGCCCGGCGTCGATCCCCGCCAGCGCGAGCGCCCCCCGATCCCACTCGAGGGTCGACAGTGCGAGCAAGCCCGTCCCCGATGCCATGGAGTGGTCGGTCACCCACTCGCCCGTGAGATGGGCGAGCACCCAGGACTTCACGTCGACCCAGCGCCGGGCAGCGGCGAAGAGGGCCGGCTCGTGCTCGGCGAACCACATGAGCTTGACCAGCGGGGACATGGGATGCACCGGCGTGCCCGTGCGCCCATGCAGCGCGACCCCCTCCCGGCTCGCACGCAGCCGCTCGGCCTGCGCGAGCGCCCGCCCGTCGGCCCACGTCAGCGCCGGCGTCAACGGACGGTCCGAACCATCCAGCGCGATGAGCCCGTGCATCGCCGAGGAGAACGACAGCCCGGCGACGCGCGCACCCGCACCCTGCGCCTTCCGCGCCGCCTCGCCGATCGCCTCACGCACGGCGCGCAGCAGCAGGTCGGGGTCCTGGACCGCCCACCCCGGCTCGGGTTGCTCGAGCGGGTACTCCCGCGCGCCCGACCCGTGGGTCCCTCCCTCGACGTCGAAGGCGACCGCCTTCGTCCCCGTCGTCCCGATGTCGACGCCGAGGACGACGTCGGTCACGTCAGGCCGCGGCGTCCTGCTCGGAGTCCGGGGCCGGATCGGGCCCGCCGCGGCGGACCGCCCGGCGGGCCGCGAGGGCGTCCGCCGCGGCCGCGGCCACCGCGGCGGCGACGTGCTCGGGATCCTCCTTCTCAGCGGCGGGCTTGTTCGCCGTGCGGCGCCGGCGCGGGCGGCGCTTGGCCTTCGGCCGGAGCTCCTGCGCCTCGTCCCCGGCCACCTCGGGCGCGTCCTCGAGCTCGTCGAGGTCCAAGACCTCCGCCCCCCGACCGGCGCCGACGAGGACCTCGCCCTCCTCCTTCTTGCCCCGGGGGCGCCGGCGCTTCCCACGCCGGCCCTTCGGGAAGTTCTTCAGCAGCTCACGGGCCAGGGCGCTCGGCTTGCGCGACATCCGCGTCCGCGCCCCGTTCACCGCGTCCGCGGCCTCGGGGGTGTGCGGCAACGCCGCCGCCAGGAGCGCGGCCGAGAGCCGCCGGTCCTCCTTGCGCGACGCGTGCACGAGCCGTCGCGCGTTGCGCGCGTGCGCGCCGCCGCTCGAGTTCACGAGCAGCCCGAGCAGGCGCTTGGTCTCCGGCCAGCGCTGCACCGCGTACTCCTCGTGGACGTCGCGGGTGTACTCGGCCAGGCGCCAGATCCAGTTGTTGGCCTGGTCGCGGCGCCCGATGCGCTTCTCGGCCAGCGCGCCGAGCAGCACCTTCACGCCCTCGCGCTTCTCCTCGCGTGGCCAGGTCTGAATAATCTCCACCGCGTGGTCGAAGGCCTCGGCGTCCCGCGCCGCGGCGATCTCCTCCAGCGCCTGCAGCCGGAGCTGGGGAGACTTGTTCGTGCGCAGCGACTGGAGCAGGAAGGAGCGCTTGAGCTCACCCCCGCGGTCGAAGTGCAGCATCGCCTTCGCCCGCCGCCAGCCGTTCGGGGTGACCTTCTCCCCCGCCAGCCGGGCCCACGCGAGCTGCTCGCCGTAGTCGAGGTACTCCACCGCGATCCGCCACAGCTCCCGGTGGAAGACCTCCGCGCGGCGCTCGATGTCCGCGGTGACGGGCACGACGCGGCGCTCGACCCGGACCCGGCGACCGCGCCCGCGGCGCACGGGCCCCACCACGATGGCGCCGCCGCGATAGACGTCGCGGTCGAGCAGCGAATGCAGCGTGACCACCGGGTCGTCGTGGCGGGTGGCGGGGTGCACGAAATCGATGACGAGCCCCGCCTCCTTGCCCGGGTGCCGGCGCGTCACGCGGCCGACCCGCTGCTGGTAGATGCGCTTCGACGCGGTGGGCGCGAGGTGCATGCACACCGTGGCCCGGGGGGAGTTCCAGCCCTCGGCCAGGAGCTGGGCGTTGACGAGCACATCGATCTTGCCCGCCTCGTAGTCGGCGAGGATGCGCGCGAGCTCGCGCTTCGGCGTCTCGCCCGACACCCCCATGGCCTTCATGCCGAGATCGCGGAAGGCCTGGGCGACGTTGTAGGCGTGGCGCACGCCCGCGGCGTAGACCACCCCCGGCACCCCGTGGAAGCGCGTCTTGTAGAGGTCGGCGACCGCGAGGTTGAACGGGAGCTGGTCGAGCAGCTCGGCGAGCATCTCCTGGTCGAACTCCGTGTCGATCTCGCCCCGGCGCAGCGGGACCTTGGCGATGGTCCGCACGCCGGGGCCGGGTGGGATCCGGATGGAGCGCAGCGGCGAGATGACCCCGCGCCGCGCGGCCTGCGCGAGGTCGAAGCGCGAGGTCTGGGTGGGGAAGAGGTCGGTGACGTGGCGCGCGATGAGCGCGCCGGTGGCCGTCATCCCGATGAAGATCGGGCCGCTCCAGGCACGGATCGCGCCCGAGGTCTTCTCCCCGAGCGCGGTGTGCGCCTCGTCGCAGATGACGATGGAGTAGGCGTCGGAGACCTTCCCCGCGTTGCGCACGAACCACTGGTAGGTCTCGACGGTGACGGGGCCGTGGGCGTCGTCCTCGCCGCCCATGAGCGCGGGGCGGATGCGCTTGCGATAGCCGCGGTCGCGCAGCTCGCCCTCGAACTGGTCGACGAGGTTGCGCCGGTGGGTGAGGATGAGCACGCCGGCGGTGCGTGAGGCCTCGACGAAGCCCAGGGCGGCGACCGACTTGCCCGCGCCGGTCGCATGCTCGAACCAGAAGCGGCGGTTGGCGTTCGGGTCCTCGGGCTGCTCGGCGAGCTGATCGTCGTCGGCCTGGGTGTCATCCGACCAGTCCAGCGGCTCGTCCTCGGGCTCCTCGTCCCCGTCCTCGTCCTCGTCGAGGGCGGGCTCCTCCTCGCCCGGGGGGGCGACGGAGGCGAGCGGGCCGGAATCGGCGGGCGCCGGCGCCTGCCCGTTCTGGGCCTCGGCCATGAGCGCGGTGAGCGTGCCCGAGAGCGCATCGACCTGGTGGGCGGAGAGCACGGTGCCGTCTACGAGGGCCGGCTCGTCCTCGGAGAGCAGCCGCTCGAGGCCGAGCAGCAGGGAGAACTCGCGCCGCCAGGCGACCGAGGGCGCGTCGGCGCCGGCGTCGAGCTCGGCCAGGGCGCGGTCCAGGGCGCGCCGGCGGGCGGTCTGAGGGGCGAGAACGTCCTCGGACTGCTCGCCGGGGTGCAGGAAGCGCTCGGCGGTGAACCGCTCGGCGCGCTGGAGGGCGCCAGAAATGGGAAGGGGCACTGCCCCGGAGGGTGAATCAGCCATACGTGGCTCAGCTCTTCGTGGTGGAGCCGCCGCACGGGGCGGCAAGACGAGGCGAGGCGGGCCGGGGCTGGTGCGATGGCGACAGCGCGCCGACGCTCGCGTCCCTGCTCAGCATAGCGGTCCTCTCCGGCGGTTTCGCCACCTCGGGCACCGCGTATCCGCCTCCGGCCGGGAACGCGGCACGCCGGTGCTCGCTGAGCTTTGGCACCCTTGCGACATGCCCCGACACCCGCTCGTCCTCCTGCTCTGCGTCGCCGTCCTCGCCGGCTGCGGGGGTTCGGCCGGAGGCGGCGCGGCTCCGAAGCTTCCCGAGGCCCGCCAGGACCTCGCCGGGGCACCCGCCGTGCTCGCCGGCCTCCATCGGCAGGCCTCGCAGATCCTGCCCGGGGGCGCGGGGGCGATCGCGGCGCGCCTGCGCGCCCTGCGCGGACATCCCGTGGTGGTGAACAAGTGGGCGTCGTGGTGCGCGCCCTGCCGCTTCGAGTTCCCCGTGTTCCAGCGGGTGTCGGTCAAGCGTGGGAAGGACGTCGCCTTCCTCGGCGTCGTCTTCCGCGACGGCAACACCTCCGCGCGGCGCTTTTTGACCACGCACCCGCTCTCCTATCCCTCCTACTCCGACCCCCGGGGGGCCATCGCCCGCGCCGAGCAGACGGGCGAGGGCGTTCCCATCACGAACTTCTACGACGCCCGCGGCAGGCTCGTCTACCAGCACGCGGGGCCCTACCAGTCAGATGCGCAGCTCGAAGCCGACCTGAAGAAGTACGCGCGGGGGACGTGAGCATCGAGATCCGCCGCGTGCGCACCGGGGCCGAGCGCGAGCAGGCGCTCGCGCTGCGCCGGCGGGTCTTCGTCGAGGAGCAGGGCGTGCCCGAGGCCGACGAGCTCGACGGCCGCGACGACGAGGGCCTGCACCTCGTGGCCGTGGACGGCGAGCGGGTCCTGGGCACGTGCCGGCTCGTGTTCGCGGGAGCGACCGTGCAGCTCTCGCGCCTGGCCGTCGAGCCGGCGTGCCGGCGCACCGGGCTCGCCTCCCGGTTGCTCGAGGCGGCGGACGTCGAGACCCGCGCGGGGGGCGGGCGCCGGGTCGTGCTCCACGCCCAGACCTACGCCCGGACGCTCTACGACACCCACGGCTACGTCCCCCGCGGCCCGGCCTTCGTCGAGGCGAACATCGAGCACGTGGCGATGGAGAAGGCGATTGCCTGAGATCCGCGTCGATCCGCTCTCGGGGGCGCGGACGATCATCGCCCCGGAGCGCGCCCAGCCCGCTCCGGTCACCCCCGCGCCCCCGCTCGACGCGGAGGCCGACCCCTTCGCACCCGGTCACGAGGACCGGACGCCCCCCGAGCTCGCGCGCACCGGCGGCGAGGGGGCGGGGTGGAGCGTGCGGGTGGTGTCGAACCTCCGCCCGGCGCTCGCCGCCGACGCGCCCGAGTCCGAGCGCGACGCCGCGCCCGACCTGTTCCGCGCCGCCCCCGCCCGCGGCGCCCACGAGGTGATCGTCAACGGCCCGCAGGCGGTGTCCTCGCTCGGCGAGCTGCCGGTGGGGCAGGTCGGGGCCGCGCTCGAGATGTGGCGGGAGCGGATGCGCGCCCACCCCGAGGCCGCGTGCCTCCACCTCCTCGTCAACGAGCGCGCCGAGGCGGGTTCTTCCGAGCCACACACCCACGCCCAGCTCTACGCCCTGGACTTCGTGCCCGCGGCCGTGGCGCGGGAGCGCGAGGCGTTCTCCGCCCACGCCGCACGCACCGACGGGCACGACCTGCTCGAGGATCTCGTGGGCGAGGAGGTACGCCGGCGCGCGCGGATCGTGGCCATCGACGCCGAGGGCGTCTGCTTCGCGCCGTGGGCGAGCCGCGTGCCCTACCAGCTCCTCGTCGCACCCCGCGCGCCACGCCCGCGCTTCGAGGACCCGGGCCCGACCGCGGCGCGGCTGCTCCACGACGTGCTAGGGCGCCTCACGCGCCGCTTCGGCGCGTCGCCTCCGCTCAACCTGTGGGTGCGCACAGCACCGCGGGGGGCGGAGCAGTTCTGCTGGCGGATCGACGTCCTGCCCCGCCTCACCGGCCTCGCCGGGCTCGAGCTCGGCACGGGGCTGCACCTCAACGCCGTCGCCCCCGAGCGCGCGGCGGCCGAGCTGCGCGAGGCGTAGTAGCAGAACTGCTACCTTGGGTCCATGACGTCCATCCCCCAGAAGGAGCTGCGCAACGAGGTCGGCGCGGTGCTCCGGCGGGCCGAGCAGGGGGAACGGATCACCGTCACCGTGGCGGGGCGGCCGGTCGCGGAGCTCGGCCCCATCTCGCGCCGGCGCTGGGTGAGCGGCGCCGAGCTCGCGCGGGTCTGGGCGACTCCTGCCCCGCGGACGCTGCACGAGGATCTCCCGGCCTTCCCGGGCGGCCTCACCGACCCCTTTGCGTAGCAGCGGAATGCGAGTCCTACTCGACACTTCGGTGCTGATCGCCGCCGAGAACCCGGGGGAGGTGGAGGGCGGGATCAGCGCCGCGTCCCTCGCCGAACTGCACTTCGGGCTCCTGCTGGCGACCGACGGGGACGAGCGCGCCCGCCGCGCGCAGCGGTTGGGAATCGTCGAGGCGACGTGGGAGCCCCTCCCGATCGACGCCACGGTCGCGCGTGAGTGGGGGCGCCTGGCGGCGACCGTCGCCGAGCGGGGCGGGAAACCGCGACGCCGGGCGATCGATCTCGCGATCGCCGCCACCGCGAACGTCCACGGCGTCCCGCTCCTGACCCACGACGCACGCGACTTCGCAATCGTCGACGACCTCGTCGAGGTGCGCGGCCGGGGCGCATGAAGCGCGCGGATGGCTACGAATCGATCGCCGACATGTCCGGGTAGCGCTGCCCCGCCGCCGCGCCGCGCGGCGCGACCTCCTCGATCCGCCCCAGGTCTTCCCAGGACAGCTCCACGTCCATCGCCCCGACGTTCTCCTCCAGGTAGGCCACCCGCTTCGTCCCCGGGATCGGGACCACGTCCTCGCCCTGCCCGAGCAGCCACGCGAGCGCGAGCTGACCCGCCGTGCACCCCTTCTCCTCGGCGATCTCGCGCACGCGTGCGACGAGATCGAGGTTGCGCTCGAAGTTCTCTCCCTGGAAGCGGGGGGAGTGGCGGCGGAAGTCGTCGGGCGCGAGGTCGTCGGGGGAGGTGATCTGCCCGGCCAGGAACCCACGGCCCAGCGGTGAGTAGGGGACGAAGCCGATCCCGAGCTCGCGGCAGGCGGGCAGTATCTCGTCCTCCGGGTCGCGGCTCCACAGCGACCACTCGGTCTGGAGTGCCGTGATCGGGTGGACGGCGTGGGCGCGACGCAGCGTGGCCGCACTCGCCTCCGAGAGCCCGAGGTGGCGCACCTTGCCCGCCTGCACCGCCTCGGCCATCGCCCCCACCGTCTCCTCGATCGGGGTCTCCGGGTCGACGCGATGCAGGTACCAGAGATCGACGTGGTCGGTCCCGAGGCGCTCGAGCGAGGCGTCGATCGCTTCGCGCGCATGGTGCGGGGAGCCGTCGATCCCGCGCTGCGCCGGGTCCTCACCGCGGACCATCCCGAACTTCGTCGCCAGCGCCACCTCGTCACGACGCCCGGCGATCGCGCGCCCCAGGAGGCGCTCGTTGGCCCCCCGGCCGTACATGTCGGCGGTGTCGAGGAGGGAGACGCCGAGGTCCAGAGCCCGGTGGATCGTCCGGATCCCCTCGTCATCGTCGGTGTCGCCGTAGAACTCCGACATTCCCATGCAGCCGAGGCCGAGGGCGGAGACGACGAGATCGGAGCCGAGCGTGCGCGTGTGCATGGGTGCGAGCATGCCCGGCGGTGCGTGCGCTGATCCAACGGGGGCGCTCCGCGCGCTCAGGGTCGCGACGCGCGCGCTGGCTGCTGTTCTCCGAGAAAAGGAGTAGTATGCAGCAATGTTGACCGTCCCAGAAGCGGCGCGGCGCGTCGGATGTGACCCCGAGACGGTCCGCCGGTGGATCCGGAGCGGGCGCCTCCCCGCCGGCAAGGTCGGGACCCAGCACGTCATCGACGAGGCCGAGCTCGATCTCGTGCTCGGGCCGGACTCGCTTCCCGTGCCCCTCCCGTGGCGCACGTGGGACGACGGGACACCGCAACCCGACTCGGTTGCCCAGCTCCGGCGCTCCCGACGTGGTCACTGACGTGCTGGTCCTCGACGCCAGCGTCGCGGTGCGCGCGGCGAGGCGTACGGACGGCTTCGCCTGGTTCTCCGAGGATCTCGTCGCGCCTCCGCTGCTCTGGTCCGAGGCGCGCTCGGTCTTCCACGAGGCGCTGTGGCGGCGTGAGACGACGCGCGTCCAGGCCGACGAGGCTCGTCGTCGCCTCGACGGCGCGCCGGTCAAGCGGCTGTCCCCGCCCGACCTGGGCGACGAGGCCTGGCGTGTCGCCGACGAGCTGGGCTGGGCCAAGACCTACGACGCGGAGTACGTCGCGCTCGCGCGCCTGCTCGGTTGCCGGCTCGTCACCCTCGACGCTCGCTTGCACCGCGGCACGAGACGGCTCGGGTTCGTGGTGGCGCCGGAGGAGGTGTAGGAGACAGGGAGGCGCGGGCCGTGGGTGCGAGCATGCTCCGGCCGTGCGTGCGCTGATCCAACGGGTGTCCCGCGCCGAGGTGCGGGTGGAGGGGGAGGTCGTCTCGGCGATCGGACCCGGGCTGCTCGTCCTGCTCGGCGTCGCGCCCGGAGACGGCGAGGCGGATGCGGACCGCCTCGCGGCCAGGATCGCGAAGCTCCGTGTCTTTCCGGGCCCGGGCGGAGCGTTCGACGCGCCGGTGGGCGAGCGCGAGGTCCTCGTCGTCTCCCAGTTCACCCTGCTCGCCGACATGAGCCGCGGCAACCGCCCGGGCTGGAGCGGGGCGGCGCGGCCCGAGCACGCCGAGCCGCTCTACGAGCGCGTGCGGACGGCGCTCGGCGCCCGCGGCGGCGTCTTCGGAGCGCACATGGACGTCGAGCTCGTCAACGACGGGCCGGTCACGCTGCTGCTGGAGTCGCCCGCGTGAGGAGGCCGCCGCGCGTGCTGGCGGCGCTCGTCGCCGGGGGGCTGCTCGTCCGCGGGTGGTTCATGGTCTCGGCCCGGCCCGGCTTCCTCGGCTACCCCGACGCCGTCACCTACGTGATCGCGGCGAAGGAGGAGCTGTTCTGGAGCCCGTACCGCCCGGCGGGCTATCCCCTCGTCCTGCGCGGGCTCCGGGCCGTGCACCCGCGGCTCGCCGTCGCGATCGGCGCCCAGCACGCGCTCGGGGTGGCCACCGCGCTGATGCTCCACGCGGTCACCGCCCGCTTCGTGCGCCGGAAGGAGCTCGCCCTGCTTCCGGCGGGAGTGGTGCTCCTCGGCGGCACGCAGGTCGCGCTCGAGCGCCCAGGCGCCGCCCTCGTCGACAACCCCGTCCGCGAAGTCGCCGCCGCCGACCGGATGATCGCCGCCGGCGACCACGAGGTCGCGCGTGCCCACGTCGCCGCGCGCCTGCCCCCGGGAGGCGGGCAGCAGCGAGGTACCTTCGTTGCCGAAGGACGGGTCGAGTGCACCGCTTGGGAGCAGGCGGGTGAACCGCGCGGTGGGTACCACTGAGTCGCTCGTGTCGGTCGCCCCGCCCACGAGGATCTTCCCGTCCTGGAAGGCAAGCGAGAAGAACGCGACGAAGCTGCCGTAGGCGTCGTAGAAGCCCGGGCTGCCGGTCGTGCCCTGGAAGCTCGTGTCGGTCGAGCCGTCAGGGTTGAACCGCGTCACGTAGCCCTGTGTCACCTGCTGGGACCGGATCCCCGCCTTGTCCTGGCCGGCGACGAGCACGGTCCCGTTCTGCTCCACGAGGACGGTGTTGGCGGTCGTGGACTGCTCGGCGCGGTAGATGTTGCGCTGGCCGAAGGACGTCCCGTTGCCGTTGGCGTCGAACTTCACGGCCGTGCCGGCGTTGCCGTTCGTCCCGACCACCACGACGCTGTCGTCGGGCCCCACCGCGACGTCCCGTCCCTCGCTGCCGGGCGCACTCGCCGTCCCGTCGCCGCCACCAAAGGAGCGATCCGGGACGCCGGTCGAGCTGAAGCGCCATGCCGTGAGGGAGCCGTTCCCCCCGCCCAGCACGATCCGACCCTGCCGGTCGATCGCGACCGATCGCGCGGGACCTCCGCCGGGAACCGGGACCGGGGGGCGAGCAGGGCACCCGTGGACGGGTCGACCCTCAGCAGGTTCGGCCCCGCCGCCACCACCGCGGCCCCGTCCGCGCCCGTCGCCACGTCGTAGCCGACATTGCCGGTACCCAGTGAGAACGTGTTGAGCACTCCTCCCCGCCCGGCGAGACCTGCCGTGGGGAGGGCGAGGAGGCTCAGGGTCACCGTCCGCCGTGCCTTGGCCGGGATCGTCGCCGTCGCCTTCGCGAAGGTCACGAACTTCTTCCGGCGCTTGGAGACCCTGACCTTGGACTTCGAGACGAGGGTGGCCGAGACCTTGATCGGCCCGCCGGTGTTCTTGTTGAGGACCGAGAAGCTCGTGCGGCCGCGCTTGGAGACCACGAGCCGCCCGGAAACCCGGAGCTGCACGCTCTTCGGGTTCGGCCGCGGCCGCGGCGGCGGTGGCGGGGGAGGCGTGAACAGCGAGCCGAACCCGCCGTAGCGTGCCAGCAGCCCGGCGGGCTGGTCAGGGGAGAACACGCCGGCCGCGTCACCGACGACCACCGGATTGTCGTCCAGCCCGACCGCAGCGGCGTTCCCGACGGCGTTCGTCGCACCCGGAAGGCGGGTCACGGCGATCCCGCCGGAACCGAAGGCGGCCGGGTTCCCGTCCGGTCCCTGGGCGGAGCCGACGGCGACGATCTTCCCGTCCGGCTGCACCGCCCCGCCATAGGAGCCTCCCTTCCCCGCCTCCATGCCCGGGGTCGTGGCCGTCGGGGGAACCCACCTGTCGCTCGGCGGTGGCGGTCGTTACCGCTCGGAGCGCGCCTGGTCGCGCGGAGGGTCCGGCTGCTCATCGGTGTTCTCGGCGCCCGTGTGGCAGGCCATCGCCGCGCGACGGGTGGGCTGCGGCACGCACCGCGCGCTCGCCGATGTCGCCGCGGTCGCGGACCCCGGCGTGCTCATCCGTACGCCACCCCCACCGGGATCGCGGCCGCGGACCCGGAGATTGATCCCAGCGCCTTCCAGGCCTACCTCGCCGACGGGACCGTCCTGCGCGGAAGCACCGCCGCGGCGATCGACCCCGCGACGGTGCGCGTGGGTTTCCCTGCGACCGTGTTCACTCAGGAGTACCTCGTGTCGGTCAGCGCCGACGAGGGAGCCCTCGAGGACCCGGACACGCACCTCGCGAGTGCGGCCGGTGACGCTCCCCTCGGCGGAGGCCCGCGCCGGCGGTTACACGACGGCCCCCGATGCCGTCGCCGTGGTCTTCGATCGCACCGCCGGTACGGCGACCGTGGCCTTCGACCAGAGCATCTTCGCCACCGAGCCCTCGGGGTTCCGGTTGCTCGACGCGGCAGGCTCGGACATCGGCGCCGCGGCGACCTCGGCTCCCGTCCCCGTCGTCTACGGGCCGGATCCGCGGATCGTCCGGGTGCGCTTCACCCCCAGGCAGATCGCCTCCGCCCGAGCGCTGGAGATCCGCGGCTACCGTCCCGGGTCGACCTGCGCCACCGGCGTGTGCGGCGGCCCGTTGGTGACGACCGCCATCAGCGGTCGCGACGCGGGCAACGTCCAGCAGATCCTCTCGCCCGGCCGCTGACGCCGGCCCGGCGCTCAGGTCAGGCTGCCCCGCGCGGCCACCCAGCGACTCGCGAAGGCGAGGCTGGTGTGCTCGGAGAGGACGTCGTAGTCGTGGTCGTAGTGCAGCACCGCCACACCGTGCTCGTCCGCCGCCGCGGCCACGAAGAGGTCGATCGGCTTGACCCGGTGGGAGACGCGGGCATCGCCGGCCAACTCCGCCTGGGCGACGACGGCCCGACGCACCGCGACGGGACTCAGCTTCAGCAGCGGCAGCGCATCGAGCTCCTCGGCGAGCGCGCGGAAGTCGGCGGCGTTCCGCGCGCTGTACCGCATCTCGAGCAGGAGCGGTTCGCACAATCCGATCGAGCCCGCCGCGAGCCCTCGGAAGACCGCTGTCGTGTCGAGCCGTCCATCGCGCAGCCGTGCCCACGCCGAGGTGTCGAGCAGCGCCTCGACGCTCAACCGCGCGTCCAGCCGCGGTCTCGCGCCGCGAGCGCCGCGTCCAGGTCGAGCCCCTCTCCGGATCGGAGCCGTGCGACAAGCCGCTCACGGAGCGCCGCGTCGTGGGCACGCTGGTCCTCGCGCCGGTCGAGGTCCTCGACGAGCCCCCGCGCACCGAGGATCACCAGCTCCGGGAGCGACACGGGCTCGCCCCGCCGACGCAGCTCGTCGAGCGCCTCGCGCACCGAGGGAGTCTCCGTGATCGTGTGGCGGGGAAGCTTCGTCGGCATCGAACGAGTGTAGTACCGAGGTACAGCACCGAGGGACAGTCGCTCGGCGGTCGAGATCCGTGCGCCGAGCTGGTCGGAGGTGTGCAGGGTATTTGCGTGTTGAAGGAGCGCCTCCAGGTGCTGATGACCAAGGAGCAGCGACGCCGCCTCGAAGCCGAGGCGGCGTCGCGTGGCACTTCGGTCGGAAGCCTGATCCGGGAGGCGGTGGACGCGCGGTTTGCGACGTTTTCGCGAGCCGATCGGCTCGCTGCGCTCCGCCACATCCAAGCCATGGAGGGTGTGTTCCGGACGCCGGAGGAGCTGAACGCGATCGTCGCGGAGGAACGCGACGCGCAGTTTTGTCTTGCCGACCTGCCATCGGGTTGACCTTCTTCGTCGACGCGAATATCTTCATCTACGCGGCAAGCTCGGGCACTATCGCGCTCCCTGCCTGGAGATCCTCGAGGCGACCGGGGACGGGCAGGTCGAGGGGCGCACCTCCGACCGCCGTCCTCGAGGCGCACGTCGAGCTCTCGGGACGCACCGCGGTCTCCCGCGGCTTGGCTCGGTACGCCCATGCGCTCATGGCGCCCCTCCTCCCCGTGACCGAAGAGGCGTTCGCCCTGGCCCTCACTCTGAACGCTCCCGCCCTCGGGGCGAACGACCGGGCACTTCGGGACGTGCCTCGCTCACGGCATCGCTCTCATCGTCTCGGCGGATCGCGGGTTCGATCGTGTGGCGGGGATCCGGCGGCTCGATCCTCTCGACGACGCCGGCCGCCGCGAGCTGTTGGGCTCAGCGGTTACGTCGCCGAGAGCGCTTCATTGACGCACATGGAACGTGTGGGAATCCGGGAGATGCGTCAGAACCTGAGCCGATACGCGCGACGCGCCCGTGGCGGCGAGTCCTTCGTCATCACCGACCGAGGGGCGGAGGTCGCTGCCGGCCGCCCTCCATGCGACCGCGAATCGACCGCCGCGTCGCCGAGCGTGGGGCTCGACGGGGCCACGGCAACCTCCTTGCCGCCCTCGATGAGCTTCCCGAGCCCATTCCGGGCCCACCGACCGCAGTCGTGCTCGACGAGCTGACGGCGGAGCGGACCTGACGCTTCCGGCTCGCGTCGGCGGTGACGGCGCTCGGCATCGAGGTTCGCCCGCCGGCCTGAGCTGCTGGGCTCAGCTGGCTGAACCCGCAGCGCGATGGCCCACGAACGTGATGTAGCCCGGGGCGCCGACGCGCAGCTCGACCTCCGTGGCCGGCTCGGGGAGCGTGAAGGAGGCGTAGGCCGCGTGGTGGGGCTCTCCGCGCGCGGAGACCACGAGCGGGCCACGGAAGCCCTCCCCGTCGAGCTCCACCGCCACCCGTCCCGTCTCGGTCATCACCCCCACGACGACCTGCCCGCTCGGGGCGGGCAGCGCCACCCGCAGCGGCGTGGCGCGCCCGAACACCTGCAGGGTGTCCCAGCGCGGTCCACGCCACGCCCGGGCTTCCGGCGGTCTCCATGGTCCACGGCCGCAGCAACGCCGGGCGACGGCCGTGCGGGCCCGGGGTGAGCACGAGGTCCAGCCACGAGCGCGAGAAGCACGGCGCGAGGTCGGGGCGGACTCGCTCCAGGTACCGCGCCAGGGCGAGCTCCTCGGAGTGGATCGGTCGCTCGCCGAACAACGCGACGTCGTAGCTCGAAGCGATGACGTGCTCGCGGAGGTCCTCGAACACGAGCTCGAACTCATGGAAGGAGACGCCGCGGCCCCAGCGCACCCAGGCCTCCCGGGCCTCCTCCTCGCCGCGCGCCGCGGCGCTGGCCATGGCGTCGAGGAAGTCCTCCCGGTCGGAGCGGTCGCGGTAGCGCCAGCCGAGCTCGTCTCCCAGCATCGTCATGAACGGCACCCGGGTCGCGTGGTGGTCGAGCGGGATGAGCCGGTTCGGCGTCTCGCACACCACGATCGCGCCATCCTCGCGCGTGACCTCGCGCGCCAGCTCGAGCACGGCGAGCCGCTCGTCCAGCGTCAGGTGCTCGAGGACCGCGTAGAGCAGGAAGACGTCGACCTCGCCGGGGCGGGCACGGAGTCAAGGATCTCCTCTACGGATGCCGCTCGAGCTCGACGCGGTCCCCGACGCCGTGGTCGGCCACCCGGCGGCGGCCCTCCTCGACGAGCGCCGCGTCGATGTCCACCCCGATCACCCGGCCGGCCCGCTCGGCGAACGCGCACGACACCGGCCCGTGCCCGCAGCCGTACTCGAGGACCGTCCGTCCCGCGAGCGGGACGGTGCGCTCCACCCAGGGGACGAGGAAGTCCCGCGCCCGGGCGTAGCGATCGGGCCAGTAGTTGGGCTCGGGCGCGCTCACGTGCCCGGGGCGACGGTACGCAGACCTGAGAGGCGCGCGGCGGCCGCCTGGCGCACGTCGTAGGTGACGAACGCGTCAAGCGGCGCGAGCTCGATTGCGGCGGCCAGATGAATCGCGTCGAGAGACCGGAGCGCCGGCTCCGGAAGAGCCGCGGCGAAGGTGAGCAGCTCTGCCTCGAGTGGCAGCAGGGGCAGCTCGTCGAGAAGCTCCTCCGCATCGTTCAGCAGCGCCTCGACCGGAGTGTCGGGCTCGCGGACCTGTCGCCGCTGCACCGCGCGCGGGACCTCCGTAAGGGCCAGCTCGCACGACACGAGGCGGCCACCGCGGACGTACTCGAGGAGGGCGCCGCTCTCGGGCTCGTCGACGATGAGCTTCAGGAGCGCCGACGAGTCGGCGTAATAGGCGGGCACGTCCTCCTAACGCTCGCCGCGCGTCTCTTCGAGAGCGCGGCTCAGGGCGTAAGGGTCGCCAGGAAGCTTCCGGGGCTCAGGGAGCCGCCCTCGCGGGCGTCGAGGAGGCTTGAGCCGCCCCTCGGCGATGAGCTGGTCGAGCCGGGAGCCCGTGGTCGGCGGCGGCCCGAGCTCGGCCACCGGGCGGTTGCGGTCGGTGACCACGAGCCGCTCGCCCTGCGCGACGCGCCGGAGGTAGACGCTCAGGTTCTGGCGCAGCTCGGCGATCCCGACCGTGTCGGACATGTACACGAAGCTAGCAGTTCAGGCTCAAGCGCCCGGCAGCCGCCAGCGCACCCCCTCGAAGCGCCCGAAGTCGCGGTCGAAGGAGACAACGGTCGCGTCGTACTCGAGCGCGAGGGCGGCCAGGTGGGCGTCGGGCACGAGATTGCCGGCAGTCCCGACTCCGGCGAGAAGCCCGCGCAAGAGGGAGAGGTGCCGAGCCGAGGGCTCGACGAGGACGGTGTGCGAGGGGGTCAGCCAGACCGCAATCGCAGCATGCGCCTCCTCCACGGAGAACGGGTTCGGAAGCACACGCCGGTGTGTGGCCACACGGAGGAAGCCGAGGATGGTGAGCCAGGCGAAGCCGACTGTCTCCTGCCCCTCGAGCGCCTCGGCAAGGCATCTCAACGCAAATGGATGCTCCGGCGCATCCTCATTGGCCGCATAGACCAGCACGTTGGTGTCGAGGAGCAGCAGACCGGCTCACACCCCTCGCTGCATCTGTCGGATGATCTCCTGGTTCTCAAGCTCGGCGGCGAGTTGGTTGGCCTTCGTAACGTCGACGTTCGGCACTCCCATATGCTTGGTGGGCCAAGTGACTCGACGGCCCCGCCCCGCGGAGGAGGACGTCCCGGCGCGTACGGCGTCGTTGAGTGCCTGCTTGAAGGAGACGCCGCGCTCCTTCATGGTGCGCTTGATGAGGAGGTCAACATCGGAATCGAGGGTGACGGTGGTGCGCATCACGGCATCATAGAACCCGTGGCGGTTGATGCTCAGAGCCGCCGAGCGACCTTCCGCGCGACCCGCTTCGCCCGCCGCGCCACCCGCACGCCGGGCTCGAGCTTCGACCCGATCCGCGCCGCGGTCTCGTAGCGCCGGCGCCACATCACGGCCTCCGCCTTCGCCTCGTCGATGCGCGCCTCGAGCTTGGCCAGGTGCGACGGTGAGGCCGAGCCCACCCGGGCCAGGTGTCCGCGGCCGAGACGGGCGTTCGTCCGCCACAGGTCCTGGTTCGCCTTCTCCAGGCTGCTCACGTAGCGGTTGTAGACCGGCGCGGCCGCGAGCAGGATCCGCCCGCGGTGGGCGCCGGTCAGCGCCGGCTCGTCCCAGTTCGAGCAGAAGATGAAGTGGTTGGCCCCGTCGGGGTCCGCCCGCTCGTCGAGCACGACCGCCACGTCGGTCTCCGTCGCCCCCGGCGGCAGGATGAGCGAGCCCTCGGCGAGGAACTGGGGCAGCAGCGTCGTCGCCGGGAACCCCGCGAAGGCCGCGTGCGCCTCGGCCCACCCGAAGTCCGTCGCGTGGAACGGGTTGTCCTCCTCGAAGAGCCTGGAGTTCGGGACGGAGACGACGAGCTTCACGCCGCGCTCGGCCAGCTCGCGGAACGCCGCGAGCGCGGCGCCCGGGTCGGGGAGGTGCTCGAGGCCCTCGAAGCAGACGATCGCGTCGAACGGCTCCGCCGTCTCCTCTGAGCGCGAGCTCGTAGCGGTGACGGTGCTCGGAGGCGAGGAGCGTGTGCTCGCTCGCCGACTGGAGCGTCAGGCGCTCGACGACGTCCATGCCACCTCGCTCTCGCGCATACGCGCATCGATCTCGGCCTTGATCCGCTCGCGGTTGGCGATGGCGATCTCGTTCGTCATGGAATCGGGGCGCACCCGGTAGCGCAGCAGCCGCTCGGGGATGACCGCCCCCCGGCGCCCCGCGCGCTGGAGCTCACGGTAGAGATGCCAGTCCTCGTAGCTCGTGAGCTCCTCGGAGTAGGCGAACCCCTCCTCCTCGAACAGCCGGCATCGCCCGACACGTTGCTCTCCGCGTTGGCCGCGCCCACGTTGCCGAAGGGCTGATAGCCCACGTCGACCCGCCCGCTGCGTGGCTCGCCGTCCTCGTCGATGTAGCGCGACCAGGCGGTGACGAAGGCGAGCTCGTCGCGGGCCTCGAGCAGGGCGAGGCAGCGCGCGACGAACTCCGGCTCGACCATGTTGTCGGAGTCCAGCGGGAGGATGTAGCGCCCGCGGCACTGGCGGATCCCGAAGTTGCGCGCGGCGCCGAGGCCGGCGTTGGGCTGGTGCAGGACGGTCACCGGCAGGTGGGCGGAGAGCTCTCGCGCTCCCTCGAGCACCCGGCGCAGGCCGTCCTCCACGTCGTCGACGCTCGTTCCCCGCGTCAACCAGCCACCGGCGCCCGGCCGGATCATCTCCACGAACCCGCCGGTGGGAGTGGCGAGCACCGGGCGGTTCAGGTGCAGCGCATCGAGCGCCGCGTAGGGCCAGCACTCCCACAGGGAGGGCAGGACGACGACGTCGTGCTCGGCCACCAGTCCGGCCAGGCGCTCGCGGGAGACGGACTCCCCGAGCACCACGCGCGGGTCCCCCTCCCCGGCGAGGCCGATGACGTCACGCATGGAGGTCCCGAGCGGACCGGTGCGCGTGTCGCCCCCGACGAAGGTCAGCGACCAGTCGTCCCCCGGCAGCGCGGTCACCGCGCGCGCGAGGTGATGGACGCCCTTGCGGCGCTCCAGGCGGCCGGCGTAGAGCAGGCGCAGCGGCCCCCCCAGCGCGAAGCCCGCGTCGGCGCCCGGTGAGCCCGTCGCGCCCCGGAACGGGTAGCGGATCCGCACGCCCGGCACCAGGCGGCCGCGGTAGAAGCGCTCATAGGTGCCGTGCGCAGGGCGCGCTCGTGCTCGTGCTCGTGCTGACGCTGGAGCCCCAGGATCGACCGCTGGTTGACGGGAGACGGCACCGCCACCGCTGCCTCGCGCTCGAGCACCCGGTCACGGGCCTCCACGAGCAGCGGCGCGTTGGGGTAGTAGCGCTCCTGGTAGGCGCCCTCGCCGTAGGCGAACGCGGCCGTGTCGACGAGCCCGAGCCCGAACCACAGCTCGTGGCGCAGCTCGGCCTGGGCGAACATCTGCCCCGGCACCCAGTCGAGCTCGACGTGGGTCACCTTGGGATAGCCCTCGAAGCGCACCGCGTCGACCCCGCGACGGACCTCCTCGTTGGCGATGTCGTGGATGAGGATCGCCCCGCGCGCGAAGCCCGGCGAGTCGAGCAGGTCCTCGAGGTCGCGCCGGACCCCCTCGGCGGAGTGGTCGCCGTCGACGAGGGCGAAGTCCGCCGACCGCCCCGCGGCGGCGAGCTCGCGCAGGAACGCGGGAAGGAGCTCGTGGGAGCTCCCCGTGTGCAGGACCACGTGGTCGGCGACGGACAGCGACGGAGGGAATGAGGTCGAACGCGTGGACCTCCTCCGCGTGCGCCGCGATCCGCTGCAGCGCGGCGTCCTCCGCCGTCCCGATCTCGATCGCCAGGCGCGGCCGCAGCGCCCCCAGAACCCCCTCCACCGCGGCCCGTTCGCCCAGCGACATCTGCCAGACGGAGTCCTCGAACAGCATCGCGAGCGGCACGCGGGGAGGATACGCTCACCGCCTGCCATGCCCCCCGCCGAGCGCCTCGTCCCCCGCTTCGCCGCCGAGCCGCCCCAGGAGGGGCTTCCCTACGGACGGCGCGCCGACGTCCTGCGCGAGCAGTTCCTCGTCGCGTGCGAGCGGGCCGCCCCCGACGAGGAGCTCGGCGAGATCCGCTGGCACCCCGACCGGGCCTGGGGGGGCCACACCTACGTGCCCGCCTCGGCCCCGACCCAGAGCGGGCGCGAGTGCTTCGGCTTCGTCTCCTTTCCCACGGGCACGGAGCACTTCGCGGCCCGGGCCGACGTCACCGACGAGACGGCCGAGGCCAACCCGGAGTGGACGCTCGACCTCGCCGACGAGGTTGTCGGGGCGTGGCGGGGAGAGGAGGGCCGTACCGCGGAGATGACCCTCGTGTGGGGCCGGGCGATGGTGACCGGCGGCGCGCTCGTCACCGCGGAGCTCGCCGACCTCGCGGTGGACCAGTGCGTGCTCACCGCCGAGGGCCGCTTCACGCTGCTCGCCCCCGACGCCTACCGCGGCGACCTCCTCGACGTGAAGCTCTGGAGCGCGAAGGGCGAGGAGCTGGCGCGGGAGTCGCTCTATGTGGACGACGAGGATGAAGAGGAGGAGGGACAGGAGGCGTAGCAGGACTGCTACGGTGGCCGGCATGACCGTCATCCCCCAACGGGACCTGCGCAACAAGGTCTCGGAGATCCTCCGCCGCGCCGAGCAGGGCGAGCGCTTCACGGTGACCGTGAGCGGGCGGCCCGTGGCCGAGCTCGGTCCGGTGGGTGGGGCGGAGAACTTCGCGTCCTGGGAGACCCTCAACCGGATCATCCGAGAGAACCCCGTGGACGACGAGTGGGCCGCGGATCTCCGGCGGATGCGCGACGAGGAGCTCGAGGACAGCGTCGACGTGTGGGCCGACTGACCCGCGCGCTGGTCGACACCAGCCCGCTCCTGCGCACCACCCCGAACCTGAGGTCCTACGGGCCGGGCTGGGCGATGAGCGTCGTGACGGTCGGTGAGCTCGAGGCGGGTGTCCTGCTCGCCCATGACCCTTCGGTTCGAGCGTTCCGTCTCGGCCGTCTCACCCAATACGTGGCCGAGGCGCTTGTCCTGCCGGTCAATCGCGCGGTCTCGGGTCGCTACGCCGAGCTCCGCGCGGCCACCGGTCGCCGACCCTCCAACGACCTCTGGATCGCCGCCACCGCGCTCGCCCACGGCCTCCGGCTCGTGACCGCCGACAAGCGCCAGGCCGCGCTGCCCCTCGTCGACGCGGTCTACGTCGGGGACGACGCCGAGGAGACATGAGCCCCGCTCGCGGCCAGGTCCGGCGCCTCGCGCTCGGGCAGGAGGTCTCCGGCGGTCGCGGATGACTCTGGCGCGATGGTCACCCGGGCGAGCTCCTCGGGGTTCGTGTTCACCGGGTGGTGGCAAGCCGCGATGTGGCCCTCGCCGTAGTCGACGAGGGGCGGCTCGACGATCGAACACACCTCGGTCATCCGCGGACAGCGCGTGTGGAAGCGGCAGGCCGTGGGCGGGTTGGTCGGGCTTGGGACGTCTCCCGTCAGGATCTGGCGGGAGCGCGACACGCGCGGGTCGGGGATCGGCACCGCGGACATGAGCGCGTCCGTGTAGGGGTGGTGGCGGCAACCGTAGACCCCGTCCGACGGCGCGAGCTCGGCGAGCTTGCCGAGGTACATGACCGCGACGCGGTCACACATATGGCGCACGACCGACAGGTCGTGGGCGATGAAGACGATCGTGAGGCCCAGCTCGCGCTGGAGGTCGCGCAGCAGGTTGATGATCTGCGCCTGGATGGAGACGTCGAGCGCGGAGACGGGCTCGTCGGCGATGATGAGCTTGGGCTTCAGCGCAATGGCCCGGGCCACCCCGATGCGCTGGCGCTGGCCGCCGGAGAACTCGTGCGGGTAGCGGTTGTAGTGCTCGGGGTTCAGCCCGACCTGCTCCATGAGCGCCTGGACCGCGCGTCGGCGCTCGCCCTCGCCGGTGTGCAGCCCGTGCACCGTGAACGGCTCGGCGATGACCGAGCCCACCGTCTGGCGCGGGTCGAGCGACGAGTAGGGGTCCTGGAAGATCATCTGCATCTTCCGGCGCAGGGGCTTGAGCTCCGCGCGGCGCGACTGCGCGATGTCCTCGCCCTCGAAACGGATCTCGCCGCTCGTGGGGTCGAGCAGCCGGAGGATCAGCCGCGCGGTCGTGGACTTCCCACAGCCGCTCTCGCCCACCAGGCCCAGGGTCTCGCCCTCGTTGACGTCGAAGGAGACGCCGTCCACGGCGTGGACCGCGCCGACCTGGCGCCGGAAGATCACCCCCTGGCTGATCGGGAAGTGCTTGACGAGGTCCCGGACCTCGACGAGCGCGCTCACGCGGGCACCTTCCCGCCCTGGAGCTCGGCCCAGCGCTGACGCCGCTCCTCCGGAGAGAGCAGGCAGGCCACCCGGTGGCCGGGCTGGTCGGGGACGGGCTCGAGCCGGGGATCCACCTTCCTGTGGCGATCGCGCACGTACGCGCAGCGCGGGTGGAAGGAACAGCCGGTGGGCAGGTTGATGAGCGATGGGGGGCGCCCGGGGATGGGCACGAGCTCCTCGTCGCGCGGGGAGTCCAGCCGGGGGATCGACTTGAGCAGCCCCCAGGTGTAGGGGTGCTGGGGCGCGGCGAAGATCGCCTCCTTGTCGGCCTGCTCGACGATGCGCCCCGCGTACATCACCGCGATGTCGTCGGCAACCTGGGCCACCACGCCGAGGTCGTGGGTGATGATGATCACGGCCATCTCGAGCTCCTCCTGGAGGCGGGCGATGAGCTCGAGGATCTGGGCCTGCACGGTCACGTCGAGCGCCGTGGTGGGCTCGTCGGCGATGAGGAGCTTCGGATCGTTGATGAGCGCCATGGCGATCATCACGCGCTGGCGCATCCCGCCGGAGAACTCGTGCGGATAGGAGTCGATGCGCCCGCGCGGATCGGGGATACCCACGAGGTCGAGCAGCTCCAGGGCGCGGTCCCGCGCCCCCGCCCTGGGGACGTCGTGGTGGGCCTGGATCGCCTCCGTGAGCTGGGCGCCGACCTTGTAGAAGGGGTGCAGGGAGGAGAGCGGGTCCTGGAAGATCATCGCCGCCTCCTCGCCGCGGATCCTGCGCAGATCGCGGTCCGAGGCGGTGAGGAGGTCCTGCCCGTCGAAGCGGACCGTGCCCGAGATGTCGGCGTTGCGGGCGCGGGTGAGCCCCATGAGCGTCATGGCGGTCACGCTCTTGCCCGACCCGGACTCCCCGACGATGCCCAGGGTGCGGCCCGACCCGACCGAGAACGAGACGCCGTCGACCGCCTTGACGACGCCGTCCTCGGTGCGGAAATGGACGCGGAGATCGTCGACCTCGAGCAGAGGGGTCATTCGTAGCGCACCCGGGGATCGAGGAAGGCGTAGGCGATGTCGACGAGCAGCGTCATCACCACGATGAACAGGGCGCCGAAGAGCACCGTGCCCTGGATCGTGGTGAGGTCCGAGCGCGAGATGGCGTCGAACGCGAGCCGGCCGATGCCCGGGATGTTGAACACGGTCTCCGTGAGGATCGCCCCGCCCAGCAGGACGCCGATGTCGAGGCCGAGGACGGTGACGATCGGCGTGATGGCGCTGCGCACGCCGTGGCGCAGGACGACCCGGCGCTCCGAGAGACCCTTCGCCCGCGCCGTGCGGATGTAGTCCTCCGACAGGACCTCGACGAGGTTCCCGCGCAGCAGCCGCGCATAGATGGCGGCGAACGTGGCGGCGAGCACGAACCAGGGCAGGATCAGCGAGGTGAACCACTTCACCGGGTCCTTGGAGATGGGCACGTAGGACGCGATGCCCGGGAAGATGTGGATCAGGCCCACGTCCGAGGCGAAGAGGTAGAGCCCGAGGAGGCCGAGGAAGTACGGAGGTGCGGAGACGAAGACGAGCGCGGTGCCCATCGCGGCGCGGTCGAACTTCGACCGCCGCCGGTACGCGGAGATGATGCCGACGAGCAGGCCGACGATGAGCCAGACGACCACGGCGCCCACCGTGAGCGAGATCGTGGCCGGCAGCCGGTCGAAGATGAGGCTGCGGACCGGGACGTTGAACTCGTAGGAGCGCCCGAAGTCGCCGTGGAGCACGAGCCCCTTCATGTAGCGGAAGAACTGGACGGGCAGCGGCTGGTCGAGGCCGAGGTTGTGGCGGATGGTGGCCACGAGCTGCGGCGTGGGCTGGCGGCCGGCGCGGAGCTGGGCGGGGTCCGCCGACGGGAGGACGTAGAAGACGACGAAGGTGAGCGCGCTGACGACGATCAGCAGCGCGACGATCGCGAGGAGGCGGCGGATGATGTAGCGGCCCATGGTGGGGGAGGGTGGCGCGCCCCCC
>JAABUT010001319.1_pt1 | contig 29087 bp, 28 predicted proteins | sample 5559281 | NCBI WGS metagenome assembly JAABUT01 (sample SAMN10711880, study PRJNA513359) | rock metagenome | isolation source: Antarctica rocks | place: Antarctica: Victoria Land, Ricker Hills nord | collected 2016-01-04
CGCCGTCGCTGCGTATCCGTCAGCCTCGTGATCAAACCGAGCCAAGCATCAAAGGCTGCTGCTTCCATAGTGGCTCACCTTGCTGCCGCCAATATGGCCGATACCAACAGAAAACGCGATAAGAGCCAAAAAATTTAGCGACGACAAGCTGAACCAGGTTCTCAAGATCAAGCTCGATATTGCCAGCCTGCTTCCAGACGTCGTGCTGGTCGATCTTGTAAAGCCGGGCTTGAAGCTCGTGTTTGTCGAAATCGTCTCCAGCGATGGGCCTGTGACGGAGCAACGCAAGGCAGGCATCCTTGAGCTGCTGGCCGCCTCTCCGATGGGCTACACGCCGGAGGATGCCGTGTTCGTCACCGCCTACCGGGATCGGGGCGCAAAGCCCGTTCCGAAGGCAATCCGCGAACTAGCGTGAGGATCGTTCGCCTGGTTCATGTCGGAACCCGACAACCTCGTACAACTTCACGATGGGCCTCCTCAACACCTCAAAGGACTGCTCCTGTGAGCAGGGGCACGGCTCGTCCACGTCGTTTTCTAAACCACCACATCCTGTCGTGCAGCATAGCGCAGCACTACCCCATGCCGGGCCTCGGCAGGGTCGCACAACTCCACCACCCCCGGCGCCACATCTCCCGGGTGCGGAATCGTCCCCGGGTCCTCCCCAGGAAACGCCAACATCCGCATCCCGGTCGCCACCGGCCCCGGATCAAACAGATTAACCTGCAACCGCGTCGTCTCCACCTCCGCTGCCCACGTCAGCGCCAGATGCTCTAGCGCCGCCTTGCTCGCCCCATAGGCCCCCCAGTACGCAGTAGGCGCCCGAGCGATCCGGCTGGTCACAAACACCGCCCGCCCAGCCGGCGAAGCCAGCAGCAGCGGCGCCAACGTCCGGATCAGCCGCCACTGCGCCGTGACGTTCACCGTCATCGCGTCCGCCCAGACCTGCGGCGTGATGTGCGCCACCGGCATCAGCGCCCCTAGCACTCCGGCATTCGACACCAGCACATCCAGCCGGCTGAACTTGGCGAACAGGCTCGGCCCCAGGCTGTCCACCCCCGCCCCATCCGCCAAATCCAGCGGCAGCAGGCTCGCCGTGCCCCCGGCCCCGCGGATCAGGTCGTCGGTTTCCTCCAGCGCGCCCTGCACCCGCCCGGTGATCACCACGTGAACCCCGGTCCGCGCCAGCGCCACCGCCACCGCCCGGCCGATGCCGCGGCTGGCGCCGGTCACCAGGGCAACGCGCCCCTCCATCAGCCGGTCAGCCGTGCTCGGCCAGCAGGCTCAACTGCCGGCTGTCCTGGTCGGCCACGTCGGACAACGGGATAGGGTAGTCGCCGGTGAAGCAGGCGTCGCAATACTGCGGCTGGTTGCTGTCGCGCCCGGCATGGCCCAGCGCACGATACAACCCGTCGCGCGACAGGAAGGCCAGGCTATCGGCGCCGATCAGGGTCGCCATCTCCGCCACGCTGTGCCGGGCTGCCAGCAGCTTGCCGCGCTCGGGCGTGTCGATGCCGTAGAAGCACGAATGCGTCGTCGGTGGCGAGGATATGCGCATGTGCACCTCCGACGCACCGGCATGGCGCACCATCTCGACGATCTTTCGGGATGTGGTGCCGCGCACGATGCTGTCGTCCACCAGCACCACCCGCTTGCCGGCCAGCACCGACGTGTTGGCGGAGTGTTTCAGCTTCACTCCCAGGTGACGGATGCTGTCCGTCGGCTCGATGAAGGTGCGCCCCACATAGTGGTTGCGGATGATGCCGAGTTCGAACGGAATGCCCGACTCCAGCGCGTAGCCCATCGCCGCCGGCACACCCGAGTCAGGCACAGGCACGATCACGTCGGCGTCCACGTGGCTTTCGCGGGCCAGCACGGCGCCGATGCGCTTGCGGGCGTCGTAGACCGGCATGCCCTCGACCACTGAGTCCGGGCGGGCGAAGTAGATGTATTCGAACACGCAGAACCGCTTGGGCGCGCGGGAAAACGGTTTGATGCTCTCCACGCCTTTGTCGGTGACCACCACGATCTCGCCGGGATCGATGTCGCGGACGAAATCCGCGCCGACGATATCCAGCGCGCAGGTTTCACTCGCCAGCACCCACGCCCCGTCGACACCGGGCAGGCGCCCGAGAATCAAAGGCCGCACCCCCAGCGGGTCGCGCACGCCGATCAGCGCGTTCTCCGTCATCGCAATAAGGGAATAAGCGCCCACCACCTGCTTCAGCGCGTCAATCAGCCGGTCGACCACGTTGCTGTACAGGCTGATGGCGATCAGGTGGATGAACACCTCGCTGTCGGTGGTGGACTGGAACAGGCAGCCGCGGCGGACCAAGGCGCGACGCAGCGCGGCGGCGTTGGTCAGGTTGCCGTTGTGCCCACAGGCCAGGCCGCCGAACTCGAAGTCGGCATACAGCGGCTGGACATTGCGCAGCACGGTGTCGCCGGTGGTGGCATAGCGGTTGTGGCCGATGGCGCGGTGGCCGGGCAGCCCGGCAATCACCCGGGCATCCCCAAAGTTCTCGCCCACCAGGCCCAGGCCGCGATGGGTATGGAAGCGGCTGCCGTCATGGGCGACGATGCCGGTCGCCTCCTGGCCGCGGTGCTGCAGGGCGTGCAGGCCCAACGCGGTCAGCGCGGCGGCGTCCGGCGTGTTCCAGACGCCAAACACGCCGCATTCGTCATGAAATTTATCATCATCGCCATACGCCGGCTCAGGCAGCTGGGTTGAAGCGTCCATCAACTGATCTCCTGTGGCCCGTTCAGCGGCGTGCGGTGGCACGACCTTGCGGGGTGGCATGCAGCAAATCGATCGCCCGGGTTTCGCGCTGGCCCGGCAGCTCCGGCACGCTGGGCCGGTAGGCACGCGGCAACTGGCCGGCCACGTAGGTCGCGGCAGCATGTACCTGCGGAAGCAATCGCGCCTGCTGCACCGCCTCGGGCCAGCGCTCCGGCGCCACCACGAAGCCGCCGGCCAGATAGGCCGCGACCACCAATGCCGCGCCCCGCACCGCGCCGTAGGCCACGCCGATGGTGCGGTCCACTCCGCCAAGCCCGGTGGAGCGCACAAGGTTGCCCAGCATCGACGTGATGACGGACAGGAAGATCAGCGCCAGCAGGAACATCGCGGCATAAGCGGCCGGGTCGGCGAAATCGGGGTTGCCGATCCAGCCGCGAAAGCGGTCGCGCACCAGGTCACCGGTCTGCATGGCGAAATACACCGCGCCGCCCCAAGCAAGGATGCCCAGCACCTCGCGCACGAAGCCGCGCAGGAACGCATGCAGCGCTGAGATCGCCAGCACGGCGATCACGACCAGATCAACCCAGTTCACGGATGCCCCACGGCTCGGCAGGCTTCGTATATCGTTGAAACCACGCCTGACACCAGCCTGTCATATCAGGGGCTCCAGAAAGATGGCCCTGATATGAGTCGTTGTCCCGCGCGCCGCCACCCGCCAGCCCAGCGCGCGACTCCGACAGCCATGAAGAATGACCGTCGAAGTCACATCAGGGGCTCAGAAAGATAGCCCCTAATATGAGTCGTTGTCCCACGCGCCGCCACCCGCCAGCCCAGCGCGCGACTTCAACAGCCATGAAGAATGGCCGTCGAAGTCACACAGACTGCCTGGCAGCCTTGCCGGTGAAGCGGGCAACCAGATCGCCCAGATGGCCGATTTCCTGCAAGGTGAGGCCAGCGGGCGTCGCCAGCTGGCGGTTGCCGCGCGCCACCCGGCGCGGCAGGCAGGCGGACTCGAAACCCAATTTCTGCGCCTCCTTCAGCCGCGCCTCGGCCTGCGCCACCTGGCGCACCTCGCCGGACAGTCCCACCTCGCCGAAGAACACCATGCCGGGGTCAGTCGGCGTCTCGGTGGCCGCCGAGGTCAGCGCGGCGGCGACGGCCAGGTCGGCGGCCGGCTCGCCGATGCGCAGGCCGCCGGCGACGTTCAGGTAGACGTCGGTAGCGGCCAGCTTCAGGCCGCAGCGGGTTTCCAGCACCGCCATCAGCATGCCCAGCCGCCCGGCATCCCAGCCCACCACCGCGCGCCGCGGCGTGCCGCCGGCGTTCGGCGCCAGCAGGCACTGGATTTCCACCAGCACCGGGCGCGACCCCTCCAGCCCGGCGAACACCGCGGAGCCGGATATGTTGCCGCGCCGTTCGGCCAGGAACAGCGCCGACGGGTTGGCGACCTCGGCCAGGCCGCGGTCGGTCATCTCGAACACGCCGATCTCGTCGGTGGCGCCGAAGCGGTTCTTCACCCCGCGCAGGATGCGGAACTGGTGGCCGCGGTCGCCTTCGAAATACAGCACCGCATCCACCATGTGCTCCAACACCCGCGGGCCGGCGATGGCCCCTTCCTTGGTGACGTGGCCGACCAGCACGATCGAGAAGTTCTTCGTTTTCGCCAGCCGGATCAGCTCGAAGCTGCACGCGCGCACCTGGGACACGGTGCCGGGCGCGCTGTCGATGCTGTCCATCCACATGGTCTGGATGCTGTCGATCACCACCAGGGTGGCGTCGCCGGCCGCCTCCAACGCTGCCGCGATGTCGCGCAGGTTAATGCTGGTGGCCAGTTCCAGCTTCGCGTTGGACAGGCCCAGCCGGCGCCCGCGCAGGCGCAGCTGCTCGACGGCTTCCTCGCCGGAGATGTACAGCACGCGCCGGCCGGCCTGGGCCAGCGACGCGGCGGCCTGCATCAGCAGGGTGGACTTGCCGATGCCGGGGTCGCCGGCCAGCAGCACCGCCGACCCGGGCACCAGCCCGCCGCCCAGCACGCGGTCCATCTCGGCGATGCCGATCGGTGCCCGCGGCGGCGGCTCGGCGGTACCGGCGAGGTCGACGAAAGCGAGCTTGCGCGACGCGGCGGGCTTGGTCTTCGCCAGGCCCGGGCCGGCCTCGACGGCTTCCTCGATCAGCGTGTTCCATTCGCCGCAGACCTCGCAGCGTCCCGCCCATTTGGAGGCGACGGCGCCGCAGGACTGGCAGACGAAGCGGGAAACGGCTTTGGCCATGCACACCCTCTGATGGTTTCACCCATCCTATATGGGGTCGGTGAAACTCGTTGCCTCACCGCCGCAGCTCCATCTGGATCGGCCCCTCGCGCGATCCGTGGGTGAACTGGTCGACCATCGGATTTCCGCTGTCCATCAGGTCGCCGGCGCGCCCGGTCCAGATGATGCGGCCCTTGTGGACCATCGCGGCCGCGTCGCCGATGCGCGTCGCACTGGCCATGTCGTGGGTGATGGCGATGGCTGTGCTGCCCATCCGCTTCACGCAGTCCACGATCAGCCCGTCGATCACCGCCCCCATGATCGGGTCCAGCCCGGTGGTCGGCTCGTCGAAGAACAGGATATCCGGCCTGGCCGCGATCGCCCGGGCCAGCGCGACGCGCTTCTGCATGCCACCGGACAGCTCCGCCGGCATCAAGACGCCTACGCTTTCGGCCAGGCCGACCTGCGCCAGCACGCCGCCGGCCGCCGCTTGGGCCTCCGCACGGGTGGCCTTCTTCTGCGCCAGCATCCCGAAGGTGACGTTCTCCCAAACCGGCAGGCTGTCGAACAGGGCGCCAGCCTGAAACAGCATGCCGATCCGCCCGCGCACCGCCTCACGCGCGGCACGGTCCTGGCGCAGGATGTCGGTGCCGTCGATCTCGATGCGCCCGGCATCCGGCTCGATCAGCCCCAGGATGCACTTCAGCAGCACCGACTTGCCCGAGCCGGAGCCGCCGATCACCACCATCGAGGTGCCGGTGGGCACATCCAGGTCGATGCCGTCCAGCACCCGCTTGTCGCCGAAGCTCTTCACCAGGCCGCGAACCCGGATGTCGCTCATCTGGCCCCCCGCCTAACGCGCAAAGAACAGCTCGGTCAGCACGTAGTCGAAGGCCAGGATAAGCACGCTGGCGGCGACCACTGCGGCGGTGGTGGCCGCCCCCACGCCCTGCGCGCCGCCGCGGCTGTTGTAGCCGTGGTAGCAGCCCATCAGCGAGATCAGCAGCCCGAACACCGCCGCCTTCACCAGGCCCGACACCACGTCGCCCACCTGCAGGAAGTTCAGCGTGTTGTTCAGGTACACGCCGGGGTTGGCGCCCAGCTTCAGCACGGCGATGATGAAGCCGCCCAGCACGCCCAGTATGTCGGCCACCACCACCAGCAGCGGCAGCGCCACCAAGCCGGCCAGCAGCCTGGGCGTGACCAGGTACTTCATCGGGTTGGTGGACAAGGTGGACAGCGCGTCAATCTGATCGGTCACCCGCATGGTGCCGATCTCGGCGGCCATCGCGGCCCCCACCCGTCCCGCCACCATCAGCCCGGCCAGCACCGGGCCCAGCTCGCGGGTGACGGACAGCACCACCAGGCTGGCGACCGCGCCGTCGGCGGCGAAGCGGGACAGGCCGGTGGAGGATTGCAGCGCCAGCACCATGCCGGTGAACACCGCCGTCAGCGCCACCACCGGCAAGCTGAAATAGCCGATGTCGACCAACGCCCGCAGGAACGCGCGCAGATAGAACGGCGGCCGGACCGCGTGGGACAGCCCGTCCAGCGCGAAGTTCGTCATCCGCCCGGTGGTGCGGCACACCGCCAGCGCCGTCCGTCCGACGGTGGCCACGCCGTCCAGCACGCCGTTCACCGATAGACGCGCCCGTACCGGCTGCCAAGCGACGTCAGGATCTCGTAGCCGCTGGTGCCGGCAACCGCGGCCAGCGCCTCCGGCGGCATCGACGGGCCGAGCAGCTCCAGCCAGCTGCCGGGAACGATGGCGGGATGGTCGGTCACGTCGTAGGTGGTCAGGTCCATGGACACACGCCCTACCAGCGGGACGGGTGCGCCGTCAAAGATGGCGGCGGCGGCGTTGGACAGCGCCCGGCTCCAGCCGTCGGCATAGCCTACGCCCAGGGTGGCGATCCGGCTGGGACGGGCCGCCTGCCAGGTGGCGTTGTAGCCGACGGTGCCGCCGGCCGGCACGTCGCGGACCTGCAGCACCCGGGCACGCAGGCGCACCGCCAGGCGCATCGGGTTGACCGCCCCGGGCGTCGGGTTGATGCCGTACAGGGCGGCACCGGGACGCGCCAGGTCCGACGCGAAAGCCTCGCCCAGGAACAGGCCGGAGGAGTTGGCAAGGCTGGCGGGTGCTGCCGGCAGCATGGCCCGAGCGGCGGCGAACGCTTCCCTTTGTTCGATGTTCCGAGGATCGGCAGGGATTTCCGAAGCGGTCAGATGGGTCATGACATACAGCAGCGAAATCCCTTGCAGCAGGGAATGGTCGGCAGCCAGCAGCGCCAGCTCGCGGGCATCCAGCCCCAGGCGGTTCATGCCGGTGTCGAGGTGCAGCAGCGCCGGCAGGGTGCGGCTACGCCGGGCTGCCTCGGCGCGCCAGCGGGCGACCTCGTCCAGCGAGCCGAGCACGGGCACGACGGCGTGCTCGGCATGCGTGGCCTCGCTGCCTGGCAGCATGGTGTTCAACGTAGCCAGCATCGCACCCGGCACCAGGGCGCGGATGGCCAAGGCCTCAGCCAGATGCGCCACGAAGAAGTGCCGGCAGCCGGCCTGGTGCAGCGCCGGCGCCACGCGGCCGGCGCCCAGACCGTAGGCGTCGGCTTTCACCACGCCCGCCACAGGCGCGCCGTGGCGGGCACGCAGCTGCGCGTAGTTCGCGGCGATGGCGGCCAGGTCAATTTCAAGGATCGAGGCGAAGAAGGGCGTGTGCGGCATCTGGCTTCTGTCCTCGGCGGCCGACGCGGGCCTTGCCGTCGCATCCCAGTGCGGCCTCGCACCCGTGTTCTACACCGTTTGTCGAGTGGTGCCGAACGGCGGCCGGCACCTTGATCGCGCAGCGTCGAGGCGCTGCCAACGGCATTTTTTGGCCGAGGTGCATGCCCGGGGCTTTGCGCCATGCCAAAAAGAACCACGTGACACATCATGCAGTCCGCCTCCACCCGTGCCGCAACAACCGTGATCAACCTGCCGGCGGCTCGACGCTGATGGCGTATCGCCCGACGGACGCCGCTCCTGTCGCATCGCCGCGCACGCTCGCGCAGCCGATCAAGGATGCGATCACCGCCAAGGTAGTGGCGCTGTTCAACGACCGGTCGCGCGGCGAGAGGCCGGTCACGCGGCAGCCTGACGGCTTGTTCGGCCCGCGCTCGGTCGCCTGGCGGGTCCACGGCGACGTGACGGCGATGATGGTGGGCGGCATCGCCAGCCTGTTGCTGCAGATGCTGCATCCGGCCGTGCTGGCCGGGGTGTGGGACCATTCCAAGTTCCGCAGCGATATGGGCGGCCGGCTGCGGCGCACGGCACGTTTCATCGCGCTGACCACCTACGGCGGCCGGACGGAGGCGGAGGCGGTGATCGCTCGCGTCCGCACCATCCACGACCACGTGCGCGGGGTGCTGCCCGACGGCACCCCCTACGCCGCGGGCGATCCCGCGTTGCTGGCCTGGGTGCACGTGACCGAGGCCAGCAGCTTCCTGGACGCCTGGATGCGCTATGTCGAGCCGCGCATGTCCATGGCCGACCAGAACCGCTATTTCGCCGAGATGGCGGCCGTCGGCCTGGCGCTCGGCGCCGACCCGGTCCCGCGTTCGCGCGCCGAGGCGCGCCGCCTGATGGAGGCGATGCGGCCGGGCCTGCTGTGCGACGCGCGCACCCGCAAGATCGCCCGGCTCGTGCTGATGCAGCCGGCGCCGAGCCTGGTGGCGGAGCCGTTGCAGGCGCTCACCATGCAAGCCGGCGTCGACCTGTTGCCGGACTGGGCACGGCGCATGCACGGCCTGTCCAATCCGGCGCTCGGCCGCCCACTGGTCCGTGCCGGCACGCTGGGCGTCGCGCGGACGCTGCGCTGGGCGTTCGGCTGAGGCATCTGCCGGTTGCGCGCGGACGTTTGCGATACCGGACGGCTTCCATCTGATTTCGATTGTTTCTCCTGCGCCGCTTATCGCATAATGTTACGCGTATGGTGGGTAGCCTGATCTAAGATCCGGTCGTTCCGGTGTCATCGCATAGGGTAACTGCATGACCTTCCTCAACGACCACCTTGCTCCACGGGCTTGCCTGCTCGCACCGCTTCCCGAACATCAGATCGCCGCCGACCTTCTCTCGGCTGCGGCGGACGCCATCATGGCCGGGAACTTGCAGTTGGCGCGCCACCGGTTGCAACGGGCCGACATGCCGTCGCTTACCGACTTCGGAAGAATGTTGATGAGTCGGGAGGACGCAGACATCCATCGGCGCCGCCCGCCTTCGAAACCACCTGTTATCGTTGCCAAAGCGGCCTCGCGCATGCCCTCCTCGGCAGAAATCCGGGCGCTCCATGTCCGCGACGGCTGGCGGTGCCGCTTCTGCGGATGCCGGGTCGTCTCCAGCCGCGCACGAAGCGTCATGCGGGTTGTCCTGGCCGGTGCGATCCCATGGGGGGGAGGCTGAGGGCTACCACGGAGCCTTCTTTGCGCTCACCGCATCGGTCGATCACGTGCTTCCCCACTCTGCCGGCGGGAGCAACGAAGCCCAGAACCTCGTCACGGCGTGCTGGCCATGCCAGTTCGGCCGGGGAGCCTACACGATCGAGGAACTGGGTTTGAGCGATCCACGGCTTCGCTCTCCGGTCGTCGACGACTGGGATGGGTTGTGCCGCGTCATCGGTTGCGCGCCGGCAGGCGCTGTAAACCCGGGAAGCGTGCCGACGCCGAAACGTCACGTTCCGGCAGTTTCAGCAACCGAGTGGTTGTCCAGGCTTGACGGGCATCATTCGGCATCGTCGCGCCGGCTTCTCGATCTCGTCGATAGTTGGCACGACCTCGACGTCACCTGGAGCCTCAACAAGGTTTTGCTGGTCCGCATGAAGGTCGGCGGCATCACCATCGAATTCATGGCGGTCGAGCCGAACGGCGATGTCAAACTCCCGTGGTCGATCGGCGGCGAAAAGGACTTGTTTCGAGGCTTTGCGGAAAGGCTGGCTGAGGGCATTCCCGTTGCAGAGGTGTACGAGACGCCCAAGCTATGGAACGTGTCGAAGGCCAACAAGAAATCCCTGAATATCCTCGAACTGCTCGATGCCTCGGCCACGATCCGTCCGGCGTTGGTGCTCCTCAACACGGCGATGACAGCCGCCGCCAAAACCTTCTGACGAAAACCTACTTCAGCCCGGTCAGCGCCATCCCGCGCACGTAATGCCGCTGCAGCGCCAAAAACAGCAGCAAGGTCGGAAGGATCGTCACCACCGCCGCCGCCTGCTGCAACGACTGCGCCTGCGCATCCACGAACGCGCCGCGCAGCAGGTAGATGCCCACCGGCGCCGTCTGCAACTCGGGCGCCGACTGGGTGATCGTCATGGTCCAGATCACCTCGTTCCAATGGTAGATGAACACGAAGATGCCCAAGGTCGCCAGCGCCGGACGCAGCAGCGGCATCACGATGGTGAACAGGATGCGGAACTCCGATGCGCCGTCGATCCGCGCCGCATCCAGCAGGTCGTCGGGCACGCCGGCCATGAACTGCCGCATCAAAAATATGCCGTACCAACTGACCGCGAACGGCAGCACCAACGCGGCATAGCTGGCCAGCAGCCCGGTCCCGCCCTGGCCGAGCACGTCGTTGCCGCCGGCCAACGGCCAGAAGCGGATCACCACGAAGATCGGGATGACCAACAGGAAGAACGGAAACATCTGCGCCGCCAACACGGTCCGGAAGATCAGCGCACGTCCGGGGAAACGGTATTTCGCCAGCGCGAAGCCAGCCATGGCGCTGGTCAGCAGCTGCAGCACGGTGATCGCCCCGGTGACGACGATGCTGTTGAACCCCCACAGCGCCATCGGCAGCTCTCGGAACACCCGCGCGTAGTTGCTCCATTGCGGGTCCTGCGGCCAGTATGGCGGCGGCCGCGCCAGCAGCTCCGCCGGCGAGCGCAACGCGCCGATCAGCATGTCGGCGAACGGCAGCGCCATCACCACCGCGCCCGCCGCCAGGAACGCCAGCCGCACCAGGCTACGCGTTCTCGGCATCGTCGCCAAAAACCCGCAGGGTCAGCAGCGACACCACCACCAGCACCGCTCCCAGCAGCCAGGCGACCGCCGATGCCCGCCCGACGCGCAGGCTCTCGAACGCCATCTCGTACATGTACAGCGCCGTCACGTTGGTCGCCTGCTGCGGCCCGCCGCCGGTCAGCACCAGGATGAGCACGAACGACCCGAAGCCGGAGATCAGCGTCGTCACCACCACGAACACGATCGTCGGCCGCAGCAACGGCAGCGTGACCCACGTGAACAGCTGCCACGCCGAGGCCCCGTCAAGGCGCGCCGCCTCGTAGAAGCTTTCCTCGATGTTCTCCAGCCCGGCCGAGAACAGCAGCACCGCGTGCCCGATGCCCATCCAGGCGGTGATCAGCACCACCGACGCCATCGCCCAGCCCGGGTCGGTCAGCCAGTTCGGCCCCGGCAGCCCCAGCAGCCCCAGCAGCCGGTTCACGATGCCGTAGCCGGGTTGCAGCATGATGTCCCACGCATAGGCCACCGCCACCACGTTGGTCACCATCGGCAGCCAGAACACCGACCGCCAGACTGCCTTGCCACGACCCAGCGTGATGGCATGCGCCACCAGCAACGCCGCCGGAATGCCCACCGCCGCCGCGCCGAACGCGAACACGAAGGTGTTCACCAGGGTGTTCAGAAAGTTTGGATCACGCCCGAGCAGAAAGGCATAGTTGTCCAACCCGACCCAACGCGGCGTCGCCAGCATGTTCGCGTTGGTGAAGCTTAAACCCAGCGACAGCAGGATCGGCCCGGCATAGAACACCAGCCCAATCAGCAGCACCGGCGCCAGAAACACATACGGGACGACCCGGCCGCTTCGTGCCGTCATCGCGCCTCGGTCAGCACCCGGGTGATCTCCCGGTCGGCCCGCGTCAGCGCCTCGGCCGCCGGCAGCGCCCCGCTCCAGGCGCGGCCGATCTGGTCGCGCAGGATGGCCTGCACCTCGGTGGCATAGGGCATGTTGGGGTCGGACACGGCGCGGCCCGAGCTGATCGCCTCCACATACGGACGGGTGAAGGCGTCACCGTATTCGGTGCCGGACGCGGCGATGTCGGCCTTGTTGCCTGTCAGCCCGCCCAGCCGCACCAGCATCTCGCCCACGCAGGACCGTGCCCCCGGCGACTGCGGCGTGTTCAGCCAGGTCAGCAGCTTCCACGCCTCGATGCCGTTGCGGCTGCGGGCATCGACGGACCAGAAGAAGCCGTACTGCAAGGTGCGCCAGTTCGGCCCGGCCGGGATCGGCGCCACGCCCACGGTATCGGCCATCGCGGCACCCAGGCCATCGGACAAGGTTTTTTTGAACCAGTTGGCGGTGATCATCATGCCGACCGTGCCGCTGGGAAAGTCGCGCACCTGCAACGCATCGCCAGTGGCCTTGGCCGCGAACATCCGCGCCTGCGCCTCCAACAGCGCCACCGCCTGCGGCGAGGTCAGGTTGGTGCCGCTCAGGTCAGGCTTGAACGGCGACACGCCGGCGGAATACAGCAGCGCCTCGAACGGGTGCACGCCGTTGGACACGGTCGGCCCGAACGCATAGCCGACGGTGGTCAGGTTGCCCTGCGCGTTCACCCGCGCGATCTTGCCGGCGATTTCGGCAACCTCGGCCCATGTCGCGGGCGGATGGTCATAGCCGGCCTGGGCCAGCAGCTTGCGGTTGTAGACCAGCATGTAGGTGCTGATCTCCGACGGGATGCCCCATGACTGGCCGCGCACCCGCACGGTGTCCAGGGTCGACGGCAGATAATCCTGCTCGATAAAGGACTGCACCGCGGCAGGCGGCTGCGCCAGCACGCCGGCGTCGGCCAGTTGCGCGCTCCACAGGGAGTAGACGTTGTAGATGTCCGGCGACGTGCCGCCGATCCGCGCCGTCATCACCGACTTCAGGTAGTCGGCGATCGCGGATTGCTGGTGGACGATGCGCAGGCCCGGGTTCTGCTGCTCATACTGCCGGAAGCAGGCGGTCACCGGCGCCAGCTGTTCCTCGGTGTAGTGGGTGGCGACGGTCAGGCGCCGCTGCTGCGCCTGCGCCGGTGCGCCGAATACAGTGGCGGCCATGCCGGCAAGCAGCATGGCTGGAACTCTGACCTTCATGAACCTCGGCCTCCGGATGCTTGAACTGCAGGCTATGCCGCCGATAAAATCCTCGCGTGCAGCAACTGCGCGGAAAACGGGCCGCTTTCACGGTACAGCGGATACAGCCGATCGACCAGCGCCGCCGCCAGCGTCACGTCGAACCAGGCCGGCCCGCCAGCCCGCTCATCGTCCTCAGGACGCAGGCGCACCCGGCGCGCACCGTCACGCGGCGCGTCGAGGAGCAAAGGATCGCCGCGCCGACGCAGCCGGGCGACGCCGCGCCAGCCGATGCGGTAATAGCTCATGGTTTCGGTCTCCAGGCCAGGCACGATCACCCGCACCACCTTCACCGGGCCGTCCACCGGCGAGCAATCCACCCACAGGATCTCCATGCCCTGCCGCGCCAGATGGTCGGTCAGCCACGCCAGCCGCTCGGCCGAGCCGCGCAGCGAGCCAGCCGCCACCGTCGGCAGGCTGGAGAAGGCGACGCTGTCACGGGCGGCGAACACGCATCCCGCCAGGCGTTCGCGCAGCGCCGCGGCGTCCAGCCCGATCCACTCGGCCATGGCCTCCAGCGCGCGGCTTTCCTCCTCGTCGTCGATCGCCTCGCGCATCCGGCGCTCGGCCAACGCCGCGGGCATGATGCGGCGGACGGCATCGATCGGGCCGTGCGTCGTCGCCTTGCGGGCGCGTGAGCCGGCGAACTCCAGCAACGCCTTGCGCAGGCCGTGGGCGCTGTCCGGATGCGCCGCCTCGCCGCACGACGTGATCTGGATCGGCAGCCCGGCCGCCGCGTCGTCGCCCACCACATACAGGTTGGCGATGCCGCCCTCCGTGCTGGCCAGCTTCACCTGCAACGCGATGCCCAGCCCGCGCAGGCGATCCACCAGCGCCATGATGTCGTCGGGAACCTCGTCGAGGTCGACCACCACGCCCCGGTCGAGCGCGCGGTAAGACACCACGTTGCCATCGCGCTGCAGCAGCTCCATCACGCCGTGGGCGATGGCATGTTCCAAATCCAAGCCGGCGCCCAGGCCGTTGGTGATGGGCATGATCAGCCGCGCCTTCTGCGCCAGCTGGCTCGGATAGGCCGCGATCCACTCCTGCGGCACCAGCACCGCTTCGCCCGAGGGATGGCGGCGCCCCTGCACCCAGTTCAGTTCCATCTCCGGCGTGTAGTCGCTGCCCGCGGACAAACACAGCGTCAACGGATCGACCACGCCGGCGGCCCCGTGCCGGCGCACCAGCTCGGCATGGCTCGCGGTGACGAACGGCGCCCGACCGATCCAGTCGCCGGCGTGGGTTTCCTCGCACAGCTCCCCCAACGCACCCACCTCGGCCTCGATCGCGGTGGCGCCGTAGCCGTAGCCATCGATGGCCGACTGCTCGTCGGGTTGCAGGCTGGCCTGCATGACGGGTATTCCCAACCGGTCCAGACCGTCGATGTGAAACACGTCCAGCCCGGCGTCCTGCGGCAGGCTGGCACGGAATGCACGGGCCACGGCGTGCAGCATCTCGGTCACTGGCGGTTCCTCCATCTGCATGACAAAGACGCGCCGACAGCCTGCGTTCCATGCGATGCCGTGGCTACGCCTTTCGGTTCGGACCGCTTGACGCTACGCTGTCCCGGCTGCCTTCTCCATACAGGCTTGCGTAAAGGACCCTCCAATGACGATGAACGAACTGCTCGAGCACGTCGCGGCGACCACCGGGATGAACAAGGAAGGCGTCAAGAAAATCCTCGACGCCGCGATCGCCGCCATCTCCGAGAAGGCCAAGCAGGGCGATGCCGTCGCACTCGCCGGCTTCGGCCAGTTCAAGGTCAAGGACACCGCGGCGCGCCAGGGCCGCAATCCCAGCACCGGCGAGACGATCGAGATCGCAGCGGCCCGCAAGATGACCTTCACGCCGGCCAAGGCGTTGAAAGACATGCTGAAGGCCTGATCCGGCGCCCTGCGAAATAAAATCTTACCCACGCTATCCCCGTCATCCACAGGCTGACGGCACAGACATGACGCCGCACCTGCGCTAGGCTCCCGGGTCATGAACACCATCGACCAATCCCTGCCGCTGCTCGGCCTGTCGCAGCGCCTGCCGCCGACCAACCTGCAGGCGGAGCAGGCGCTGCTGGGCGCGCTGCTGGCCAACAACAAGGCCTATGAGCGCGTCAGCGAATTCCTCATCCCCGAGCATTTCGCCGATCCCATTCACGGCCGCATCTTCCAGGCCGTGTCGCGCCGCATCGAACTCGGCCAGCTGGCCGACGCCGTCACCCTGAAGGCCGAGTTCGAGCACTCCGGCGTACTCGACGAGGTCGGCGGCACCGCCTACCTGGCGCAGCTGCTGACCGCGATGGTCGGCATCATCAACGCCGGCGAATACGGCCGCGCGGTGCACGACGCCTGGATCCGCCGCCAGCTGATCGACATCGGCGAGGTGGTGGTCAACAACGCCTTCGGTGCCCAACCCGAGCTGGACGGCGGCGACCAGGTCGAGGCCGCCGAACAGGCATTGTTCGACCTCGCTGCCAAAGGCAGCAACGACGGCGGCTTCATCACCTTCGAACGCGCCCTGACCGAAGCCATCCACACCGCCGAACGCGCCTTCCACCGCTCCGGCGGCGTGTCCGGCCTGACCACCGGGCTGCGCGACCTGGACAAGCGAACCGGCGGCCTGCACCCGTCCGACCTGCTCATCCTCGCCGGCCGTCCCGGCATGGGCAAATCCGCCCTGGCCACCAAGATCGCCTTCGGCGCCGCCAAATCCCTTCTCGCCGACGCCCGCACCGAGGACCCCAACGCCCTGCCGCGCAGCACGGTGGCGATCTTCTCCCTGGAAATGAGCGCCGAGCAGCTCGCCACCCGCCTGCTGAGCGAAGAATCCCGCATCTCCGGCGACCGCATCCGCCGCGGCGACATCGGCCAGAAGGACTTCGACGTGTTCGTGCGCGTCAGCCGCGAGATCGGCAGCCTGCCGCTGCACATCGATGACACCCCCGCCATCACCCTGTCCGCCATGCGCACCCGCTGCCGCCGCCTCAAGCGCACCAAGGGCCTGTCTCTGATCGTCGTCGACTACCTGCAACTGATGCGCCCCAGCGCCGGCACCAAGCAGGAAAACCGGGTGCAGGAAATCAGCCAGATCACCCAGGGCCTGAAAGCCCTCGCCAAGGAGCTGCTGGTGCCGGTGCTCGCCCTGTCCCAGCTGTCGCGCGCCGTCGAAGGCCGCGAGGACAAACGCCCGATGCTGTCCGACCTGCGCGAATCCGGCTCCATCGAACAGGACGCCGACGTGGTCATGTTCATCTACCGCGACGAATACTACCTCCAGCAACGCGCGCCCAAACAGATCGGCTTCGACAACGACGAGAAGTTCCACGGCGCCGTCGACAAATGGCAACGCGACATGGAACAGGTCCACAACCGCGCCGAACTGCTGATCGAAAAACAACGCCACGGCCCTACCGGTAAAATCGACCTCCTGTTTGAAGGCGAATTCACCCGCTTCACTGACATCGACCTCCAACACACCGAGCATTGACGGGCGCCCTAAAGGAAAGCAAGGCCAGGGCGCTGCCCTGGACCCGCCAGGACGCGGGGCGCCCTGGACCCGGTGACCAAGGGAAGGCAAGTGGCCTGCGGCGAAGGGGGCTACTCAGGTGTTGGAACGGCCTCGTCAGCCCCCCTTCGCCGCAGGCCACTCTCTTGCTTGAACACGAGGGTCCAGGGCGCCCAGCGTCCTTGTGGGGTCGAGGGGCAAAGCCCCCGCCTTGCTGCCTTCTAGGCATCCGTCACCGCCAGGAGCGGGGCGGAGTGGAGTTGTTGGGCGTCAAGCAGCGCTTTTATGGCGGCGTAGGTATTTGCCAGCGTCATCGGGCGGCCGTCGTTGGCGAGGAGGCCAGCGTTGCGCAGTATTTTCCGGCTGGCGACATCCAGGCTCGAAGCGGCCGGGCGTTTTGTCAGGGTGGTCAGGAAGCGTGTCGATCCGGACGGGCCAAGCACGTGCAGCAGGTAGAAATCGGCGGATGTCACGGGGTGGCCGAGTTGTTCCTGCATTGCGGCGTCTTGTCGGTTCATGAGGTCTGCGGCCATTTTCGCCGACAGCACGGGGTCGCTGCGCAGGTCCAGAATCTCCGTGCGCACGCGCGGCTCTGTAACCAGGAGCTCCCCTGACGGTGCCTTGTGGATGGCGGCGGCGAGGTGTCCGATATTGTGGCGTCCCCCGAAGTCGCGGACCGCGTGAAACCAGGTCATCGCCGTGAACTGCAGCAGGCCGCGCGCCGATGAGCGCTGATTGGCGGCGTTCGGGTCGAAGCGGCTTTCGCGCCAGGCGATCGCGGCGAGCAGGTGCGGATCGATGTGCGACTCGCGCGCCGCCGTTTGTATGGCGTCGATCACCGCCGGCGCGACGCGCGGGTTGTCCCAGGTGGCATTCGCCAGGGCGACCATGCCACAATGCAACGCCATGGGCCTGGACACGCGACTCCGGGTTGCCCCTGGAAGGATCGCCGAGCCTGAGCGAACTTGCGCGCGACGTTTGTCGTGAACCCCATGCGAAGGTTTACGCGCCATGGCCGAGACGACCTGCTCGCGGGTGTTCTTCGGATGTGGCGACGCCGCAGCAGGGTTGATGACGCTGCAAAAGAGATTCGAAATGGCAACGGCCGCTAGCACAGGGCGAAGGCCGAAGATGCTGCTCATGACATCAATGCAGATTGGTTATGATCCACGTTTTCATGTTCCATGCGAGATGAATGCTGTCTGCTCAGTTGCGTTCCATTTCAGCGAGCACAAGGGTCATGCCGCGGCATTCGCAGGTTGCTGAATTCGCATGGCCGCACCACCCTCCATGGTGATGCTGTTCCTCCTCGATGCGGACTGGCTTCTGCGGGCGGTGTCCGCTTGTCGCGTTTCATGATCACAGGAGGAATTTCTGTCCCTTCTCGTCGGCATCGCCGCCGCTGTCCTTCTGGCTCTGGTGCTCCAGGATGCGTTCGAGGTCATGTTGCTGCCGCGCCGGATCGCGCGCCGGGTCCGGATCACGCGAGTCTACTTCCGGCTGACCTGGACCGGGTGGACCAGGCTGGCGCTGCTGATCCCCAAGGGGCGCCGGCGCGAGGGTATGCTCAGCCACTTCGGCGCGCTGTCCATGCTCGGCCTGTTCGTCCTTTGGGCCGTGGTCCTGATCGTCTGCTTCGGCACGCTGGAATGGGCGTTGCAGCCCGCGGCTGGGGCTGATACGGCCAATTCGTCGCTGCCGGAGCAGATCTACATGAGCGGCGTGACCTTCTTCACGCTGGGATACGGCGATGTGGTGCCGCATTCCGCCGCCGCCCGCCTGGTTTCGGTGATGGAGGCCGGCACCGGCATCGGCTTCATCGCGGTGGTCATCGGCTATCTGCCGGTGCTGTACCAGTTGTTCTCGCGGCGCGAGGCTCACGTGATCCAGCTGGACGGCCGCGCCGGCTCGCCGCCGACGGCCACCGCCATGCTGTGTCGGCACGCCGAGGCCGACAGCCTGGCCAAGCTCGACGACCTGCTGCGGGAATGGGAGGTGTGGGGGTCGGAGCTGCTGGAGAGCCACCTGTCATATCCGATGCTGGCCTACTACCGCTCCCAGCACGACAACCAGTCCTGGCTGGCGGCGCTCACGGCGGTGATGGATTGCTGCGCCCTGATCCTGGTGGGTGTGCAGGAGCTGCCGTCGCTGCAGGCGCGCATGACCTTCAGCATGGCGCGCCAGGTGGTGGTGCAGATGGCGCAGTCCTTCTGGATCGCGCCGTCGCGCTACGACGGCGGCGACCGTCTGCCCGGCGAGACCTATGCGCGCATGACGGCGGCCTTTGCCGAAGCCGGCCTGATCTGGGAGGAGGAACCGGACACGGAAACGACGCTGCAGGCCTTGCGGGCCACCTACGAGCCGCTGCTGGACGGCCTGTCGCGTTATCTGCTGCTCCCTTTGCCAGGCTGGCTTCCGGAAGCGGGCGCCGCCGACCATTGGGAACGCGGGCATCGTGGAATGCTGGCCCGCCGCCTGGTGGAGCAACTCGCCGACAAGTCGACCGGCGCCCCGGCCCAGGACGGCGCCAGCACCTGGCGCAGGCTGCGCCGGCGGCTGCGGGAGGATTGATGCAGTTGGCGTTTGGACAGCACGGTGTTAGGATTCGATGTCCTGTCCGGCCAGTTCGGCGCGACAGGAGGGGAGAACGATCATGGGCAAGGGAGACAAGCAGCACGGCAACCGTGAAGCCAAGAAGCCGAAGGCCGACAAGAAGCTGGCGCCGGCCGGCACGACCTTCCTCAAGCCACAGGGCGACGCCCGCAAGCCGGACGCCAAGCCGCCGTCAAAGTAACCGCCGGATCATGTGGCGGGGCCCAGCTCGCCAAGCCTGATCTGCGTCAGCATCGCCATCTCGTCGTACACCACCCACTCGTCGACGATCCGGCCGCCGGCGACATGGAGATGGGGAAAACCCAGCACGCACATGTGCTGGCCGGTCGGCGCCCCCCGCGTCATGAAGCCGAGCGCCACGGCCTCGCGCTGTCCCGCGCGGATCACCTCCAGCAGCCCGGCGTTGCCCAGCAGCGCATGGTCGACCGGGAAGCAGCGGCGCAGGTGGGCGAGCATGTCGTTCTCGAACGCGAGCTGTTCCGGCAGCTGCAAGGCGACCATCTGTTCGCGTCGAGTCACCAACATCGAGGTGCCAGCTTCCTTGCCGGGCGCAATGAACCGGCGCCCGCCCGGACACTTACGCTCGTTACGCGGTGCGAGCAATTTCATAATGCCATCGGAACGCCGGACCGGATGACCACCGAGGCGGAGCCGCGCCGCACCGGCAGGCGGCAACTGTTCCTCGGCTGTGCAGGTCAGGGTTCACGCCAGGGCGGCGAAACGGTCCGATGAGAATGCCGCCAGCCGCACGCCGCCATCGGACGACACCAGCGCCTCCGCCACCGCCTCGCCCAGCCCGGCCGAGTGCTTGAAGCCGTGGCCGGAACACGCCGACACCAACAGCACCCGGTCGTTTCCCGGCGCCCGCTGAATGACGAAGTCGCCGTCGGCGGTCATCGTGTACATGCAGGTCCTGCTTTGGATCGCGCGTGAGGTCACGCCGGCCAGGCGGCCCTGAACCTGGTCGCGGAACATCGCCCGCACCTCGTCCTCCGGCACGTCGCGCATAACCTGGTCGGGGTCGGCGGTCGCGGTGCCGTACTGCTCGCGCGCCACCTTCACGCCGTCGCCGTCATGCGGGACCGGAAAGCCGTAGAAGCTGTCGTCGGACGAGTTGCCGTGCGCCCAGATGAACACCGGGAAGCACTCGGGCGCGTAGGACGCGGGCTGCTCCGGCGCGAACCAGTGCAGCACCTGGCGCAGCACCCGCATGTGCGGCGCCAATGCCGGCCCAACCAGGCCCGGCGACCAGGCCCCGGCCGCGAGCACCGCTTCGCCGGCGCGAACGCGGCTGCCGTCGGCGGTGGTGACGCACACGCCGTCGCCGTCGCGCGCGATCGCGGTCACCGGCGCGTGGCTGCGCGTGACGGCGCCCAGGCGGCGGGCGACGGTCAGTTGGGCGCGCACGCAGGCTTCCGGGCGCACGAAGCCGCCCACCGGCTCGAAATAGCCGATCTCGTTGCCGCGCAGCTGGAACTGCGGGAAGCGCCGCATGATGGCGTCGGCATCCAGCACCTCGTGCGGGATGTCGAAGCGTCGCGCGGCGGCGATGGTGCGGCGTACGAAATCCGCCTTGCCGTGCACCGGGGCCATGCTGTCGCCGCCGCCCAGGATGAGCGCGCCGCATTGCGTCAGCAGCTCGGCGCCGGTGTCCGCTTCCAGCTTGCGCCAGATCGCGTGGCTGCGCAGCACCAGCGGCACGTAGATTTCGCCCTCGCCGATCGCGCAGCGCGTGATGCGGGTCTCGCCGTGGGTGGACCCCATGGCATGCGGCGGGTCGTAGCGGTCCAGCCCGACGACCCGCTGGCCCCGCCGCGCCAGCTGCAACAGGGTCGCGGCGCCCACCGCGCCCAGGCCGATGACGATCGTGTCGTAGGTGTCTGCGGTCATGCCGGTCCAACCAGGAACTAGGTCTTCTGATACGCCAATATCTGCGTCCAGATCGCAACCTCGTCCGTCAGCAGCCATTCCGCGGCGATCCGGCCGTCGACGATCTGCGCGTGGCTGAGGCCCATCACGTATACCGGTGCCCCGCTCGGCGGCCCGAAATGGCCGAACCCGGAATGGGTGCCGCGCAGCGACCAGCGCAGCGCCACCCGCGCCGTCCGGAGCCTCCAGGCAGGCGCCGTGGAAATACAGCTCCCGAACCGCCTGCGTCTCCTTGTCCCGCCATAGGCGCTCGTAGCCGCGCATGTACAGCGCGATTTCCGGCCCGTCCTGCACATGCGGCCGGTAGGCGCCGGGCAGGTCGTGCTCGGGCAGGAAGAAGGCGACCTCGCGGCCGTGCGCAGGTCGTGTTCCGTCATCTGGCGCGCGAGTTCCACCGGCTGCAGGCCCAGGCAGCGGGCGAAGCCGGCTTGGTCCCGCACCAGCCATTCCTCGCTGCCATTGGAGCGACCAAACATTGTGTGAGCCAAGGAACTCCATAAAGCGACGAAGCTTGTTGAATTGGATTTCATGTAGACCTGCATCAAGCAAAACGTAACGTCACTGGAACGGCAGTCGGAGATGTTTTGCGTATGCAGACAAAATGTTGTCTGACAGCGCCCATTATTGTCGTTGTACTTTTAGGGTATCAAGCGGCTCCGATGCAGCCAAAGCCTTCCATTCGCGCAGCAGGGGCAGATCATGTCTGAACACCGCGCCTATGTCCGCTACAGCGACAGCGTCGAGACCAAAAGCGCGGACGAAGAGGAAGTGGTCGGCAAGATCATCAAGATCATCCAGTCCATGACGCAGGAAAGCCAGACGGTGGCGGCCCGCGACGGACGCACCGTACGCGCCTCGCACGCCAAAAGCACCGGGTTGCTGAAGGGCGAGCTGCGCGTGCTGGACGGCCTGCCCGAGCCGCTGCGGCAAGGCCTGTTCGCAACCGCGCGCAGCTACCCGGCCGTGGTCCGGCTGGCGCAGGGACCTGGCGAAGCCAAGATGGGCGTGTCCCCGGACCTGGTCGCCATGATCGACCGGACGCTGGACACCAGTGCCGACCCGGACGCGTTCCGCACCGCGGTGGTGGAGCGTTTCCGCACCCGAGGGGCCGAGTTCGAGCTGCGGGTGCAGCTGTGCACCAGCCTGGACAGCATGCCGGTGGAGGACGCCTCGGTGCCATGGCCCGAGGACGAAAGCCCCTATGTGGCCGTCGCCCGGCTGGTGCTGCCGCCGCAGGATGCCCACACCCTGGCGGCGCACCGTCCGCTCGGCTCGCCGATGCGCGCGCGGCTGGGGACCTACCAGGCGCTGTCGCTGTATCGCCACCAGCAGAACGGGCGGTCCCAGGTCGAGTCGGACGGGATCGAACAGGTGCCGAACTAGCCGTTCGGCAGCGTTCCGTTCATGTCGACCACCAACGGCCTGGAACGCCGGCTGGCGGTCGAGCCGTGTACCACATCGCTTGACATCCATGACCGGAGCCGCCCCATGACCCACGCCCGCCCCTTGCCCTACGATCCCTCCGCCGAACGCGCCAAGCCGGGCGAGGCGCAGGCGGTGGCCGCCATCAACGTCTCGATGCGCAGCATCCTGAACACGACCTGGCAGGATTACGGCCATCCCGCGCGCAGCGTGCACGCCAAAAGCCACGGCCTGCTGGAAGGCGAGCTGCAGGTGCTGGACGGCCTGCCAGTGGAGCTGGCGCATGGCGTGTTCGCGCGCCCGGCGACCTACCCGGTGGTGCTGCGCATCTCGACCAACCCCGGCGACATCCTGGACGACACCGTGTCCGCGCCCCGCGGGCTGGCGCTGAAGATCATCGGGGTGGATGGCGAGCGGCTGCCCGGTTCCGAGGGCGACACGACGCAGGACTTCGTCATGGCGAACGCGCCGGCCTTCGTCGCGCCCGATGCCCAGGGGTTCGCCCGCAGCCTCAAGCTGCTGGCCGCGACCACGAACACCGGGCAGACCTGGAAGAAGGGTCTTTCGGCGGTGCTGCGCGGCGCGGTGACGGCACTGAAGGCCGCAGGTGCGCAAGGCGGTGGCCTGCAGGCGCTGGGCGGGCAGCCGATGACCCACCCGCTGGGCGAGACCTTCTACACGCAGGCGGCGTTCCGTCACGGCGAGCACGTGGCCAAGCTGTCGGTGGCGCCGGTCTCGCCGGAGCTTCTCGCGCTGAAGGACGCGCCGGTGGATCTGGCAGGCAAGCCGAACGGCCTGCGCGGCGCGGTCATCGACTTCTTCCACACCAACGCCGCCACCTGGGAGCTGCGGGTCCAGCTGCGCACCAACGAGCGCAGGATGCCCGTCGAGGACGCCTCGGTGCCCTGGCCGGAGGATGAAAGCCCGTATGTCGCCGTGGCGCGCATCACCGTGCCGCGGCAACCAACCCGCCTGGAGCGAGGCGCGGGCGCAGCAGGTGGATGACGGCATGGCATTCAGCCCGTGGCAGGGCATCGCCGCGCACCGGCCGCTCGGCTCCATCAACCGGGCGCGCCAGGGGAGCTATGCGATGTCGGCGGAGTTCCGCGGCGGGCGCAACGGCTGCCCGATCCACGAGCCGACGGCGCGGCCGGGCCTGTCGGACCACGCATCATCCGTCTTCGGTGCCAGGATGGGACGGGAAGGCCGCCGTCCGAATACCCCTGACATGCGCCCGGGCGCCTGGGGACCGCCGCTGAACGCGACCGTCCGCAAGATCACCGCCGGGGCAGTGGGCGGGCTGGCGTCGGGGGCGCTGCTGTCGCTGATCTTTCTTGGCATGGAGGCGGCGACCTCCGAGCCGTCCGACGTGGTGAAGCTGAAGCGGCGAGCTGTCCGCCGGGCCGGCTGGCGCGACCGGCGCGACCGTTCCAGGCCGAACGCGGGCGAGCAGGCCGTGTCCCATGGCGGGCACCTCGCGCTGTCGGCGGCGGCCGGTGCCGTTTATGGCGCGGCAAAGCCGGATGCGGTGCCGCCGGTGGTCGCAGGCGCGATTTTCGGCGCCGGCTTCTACGCCCTGGCCTACGGCCTGGTTGGCCCGGCGCTGCGGGTCACGCCGAAGCTGTCGCGGGACACGCCGTCCAGCATCGCCACGCACGCTGCCTTTCACCTGTTGTTCGGCGTCGCCACGGCACTGGCCGCCGACCGGGTGGCCAGGCGCCTGGTATCCGCGCGTGGGGTTGGCAAGGCGGCCACGCGCAAGACAGAGACCCATGCCAACGGCCGTTGACCTGTTTATGGGTCAACATTCAAGGCCGTTGGTATGACACCGGCTTTCCCCGCCGGCTTGAACTGGCCTAGGCTCCATCGTGCCGCGCCGACGGCGCATGGGGGAGACATCCGATGACCGATCATGGACACGGCCTGCACCGCCGCGTTCTGCTGGGAGCGGCGTTGGCGGCGCCGGCGATCATCTCGGCCCGTGCCCAGTCCAGAACCGGCATCACCGACGAGTTGGTGCGCGCGGCGCAAAAGGAGGGCGTGCTCAGCTACTACCACAACTCCGACATCGGGCCGACCGGGCTGTGGACGGAGGCGTTCTCCAAGCGCTTCGGCGTGCAGATGAAGAACATGCGGCTGCCCAGCTATCCGCTGTTCGACCGCTGGCTGAACGAGGCGCGAGTCGGCCGCCACCTCGCCGATCTGATCCAGATCACCGACCCGACCCTGCTGAGCCACGCCAACCGGCTGGGCTTCGTCGCCAATTATGCGCCTGACGGTGGCCGTGCCATTCCCGCCGACCTGAAGGAGGAAGGCGTCTGGTACGGCTTGTTCACCGACCCGATGGGCATCGGCTACAACGCCAGGAACATCACCCCGGATGAGGAAAAGCTGATTCAAACTGGCGGCTGGGATGCGCTGGCGGACCCGCGTTGGAAAGGCCGCTTCGGGACCGCGACGCCGGCCTCGGGCGGTAGCTCATACGCGTTCTGCTACATGTTCCTGGTCACCCTGCGCGGCCGTTACGGCCAGCCCTGGTTTGCGAAGCTGGCCGCCAACAAGCCCGACATCTACGCCAGCAAGGCGCCATTGTTCGAGCGCCTGGCCGCCGGCGAATACGCGGTGATGGACCAAGGCTCGACCGGTACGCTCAGCGATTACTATCTGAAGGGCGCGCTGATCCGCTGGGCCTTTCCGACGCCGACGCCGATCTCGATGACGTCGCAGAGCGTGTGCAAGAATGCCCCGCATCCGAATGCGGCGCGGCTGTTCCAGGAATGGTGCACCACCGCGGAAGGCCAGGCGGAATGGCTGCGCCACACCATAGCCGGCGCCACCCGCCCCGACGTGACCGACCCGCGCCGGGCGACCAAGGCCGACTGGTACAGCGAACCCTGGTTCCGCGAGCCGACCGAGCTATACACCTCCTACCTCAAGGACGAAGCCTTCGCCGACCCGAAAAAGCCGGTGATCGCCGAGTGGAACGAGATCTTCGGCTACCAGAGCGGGCGCAAAGGCTGACCGGCCACCGTTGATGATCCGCACGGTCCTGCCCTGGGTCCTGGTGCCGCTGCTGGCCCTGTTGATTCTGGTGCCGGTCGGCTTCATGTTCGTGGGCGCGTTCATGTCCGGCGCCCTGGCCGATCCCGAGGCGCAACTGACGTTCGACAAGGTGGCCGCGGTCTACACGACGTGGCCTTACCTGCGCACTTTGGCCTCCACCCTGGCGATCGCTCTGCTGGTCGCCGGCGCGGCCACGGCCAGCGGCGTGTTCATGGCCTGGCTGATCAGCCGCACGGACCTGCCGGCGCGCCCGGTGATGGAGACCTGCATCATCGCGCCGCTGTTCCTGTCGCCCTTCGTCGGCGCGATCGCCTGGCTGGTGCTGGGATCGCCCCGGGCAGGGCTGCTGAACGTGCTCGGCCGCGCGTGGCTGGGCACGGCCGAGCCGCTGGTCAACGTCGCCACGCCGGCCGGCATCGTGTGCATAATGGCGCTGTACTACCTGCCCTATGCGTATCTCACCGTGTCCGCCGCTCTGCGCAACATGGACCCGGCGATGGAGGAAGCCGCCTACCTCAACGGTTCCGGCGTGCTGGGCACGGCGCTGAAGGTGACGCTGCCGGTGGTGCGGCCGGCGCTGATCAGCGCGTTCTTCTTCATCTTCGTGCTGGCCTGCGGCACCTTCGCCATTCCTGCCGTGCTCGACCGCGCGTCGCAGGTGCGCTTCCTGGCCGTCGACGTGTTCCAGTCCAGCGCCACCTACCCGATCGACTACGGCACCGCGGCGGCGATCGGCACCCTGCTGTTCTGGATTTCCGTGATCGGCATCGCCGCCTACCAGTTCGCCTCCCGCGCCGCGCGCCGCTTCGTGACCGTCACCGCGCGCGGCTACCGCATCCGCCTGGTCAAACTGCGGCTGCTGCGTTGGCCGATGGTCGGCGTGATCGGGCTGTACGTGCTGCTCGCCATCGTGCTGCCCTACCTGGCGCTGATCTGGTCGGCTTTCGCACGCGCCGGCGGCAGCATCTTCGCACCCGTCTGGACCACGGTGAACGCGCGCGGCGTGCTCGGCTCGGCCGAGGTCGCCGGCGCCACGTTCAACACGCTGGAAGTAGGACTGGTGACGCCGACCCTGTGCGTGGCGCTCGGCTTGGTCATCGCCTATGCGGTGCGCCGGCTGCGGGTACGAGCATCCCGGGTGATCGACTACATCACCATGTTCTCCATCGCCGTGCCCGGCATCGTGTTCGGCACCGGCGTGTTCTGGACCTATGTGCTGACGCCCGTGTACGGCACCGTCGGCGTGCTTATGCTGGCCTTCGTCGCCGCCTATCTGCCGTTCGCCTACCGCATCGGCGACACGGCCCTGCTGCAGATCGACCGCGCGCTTGAAGAAGCCTCGGCGCTGTGCGGCGCCGGCCACGGGCGCACCCTGGCGCGTATCACGCTCCCCCTCGCACGCCCGGCGCTGCTGTCGGCCTGGATCATGGTGTTCATCTTCTCAGTGCGCGAGATCAGCGCCGCCGTGCTGCTGACATCGTCGGACAACATCGTGCTGTCGGTGCTGTCGTTCAACTATCTGGATTATGGCGACGTGCCCAAAGCGGCCGTGGTCGGGCTGTTACAAACCGCCCTGCTGGCCGCCGGGGTAATCGCCGGGCGTTTCTGCTTTCGCGTCAAGCTGTCGAGGCAAATGTAGTGGCCGACCTATCGGTGCGCGACCTGGTGGTGCGCTACGGCGACGTGCTCGCCGTCGACCGGGTGTCGTTCGCCGTGGCCGAGGGCGAGTTCGTGTCCCTGCTCGGCCCCTCCGGCTGCGGCAAGACCACCACCCTGCGCTGCATCGCCGGCCTGGAAAGCGCGTCGTCCGGGCAAATCCGCATCGGCGCCGACCTGGTGGTGGCCGACGGGCGCGAGGTCCCGCCCGAACGCCGCGGCGTCAACATGGTGTTCCAAAGCTACGCCGTGTGGCCGCACATGAGCGTGTTCGACAATGTCGCCTACGGCCTGCGCACCCGCGGCATCGCCCGCGCCGAGCTGGACACCCGCGTGGCGGAGGTGCTGCGCCTGGTCGGGCTGGAAGGCTACGGCGAGCGCTACGGCACCGAGCTGTCCGGCGGCCAGCAGCAGCGCGTCGCCGTCGCCCGCGCCGTGGTCACCGAGCCGCGGCTGCTGCTGTTCGACGAGCCGCTGTCCAACCTGGACGCCGGCCTGCGCGAGCGCATGCGCTTCGAGCTGCTGGCCCTGCAACGGCGTCTCGGCCGCACCTCCGTCTATGTCACCCACGACCAGGCCGAGGCGATGGTGATGAGCGACCGCATCATCCTGATGAACGGCGGCCGCATCGTGCAGGAAAGCAGCCCGCGCGACCTGTACGAGCGCCCGGTCAGCCGCTTCGCCGCCGCCTTCGTCGGCAACGCCAACATGATCGAGGCACAGGTGACGGCCGACCACGGCGACGGCCACTACACCGTGGAACTTCCCGGCGGCATGACCCTGCGCGGCCACGCCGCCGTGCCCGGTTGGCGCCCCGCGACCCGCGTGCTGGTGTGCATCCGCCCGGAGAACATCGAGGTCGCCCCTGAAGGCTTCCCGGCCACCGTCACCGGCGTCAGCTATCTCGGCCCGATCCAGACGGTGGAATTGCAGGCCGGGCCGTTGTTTCTGCGTGCCGACTTGCCGTCCCGCCATGCCATCACCCGCGGCGCCACCCTGGCCCTGCGCATCGACCCGTCCGCCGTCGTGCTGGTCCCCGAGGACTGAACTGTGAGGAAACCCCCATGAAGATAACCAAAGTCGAGCCGCTGATGGTGGACCGCTTCTGCTTCGTGCGCATCGAGACCGACGCCGGCATCACCGGCATCGGCGAGTCCGGCACCTGGGGCCAGCTGGAGGCCAGCGCCGCCAGCATCCGCAAATACGGCGAATACCTGGTGGGCCGCGACCCGCGCCCGATCGAGCACCACTGGAACGTCATGCACCGCGCCAACCACTTCACCGGCGGCGCCATCAACGGCGCCATCTCGGCCATCGACATCGCGCTGTGGGACATCAAGGGCAAGTTCCACAACGTGCCGGTGTACGAACTTCTGGGCGGCAAGATGCGCCACAAGGCCCGCCTGTACGGCCACGTGAAGGGCCGCACCCGCGACAAGCTGATCGCCGAGGCGGTGCGCCTGAAGGGCCTCGGCTTCACCGCGTTGGGCCACCTCAACCCGCTGCTGGACGAGGACGAGGCTACGCCGTACTTCAAGACCCACGCCCAGAAGATCGAGGACGCCGCCGAGACGGTGCGCCTGTTGCGGGAAGCCGTCGGCCCCAGCGTGGACCTGTGCATCGAGATCCACCGCCGCCTGACGCCCCCCGAGGCGGTCGCCCTGGCCCGCGCGATCGAACAATACAAGCCGATGTTCTACGAGGACCCGTTGCGCCCCAACGACCCCGACGCGATGGCCTGGGTGGCCGACC
>JAABUT010001320.1_pt1 | contig 29068 bp, 31 predicted proteins | sample 5559281 | NCBI WGS metagenome assembly JAABUT01 (sample SAMN10711880, study PRJNA513359) | rock metagenome | isolation source: Antarctica rocks | place: Antarctica: Victoria Land, Ricker Hills nord | collected 2016-01-04
ACGGCACTCGGCCACCATCCGGACCGCCCGCTCACGCAACTCCGGCGGGTACTTCCTCGACGTCGCAGATGACATAGACCCATCCTCCTCAAAGGATCGAGCCTCCGGACACGCCGTCAGGATTCAAACATCCGACCCGCGAAGGCAAGGTCTACTGCTGCGTGATCCTCGACGTCTTTTCCCGCCGCGTCGTGGGCTGGTCCATCGACAGCCACCAAGCGACCCCGCTAGTCACCAACGCGCTCAGCATGGCCATCGGCAACCGCGACCGCGCAGACGAGCAAACAGTGATCCACAGCGACCACGGCACGCAAGTTACCTCCTGGGCCTTCACACAGCGGGCCAAGCAGTCCGGGCTGTTGCCGTCGATGGGCAGCGTCGGCGACTGCTACCACAACGCCGTCATCGAGGCGTTCTGGGGCCGGATGCAGACCGAACTCCTCAATCGCAAGCGATGGAAGACACGCCTAGAACTGGCCAACGCGATCTTCGAATACCTCGAAATCTTCCACAACCGGCAACGACGGCACAGCGCCCTCGGCTGGCTGACACCCATCGAATTTGAGAAGATCCACAACGACACCAACGTAGCCTGACTCCCAATCACCAAGGTCAACAAGCGGGGACCAGATCACGCTACGGCAGCCCCGAGTGGCAGGCGACTTACTCCAGCGCGCAACCCGGTCGAGGGCTACAACGGCTACATCAAGGACTCCAGCCGGGAGGCACTCAGCGACGCCAGCCGCAGGCGCATTCGCGGCTATGCCGCGCAGTACCTGCTGGTGACGTTCCTGGTTCTGGCCGCGAATGCTCGCAAGATTGCTGCCTTCTATTACGCCGAGCGCAAGGTGGCGGTCACAACGGCTGCCCGGGTGAAGCGCTCGCGGCCGCGACGTCGGGACAGGCTGGCGAACTACACCACGTCCGCAGCCGATGCCGTCCCGGACGATCCTCCAGCCGCGTAGCGCGGCCCGCGCGAAAACTGACCCGGTTCGATGAGCCGGGTCCTAGTGCTGCGCTCATGCCCGAAACAGGGCTGATGCGGCCCTCGCTCGGTGGTCGAAGGCCGCTAGCAGGACCGAATTGAGCCGCCGAAAGCCGTCTCGGACGCGACCATAACGACACACGGTCAGAGGGAGGTGCGAGGAAGGTTGAGTGTGGCGATCTGGCAGGAGTTTCACGAATGAATCCGGCGAGATCCACTAACAACTCTCGGTGCGCAAGGGGGGAGTTGAACCCCCACGTCCTTACGGACACACGGACCTGAACCGTGCGCGTCTGCCATTCCGCCACTTGCGCGTGGGTCTCATGAAGAGACGGCCTAGATTAACACGACCGCTGGGCGTCTCATGCGGGGCTCATAGCCGGCCGCAGATACCATCATCGTCACGCCCCAGGACAACCTGAGGGCCGCCCGCGACACCGAAAGCAAGATCAACCGCCATGCCAGCGCGGCACGACTGCCGCCAGCACCGCCAGAGGAGGGACCGACGTTGAGCCTCGCCCAGCGCTTCGAACGACGCCTGGAGGGCATGGTCGGTTCCGCCTTCGCTCGGGTCTTCAAGGGCCAGGTCGAGCCGGTCGAGATCGGCAACGCCCTACAACGCGAGGCCATGGACAAGAAGGCCGTCATGGGCAACGGCCAGGTGCTGGCGCCCAACCGCTACCGGGTCACCCTCGGCCTGTCGGACTACGAGCGCCTCGCCCCTTGGGAACTCCAGCTCACCAACTCCCTCGCCGAACTGGTGCAGGAGTACCTCGACGACAACCAGCTGGCCACGATCGGTGACATCGAGGTCTACCTGGCCAAGGACGAGGCCCTGCACACCGGCGTCTTCGGTATCGCGTCCCGGATGGAGCCCCAAGCCCCACCGCGGCGCCGTCCGATGGACTCCATGTCAATGCCCGTCGTCGCCGGAAACCCGGACGAGTACGTCCAGCCGTACGGGTCCCAACCGTCCGCCCCGGTCCAGAGCCCGCCGCCTGCCGTGCGGCAGCCCCGTACCCAGGAGCAGCCGCCACCCTTCCTCGGCGCTCCAGCCAAGCCCCGGTACCGCGCCAGCCTCTCCGTGGACGGCACGCCGCGAACCGTGGAGCTCAAGAACGGCAGCAATGTGATCGGACGGGGCAGCGCCACCGATCTGCAGCTGCTGGACCAGGGCGTCTCACGCCGGCACGCCGACGTCCATGTCGCCGACGGCCGCGCCGCGGTCTATGACCTCGGCTCGACGAACGGCACCTCGGTCAACGGGCACGGCGTGCAGACCCAGGAACTTCAGCACGGCGACGTCATCCGGGTGGGCCACACCCGACTGGTCTTCCACGAGGACAACTCTTGACCTCACCCCTGACGATCCAGCTCATGAGATTCGCGTTCCTGGCGCTGCTCTGGCTGTTCATCTACGGCATGGTGCGGGTCATCCGCCTCGAGCTTCGGACGTCCGGCGCGCCCCGTGTACCAGTTCCGGCGAAGCCGAAGAAGTCCAAGCGCGTCGCGACCGCCGAGCCACGTCCGAGCCGTGGCGGGCTGTCGCAGCTTCTCGTGACCGAGGGCAGCCTCGCCGGAACCCGCATCGCCCTCACCGGCAAGCCGATCCTGATCGGGCGCGCCAACGACTCGACCCTGGTCCTCACCGACGACTATGCCTCCACCCGGCACGCGCGCATCAGCGAGACCAACGGCGTCTGGTACCTGGAAGATCTCGGCTCCACCAACGGAACCTACGTCGGCCAGTCCAAGGTGGAAGGCCCCATACCGCTGGAAGCGGGGGTAGCCATCCGGATCGGCAAGACCGTCCTGGAGCTCCGATGAGTTGGGCCGAGCGATGGCGCTGACGCTCAAGTACGCCGTCCGCTCCGACCGCGGCCTGGTCCGGGGAAACAACGAGGATTCCGTCTACGCCGGCCCCCGCCTGCTCGCCATCGCCGACGGCATGGGCGGCCACGCGGCCGGTGAGGAAGCGTCCAAGATCGTCATCGGCACCATCGAGGAGCTGGACGACGACCGTCCGATCGCCGACCTGATCGGCGCTCTGCGCAAGACCGTCTCCGACGCGACGGAGGCGCTGGCCCACGCCGTCCGCGAGAACCCCGACCTCGAGGGCATGGGTACCACCCTCACGGCGATCCGTTTCGCTGGCAGTCGGATCGCCCTGGTGCACGTCGGTGACTCGCGTGCCTACCTCATGCGCGGCGGCCAGCTGACCCAGATCACGCACGACGACACCTACGTCCAGTCGCTGGTGGACTCCGGCAAGCTGACCGCCGAAGAGGCCGCGCATCACCCCCGCAAGTCGCTCATCCTGCGCGCTCTGAACGGCAACGACGTCGACCCGGACATCTCGATCCGCGAGGCTCGCAAGGGCGACCGCTACCTGCTGTGCAGTGACGGGCTCAGCGACGTCGTCACCGCCACCACGCTGCTCGAAGCGCTGTCCTCGGGCACCCCGCAGGGCTGCGCCGACCGCCTGATCGAGCTGGCGCTGCGTGGCGGCGGCCCGGACAACGTCACCTGCATCGTGGCCGACGTGGTCGACCTGAAGAACGGTGACGACGTACCGATCGTGGGCGGTGCGGTGACCGACCGGATCGACCGCCCCGAGTACAGCGACGACTCGCCGGCGTCGAGAGCGGCGCGGATATCCCGTCCGGAGCAGGTAGAGCCGCCACCGTTGAAAGGTCATCGGACACACCGCCGGGCATTCGTCGGCACACTGGTGACCCTGCTTGTTCTCGCGGCCGCGATAAGTGGCTACCTGTGGACCCAGAAGCAGTACTTCGTCGGCAAGGACGGCGGTGAGGTGGCCGTGTTCCGGGGCGTCAACGCGCACTTCGGCCCGTTCAGCCTGTACTCCATCATCGAGAACGGCGAGATCCACGTCGATGACCTCACCCAGTCCGCGGCCGGACAGGTCACCAACGGCATCACCGCGAGCAGCCGCAAGGACGCCGACGCGATTCTGGCCAGGCTCGCCGATGAGCTGAAACCGCCATGCCCGGTGGCCGCGAGCCAGGGGCCGGCACCCACCCGAACTACAGCGACGCCCACCAAGACGGCACCCCGAACCACGGCACCCCGAAGCACCGCTCCCCGAACCACGGCGCCCAGAATCACCGCGCCCAGAATCACCGCACCGAAGACAACAGCGCCGAGAGTTCCGGCGACCCCCACCCCGAGCGCGCCGCTCAGCGCGTCGTCCAACTCCCCCGTGCCGGGGGTGGACTGCCGATGAGCGCTCCCTACCGCACTTCCACCCGGCGCGGCATCGAGCTCGCGATGATCCTCGCCACCGCGGTGGTCGTCGCCTGCGCCGAGGCCGTCGTCGAGATCACCCGCAACAACAAGCTCTCCAGCCACGTCCTGACGTACGCGGTGGTGGTGCTCGTCATCGGCGGCGCCTGCCACCTGGCCATCCGCCGTACCGCCCGGTACGCCGACCCGATCCTGCTGCCCTGCGCGATGCTGCTGGTCGGCCTGGGGCTGGTGATGATCCACCGGCTCGACCTGGGTCTGGCGCAACAGGCCGCCGAGAACGGCACCACGTACACCGGTGTCGCCGCGGCCAGCCAGGTCGTGTGGGCGTTCCTGGGGCTGTTCGTCTTCCTGGTCGTCCTGTTTGTGGTTCGAGACCACCGGTTGCTCACCCGCTACGCCTACACCCTCGCGCTCATCGGGCTGTTCCTGTTGCTGCTGCCCGCGGTTCTGCCGGCCCAGTACAGCGAGGTCAACGGCGCCCGGATCTGGATCCGGATCGCGGGCTTCTCCATCCAGCCGGGTGAGATCGCCAAGATCGCGCTGACCATCTTCGCGGCGGCCTACCTGGTCGACAAGCGCGATGTGCTGTCACTCGCCGGGCGCCGGGTGATCGGCATCGACCTGCCCCGCGGCCGCGACCTCGGACCCGTCCTGGTGGCGTGGCTGGTGAGCATCGGGGTCCTCGTCCGTGATCACGACCTGGGCACGTCCCTGATGTTCTTCGGCCTGTTCGTCGTGCTGCTGTACGTGGCCACCGAGCGGGTCAGCTGGGTCATCATCGGCGTGCTGCTCTTCGCGGGCGGCTGCTTCGTGTCCTACGAGCTGTTCGGCACGGTCAAGCAGCGGGTGGACGTCTGGCTGCATGTGTTCAGCTACTTGCAAGATCAGGGTTACCAGATGAGCCAGTCACTGTTCGGTCTCGGCACCGGCGGGCTCTTCGGCGCGGGTCTCGGTGGCGGTCGTCCCGAGCTGGTCCCGGTCGCCAAGTCCGACTTCATCCTGTCCTCGTTCGGGGAGGAGCTCGGGCTGTTCGGCCTGGTCGCCATCCTGGCCGTGTATGTCGTGTTCATCTCGCGCGGCTTCGCGACCGCCCTGGCCGTGCGCGACTCGTTCGGCAAGCTGCTCGTCACCGGCCTGTCCTTCTCGTTCGGGCTCCAGCTGTTCGTGGTCGCAGGCGGCATTTCCCGGCTGCTGCCCGAGACCGGCCTCACCACGCCGTTCCTCTCGTACGGCGGGTCGTCCCTGATCGCCAACTTCGGGCTGCTCGCGCTGCTGCTGCGGGTCTCCGACGCCGCCCGCCGGCCCCCGCCCACGCCCCCCTCGGCCGTCACCACCGACAGCGGGCCGATCCCCACGGCCGCGAAGGGACGCCGATGAACCGCCCGATCCGCCGCGTCAGCATCTTCGTCGGCATTCTGCTGCTGGCCGTCGTCCTGAACCTGAACTGGGTGCAGGTCATCAAGGCCGACCAGTACAAGGACAACGCAGCGAACCGGCGGACGGTGCTGGACCAGTACAAGCGTCAGCGCGGGTCCATCGTGCTGCGCGGCTCCGGCACGCCGGTTGCCGAGTCGGTGCCGACGAAGGACGCGCTGATGTATCTGCGCAGGTACGCCAACGGCCCGCTGTACGCCCCGGTCACCGGCTTCAACTCCCTGTACTACGGAGACACCGAGATCGAGGACGCCGAGAGCAGCGTGCTGTCCGGCACCGACAACCGGCTGTTCGTGCAGCGGCTGACGAACCTGCTCACCGGACGGGACACCCGCGGCGGCAACGTCCTGCTCACCCTCAACAAGCAGGCTCAGACGGCCGCGTACCAGGCGATGGGCAACCGGCGGGGCGCGGTGGTGGCGCTCGATCCGGCCACCGGCGCCGTCCTCGCCGCGGTGAGCACGCCGTCCTATGACCCGAACGCGCTGAGCTCGCACTCCGCCGACGGCATCCAGGCGGCCTACAGCAAGTACAGCTCGGACAAGTCCCAGCCGCTGCTCAACCGGGCCTTCGACGTCACCTATCCACCCGGGTCGGTGTTCAAGGTCGTCGTGGCGGCGGCGGCCCTGAAGAACGGGCGTACCCCGCAGAGTGTGATCCCGGCCGTGAACTCGCTGACCCTGCCGCAGACGAACACCCAGCTGCGCAACTTCGCCGGCGAGCAGTGCGCGAACGGCAAGACCGACACGCTCGATCACGCGCTGACGATCTCGTGCAACACCGCGTTCGCGCAGCTGGGGATGGACCTGGGCGTGGACACCATCAAGCAACAGGCGGCGCTGTTCGGGATCGACGCCAACGACAGCTCCATCCCGGTCGGGGTGGCGGGATCGTCGGTCGGCCGGATCGAGGACAAGGCGGCGCTGGCGCAGTCGAGCATCGGTCAGCGCGACGTCCGGGTCACGCCGCTGCAGGCCGCGATGATCTCCGCCGCGGTCGCCAACCACGGCACCCTGATGAAGCCGTTCCTGGTGTCCGAGGAGCAGGCCCCCAACTTCGCGACCCTGAACCGTCCCAATCCGCAGGTGCTCAACCAGGTGCTGGACTCCACCCAGGCCGGCCAGCTGACCCAGATGATGGTGGACGTCGTCAACAAGGGCACCGGCACGGCGGCCCAGATCCCGGGCATCCAGGTCGCCGGCAAGACCGGCACCGCCGACAACGGCCCGCAGCGCTCCGACGGCAGCTACGTCAACCCTCCGCACGCCTGGTTCTCGGGCTTCGCACCCGCCGACAACCCCAAGATCGCGGTCGCGGTGATCGTCGAGAACGGGGGCGTCAACGGCAGCGAGACCACCGGTGGCCTGGCCGCCGCGCCGGTCGCGCAGGCCGTGATCAAGGCCTATCTCGGCGCGATCGGGGTTAAATGATGAGCTTTGCACTGCAGCGGAACAGTGAGGACGCTCGATGACCGCACCACGCCTTGTCGGCGGACGCTACGAGATCGGGCCCCTTCTCGGCTACGGCGGCATGGCCGAGGTCCACAAGGGCAAGGACGTGCGGCTGGGACGCGACGTCGCCGTGAAAATCCTGCGCTCGGACCTGGCACGGGACCCGTCGTTCCAGAACCGGTTCCGGCGCGAGGCCCAGGCCGCAGCCGGCCTGAACCACCCGTCCATTGTCGCCGTTTACGACACCGGCGAGGACGGGTCAGCCGATGGCCAAGACGGCGTCACCCCCTACATCGTGATGGAGTTCGTCGAGGGCCAGACCCTGCGCGAGGTGCTCAAGACCGAGGGACGGCTGCCGGCCAAGCGTGCCATGGAAGTCACCGCGGAGGTCTGCGCGGCGCTGGACTTCTCACACCGCTCGGGCATCGTGCACCGCGACGTCAAGCCCGGAAACGTGATGATCACCAGTGCCGGCGCGGTCAAGGTGATGGACTTCGGCATCGCCCGGGCGCTGGCCGACAACGCCGCGACCATGACGGCGACCTCGGCCGTGATCGGCACCGCGCAGTACCTCTCGCCGGAACAGGCCCGCGGCGAGTCGGTGGACGCGCGCTCGGACGTGTACTCGACCGGCTGCCTGCTGTACGAACTGCTCACCGGCAACCCGCCGTTCATCGGGGACTCGCCGGTCGCGGTGGCCTACCAGCACGTCCGCGAGATCCCGCAGGTGCCATCCTCGGTGAACCCGGTCCTTCCGCCGGCGCTGGACTCCATCGTGATGAAGGCGCTCGCGAAGAACCCGCTCAACCGCTATCAGACGGCCGCCGACATGCGCGCGGACCTGCTGCGGGCACTGAGCGGTCAGCCCGTCGAGGCCGAATCGGTGATGACCGACTCCGAACGTACCCAGTTCCTGTCGACCGCCACGGCGAAGCCGACCACCCGGGCGGCCGTGCTGACCCCGGCGTACGGCGATGAGGACGACACCGCCAACCATCGCGGCGCCCTGATCTGGACGTCGGTGGTGCTGGCGCTGCTGCTGGTGATCGGTGCGTCGGCCTACTACCTGCTGCGCAACAACGGCAAACCGGCGCCGATCGCGACGTACCAGGTGCCGTCCCTGGTCGGGCTGTCACCGGGTGCGGCGAACGAGGCGATCCGCAACGCGCACCTGACCCCGGCGACCGCCAAACCGGACGGCAGCAACGGCCCGTGCACCTCGGGCGGCCCGAGCGCGGTGGCAGTGAAGAGCCCGACGAAGGGCCGGGTCTGCACCCAGACCCCTGCCGCTGGGACGGAACAGAGCGAGAGCACCACGGTGTCCTACACGGTGTACTCCGGGCCGGCCAACGTCCTGGTGACCTCGGTGACCGGCAACTCCTACGACCAGGCGGCGACACTGTTGCGGGCGCAGGGGCTGGTGCCGAGCCGCGTCAACATCGACAGCTCGCAGGCAGCCGGTCAGGTCGTCAGCCAGGACCCGCCGCCGAACGCGTCCGTGCAGCCCGGCACGACCGTGAAGCTGAGCGTGGCCAACGGCAAGGTGAAGCTACCCGACGTGACCAAGCTCAGCGAACAGCAGGCGAAGATGAAGCTCAACCAGCTCGGATTCACCCAGTTCAACCAGGACGTCCAGGCTCCGGTGCAGCCGGGCTTCGAGGTGGGGCAGGTGATGGCGGTGGACCCGACACCGAACATCTTCTACGACCCGGCCACCACCGCGATCACCCTGACGATGGCCGTCAAGCCGACGTGCACCACACCGCCGCCACCGTCCCCGTCGGTCACGCCGTCGGACAGTGGCTCGCCGTCCACCAGTGGTTCGGTATCTGGTTCGGGTTCGGGTTCGGGTTCGGTATCAGTCACGCCGACTCCCACCCCGACTCCCACCCCCACCCCCACCCCGACGCCTACGCCGACGACCGATCCGAACTGCACCCCGGGCTGATCCGTGGAGGGTCAATAGGACTTCGGCAGACCCAGGATCTCGCCGATCCAGCGTTCTTGAAACTCGTGTGAGCCGTTGAACAGCACCCCCGCTTGTCGGAGAAGTGGCGGAAGAAGGCCCGTTTGGTCAGCCCCGCAGCCTCGGCGATCCCCCGACCGTCGTCTCGTCATAGCCCTGTTGGTCGGACAGGGCTATGACGGCTTGCTGAGCCGGCCTTCGGCGTCTGGTTTCCAGCCGGAATTGCAGCTCAGCGTAGTTGATGACACCGGGTGCCGTGAAGGTGCTAACGTGATGACACCAGATGACATCCCATTCCAACTGGAGCTCTTCATGCGCGTACTTGTCACCGGCGCGTCCGGCCACATCGCCTCCGCCGTCATCCCCGAACTTGTCAACAACGCACATCAGGTCGTCGGTCTGGCCCGCTCTGACGCCTCGGCTGAGGCCGTCGCCGCCCTGGGTTCCGAGGTCCGCCGCGGCGATCTCGACGACCTCGACGGTCTCAAGGCCGCGGCCGCTGAGGCCGACGGCGTGATCCACCTCGCCTTCAAGCACGAGGCGATGCGCACCGGCGACTTCATGGGCGCAGTCGACTCAGACCTGGCTGCCATCCAGGCGATCGGTGAGACGCTGATCGGCACCGACAAGCCCTTCGTCACGACCGGCGGCACCCTGATGCTCGCCATGGCCGGGATCACCGGGCGCCCCGGCAACGAGGACGACCAGTCCGCCGGCGGTCCCCGCGTCGATGCGGCGAACTACACGATCGGACTGGCTCGCCACGGCGTGCGCTCGTCCGTCGTTCGGCTCGCGCCGATGGTCCACAGCGACCTCGACCATCACGGCTTCACCCATGCCCTGATCGGCTTCGCTCGACAGAACGGGGTGGCGGCATACATCGGTAACGGCTCCAACCGCTGGCCGGCGGCCAACACCTACGACATCGGCGTGCTCTACCGCCTAGCGCTGGAGAAGGCCCCCGCCGGCTCGACGCTGCACGGCGTCGGCGACACAGGAATCCCGCGCAAGGTGATCGCCGAGACGATCGCCGGCAAGCTCGGGATCGAGACCAAGAGCATCACCGACGAGCAGGCGCCGCAGTACCTCGGCTTCCTCGCCGCCTTCGCCGGACTCGACAACCCGACGTCCAACGACAAGACCCGCCAACTGCTGGAATGGGAACCCACCCACCCCGGCTGGGTCGAGGACGTGCAGACGGGCCACTACTTCGCCTGATCCGGCTCAAGTCATGCGCCCGTGGCCCGGGGTGTGTCGGCCACGTCGTCGTCGCCTTCGCTATGTGCGCACACGAAGCATCAACCCGACCTACATGCACTTCGAAGGCAAGGCTTCGCGGACCGGCCGCCTTCGCCTGGTCGTCAGTTCCGACTCGGCCGACCAAGCCCTTCTGATGCGGTCTGCACGCGGGCTCATATCCGCTGCCGACGCAAGCGTCCGGTCTCCTGGCAGCGTTCGGGTCATGGAGCCCCTGTCGGACGCGCACGCGTGGCCGTGCGGGTGCGTCTAATGCGTGATCGGTCCGGCGAGCACGTCGAGCACGGTTCGCGGCTCGCGGCCGAGGAGTGTGCCGAGCAGCGGATCGGTTGCGGCGAAGAAGCCCTCGTTGGCGGCCTGGTACATGCCGAGCGAGAAGCGCGCCATGAACTCTTGCTGACCTGCGGCGACTTGCGAGGCAACCCATTCCTCCGGGTCCAGCACCACTCGCTTGATCGACTGTCCGGTCAGCTCGGCCGCGATTGTGGCGATCTCGTCGAAGGTGGGCGCGGCGTTCGCGGTGATCGTCGTCGGGCCGTTGTAGGCCCCGTCCGACTCGAGGATGACGGCCGCAGCCTCGGCGGCGTCCTCGCGCGCGGTCCACGACACCGCCCCGTCAGCGGGCACAGCGATCACGCCGGTCTCGCGCCACGGTCCGGCGAGCCACGTCAGGCTGTGTGCGTAGAAGCCGTTGCGCAGCGAGGTCCAGGCGATGCCGGACTCGGCGAGCAGCTGCTCGGTGGCGAAGTGGTGACGTCCCGGGAAGAACGGGGTGTCGGGAGCGGCCCCTGGTGGCTGGTGTAGAGAATCCGTCCGACGTCTGCCTTCACCGCCGCATCGATCGCGGCGCGGTGCAGGTCGACCGTGTCCCCCGTTGGGTCGTTCGAGGACACGAGCAGCAGCTGGTCGGCGCCGTCGAACGCGCCAGGCAGGGAAGTGGGGTCGGCGTAGTCGCAGCGCCTCACCTCGACGCCACGGTCAGCGAAGCGGCGGGCCCTGGCTGGGTCGCGGACAGCCACGGCGACGTCGCTGTCCGGAATGCGACCGAGCAGGTGATCGGCGGTGGCGCCGTTCAAGGCGCCCGTTGCGCCGGTGATGATGATCATCGGTCAACCTCCTGTGTTATCGACGGAATCATTCGTACCGTATCGATGGTAAACCATGGGAAGCAATGATGCGTTATCGTTGGTAAGTGACCAGAGCGACCAGCAGGCGGGACACCCGGGCTCGGATCGTCGACGTCGCCTCACGCCTGCTGCAGGAAGAGGGACCGGTGGCGGTCACCACTCGCGGCGTCGCCGAGCGTGCGGGTGTGCAGGCACCCACGATCTACCGGCTGTTCGGCGATAAGGACGGCCTGCTCGAAGCGGTGGCTGAACACGTGATGTCCACCTACGTGTCCGCGAAGGCCGAGATCGCCGAAGCAGCCTCGGCGGCCGACGTCGACCCGGTGGAGGAGCTACGCGACGGCTGGGCCATGCAGATCGACTTCGGCCTCGCCAATCCGGCCTTGTTCCGGCTGTTGAGCGATCCGGATCGCGTGGTGCACTCGCCGGCGGCCCGATCCGGCAAACGAGTGCTCCAGGCACGCATCCGCCGGATCGCAATGACCGGCCGGCTACGCGTCAGCGAGCAGCACGCCGTCAACCTTATCCAGGCCGCCGGAATCGGTGCCATCCAAACGCTGCTGTCGACCCCGCCCGATCAACGCGATTCCGGTCTCGCCCCGAGCATCTTCGAGGCCATACTTGCACGAATTGTCGCCGACACGCCAGAACCCGCACATCAAGCGCCGATCGAGGCCGCAGTCGCCTTGCGAGCGATCGCGCCCCAACTCGGCATGCTGAGCGACCCCGAACGGCAGCTCCTGGCCGAGTGGCTCGACCGCGCAATCGAAGCTATGTCAGCGAACCGCTGACGGCGACTGGCGGGACGGGCTTCGGTGATGCTCACGGTCTTGGCTACCAGGGGACGGTGCCGTCGCGGCCGGTGAACGTACCTGTTGGGCCGTCCCGGCCGATCATGGCCATCGCCACCATGGCGTCCGTGCCCTCGGTGACGGTCTGCGTTCCGGAGTTTCCGTTCAGGTCGGTGGCGGTGTAGCCGGGGTCGACCACGTTGATGCGCAGCGCCGGCAGGGCCCTGGCGTACTGGGTCGTCAGCATCACCAGGGCGCTCTTGCTCGAGCAGTAGGCCGGGGCCAGGACGCTGGACTCGACGCGGTCGGGGTCGTGGGTCACCGCCTGCGAACCGAGACCGCTGGCCACGTTCACCACGACCCCGTTGTCGGACGCGAGCAGCAGCGGCAGGAAGGCGTGCAGAACCCGCACGGGCCCGAGGACGTTCGTCTCATAGACGTGGCGCAGGTCATCGGCGGTGACGTCGGGCACGTCCTTGTGGCTCCCGGCGATGCCGGCGTTGTTGACGAGCACGTCGAGGTGGCCGACGGTCGCGACGGCCGCGACGACGGAGGCGTCATCGGTCACGTCGAGCTGGACGAAGGAGGCTCCGAGGTCGGCGGCGGCCTTCGTCCCGGCTTCGGCGTCGCGAGCGGCGACCCAGACGTCGTGGCCCTCGGCGACCAGACGGCGGGCGGCCTCGAACCCGAGGCCCTTATTGGATCCGGTGATCAGCGTGGTGGTCATGGCTCCACCCTGACGCGCCGGCGCCATGCCCAACCAGGTACCCGCAGGGCCAGGCTGCCGGGTCGACAGCGGCGCACACTGACGGTCATGGATGGACTTGGGGGCGCCCTGCGCGCATGGCGTGAGCGGCTGACAACTGCCGATGTCGGCCTGCCCTCGTTCGGTCGCCGCCGGGCACCGGGCCTGCGGCGCGAGGAGGTGGCGGCCCTGGCCGGGGTGTCGGTTGACTACCTCGTGCGGCTCGAGCAGGGCCGCGCCCGCCACCCGTCCGCGCAGGTCGCCGAGGCGCTCGCCCGGGCACTGCGGCTCGACGACACCGAACGCGACCACCTGCTCCACCTCGCCGGTCTGGCCGACCCGCAGCCCGGGCTCGTACCCACGCGCATCACGCCGGGGGTGCAGCGGCTCCTCGACCGCTTCGGCGACGCACCGGTCTCGGTCCTGGACGCAGCCTGGAACCTGCTGGCGTGGAATCCCCTGTGGGCGGCGCTGATAGGCGACCCGTCCAGCTGGCACGGGCGGGACCGGAACCTCGTGTGGCGCGCGTTCACCGACCGCCCGAGCCGTGTCGTGCTCACCGACGCCGAGCACGAGCAGTGGCGCTCCGGACTGGTCGCGGACCTGCGCCTCGTCCTAGCTCGCTACCCCGACGACCCGTCCCTCGCAGCGCTGGTCGGCGAGCTCAACCGCACGAGCGAGGCCTTCGCAGCCCTGTGGGCCACCGGCGGCGTCGGGGTGCAGGCCGCGGCACGCAAGACCTTCCTGCACCCGGACGTCGGCCACCTGACCCTCGACTGCGACGTTCTCGTCGTCCAGGGAACGGACCTCCGCGTCGTCGCATACACCGCCGTTCCGAGCAGCGCAGACGCCGAGGCCCTCGCCCTGATCGGGATACTGGGACTGCAGACCGTCAGCTGAGCCCGCACCAACTCACAGACCCCGATGGTCACAACCACTCAGCCGCTGACACCGCGCCTCAGAGACCATCCCTCACCGGTCCTGTTTGGGGTAAGCCAGGGTGGGCGGCCAGCCCGCGTCGCGAATGACCAGCGCCATCGGCCAGACGAAGGCGCTGGGCATCAGCGCGAGGCCCTGCCCGGCGAGGTCGGCGGTGATCAGCTCGTCGACGCGGGGTCAGTACGGTGCGATCAGCAGGTCCCAGGCGGTGCGCAGTTCGGCGAGGATCCGAGTTCGACCGGCCGCCGGGTCGGGCGATCAGCGGTGTCAGCACGGCGGCACGGCGGGGTGTCGGGCGGGAGTCGAGCTGCGCGGCAAGTCGGAGGTCACCAGGACCGCAGGTGCTCAGCGCATCGCTGCGGAACTCTCCACTGACGTGGTGGACGAGGTGTCGCGTCGTCTGAGAGGAGCCTCAGGCCTGCGTCGTCTGCAGTCGAACCTCGACCATCAGGCCCGGCTCGTTGTCCCGCAACACCACCCTGCCGCCGTGCGCCGTCACGATCTCGCGGACGATCGGCAGCCCCAGCCCGGTGCCGCCCTGGTCACGGGAGCGCGCGGTGTCGAGCCGGTAGAACCGGTCGAACACCCGCTCCCGCTTGTTCGCCGGCACTCCCGGTCCGTCGTCGCAGACCCGGAGCAGCACCCCGTCCCGGTGGACGCGCACCGACACCGTCACCTCGCTGCGCGCGTACCGGACGGCGTTGTCGAGCAGGTTGACCAGCACCCGGTGCAGGCCGTCGCGGTCCCCGGCAACCGTCATCGGCTCCGGGACGTCGGTACGTACCTCCACCCGGGCGTCACGGTAGCCGGCCGCGACGGCGCGGATCAGCTCGTCCAGCCGCACCGGGACGCTCGTTCGTACCAGCCCGCGCTCGTCCGAGCGTGCCAGGGTCAGCAGGTCATCGATCAGGTTCGACAGCCGGTTGACGTCGATCAGGGCATCCTCGGTGAGTTCCCGGACGCCGCCCGCGTTCCCGAGTCGGTGCGCCACCTCGAGTTGCAGCCGCAGCGAGGCGATCGGTGACCGCAGCTCGTGCGCGGCGTCGCCGATGAACTGCCGCTGCTTGGTGGTCGCGGTGTCCAGGCGGTCGAGCATGTTGTTCAGGGTGGTGGCCAGCTCGTGGATCTCGTCCTCGGCGTCCGGAACGGGCAGCCGCGATCGGGCCAATCCGCTCGCGCTGAGGGCTGCCGCGCCCCGCTGCAGGGCCGCTACCGGCCGCAGCGTCAGACCGACGAACCACCAGGTCAGCGCCGCCATCGCCGCCACGATGAGCGGGCCGCCGAACATCAGGCCGCGCTGCAACAACCGGGCGGAGTCGAGCACCCGGCCGAGGTCGGTCGCCACCAGCACGGTCCGCTGCCCCGTCCGCAGATCGGCCCGCACCCCGACTATCCGCAGCGGCTCGTCGCTGGAGGCGCGCTCACCCGACACGGTGAGCGGCCGTCCCTGTCGTACCCGGGCCAGCTCGTCGGCGGTCACCAGGGACACCGCGCTGTCAGCGCCGGGGGAGGCCGCGACCACCCGGTTGTTCGCGTCCACGACCTGGACGAGCGAGACCCCGCCGCTACCCGCGAGCACCTGCGCCGGCAACCGTCCGGACTGCACCAGCGCCCCCACCTCGGCACCGGAGCGCTCAGCCGAGGAGTCCAGGGTGTTCAGCAGCGACTTGCCCACCGTGAACACCAGGATCAAGCCCGCCAGCATCAACGCGACGGTGAACAGCGCGGTGGCCAGCAAAGTGATCCGGGCGCGCAGCGAACGGCGGCGCCACCACCGCAGCGGCAGCGGGCGGCGGTTCGGACCGGCCGCTTCAGCCACCGTCGGTGGCCAGCCGGTACCCCGCCCCGCGCACCGTCTGCACCGCGTGGCGGCCGAAGGGGATGTCGATCTTGCGGCGCAGGTAGCCGACGTACACCTCGATGACATTGGCGTCGCCCTCGTAGTGGGCATCCCACACGTGGTGCAAAATGTCGGCCTTGCTGACGGCGTCACCGGCCCGGCGCATCAGGTACTCCAGCAGCGAGAACTCCCGCGGCGTCAGCTCGATCTCGGCGTCACCGCGCCGGACCGCGCGGGCGGCCGGGTCCAGCGTCAGGTCACCACACGCCAGGATCGCCGGACGGGGCCGGACACCGCGGCGCAGCACGGCCCGCAGCCGGGCGAGCAGCACCACGAACGAGAACGGCTTGATCAGGTAATCGTCCGCGCCCAGGTCCAGGGCGTCGGCCTCGTCGTACTCGCCATCCTTGGCCGACAGGACGAGCACCGGCACCCAGTTCTGCTCGGCGCGCAAGGCTTCGATGATCCGGTAGCCGGACAGGCCCGGCAGCATGATGTCGCACACGATGGCGTCGTAGGTGTTCTCGCGCGCCAGGTGCAGGCCGTCCGGCCCGTTCAGGGCCACCTCGACGGTGAACCCCTCCGCAACCAGACCTCGCTGCAGCGCGGTGGCCATTCGCGACTCGTCCTCGATGATCAGCAGGCGCATAACAATTCCGGTTCGCAGGCGGACATGACGGTAAGCATGCCGTGATCCTGAACGTTTGGCTCAGCGCCGGCTCAGGCCCCCTCAGGGTCCGCACAGCGCCCCAGCGGAATCCTATTGGTATGGAGCAGAATCCCGCAGCAGATCCCACCCACGCCACCTTCTCGACCGTACCCGCGCAACCCGCTCGCTCCGGGAGCCGGCGCGCGCTTCGCTGGCTGGTTCCGGTCGGCGCGGTCGGAGTCGTCGCGCTGCTGGCCAGCGGTGCGCTGTCCGCCGACGCGAAGGGCAACCTGCCGGCCCGGTCCGCGGCGCAACTGCTCGCCGAGGTGGGCAACTCCAAGGTGGCGGGCTTCTCCGGAACTGTGGTCGAGAAGGCCTCGCTCGGCTTGCCGGAGCTGCCCGATCTCGGCGGCGACTCGGCCAACACCGGACCGCTCGGCCTGCTGACCGGCTCGCACACCGCCCGGGTCTGGTACGCCGGCGAGACCAAGCAGCGGATAGCGCTGCTGGATTCCCTCGGTGAGCAGGACATGTTCCGCGACGGCCGCCAGCTGTGGCAGTGGAACTCCGACACCCGCACCGCGACCCACAGCACGCTGCCGGACGCCGCGGCCGCAAGCGCCACACCGGCACCGGCGCTCACCCCGGACGAGGCCGCCCGCCGCGCCCTCGCCCTGATCGGGCCGTCGACGTCGGTCACCACGGACCCGGCCGGCACCGTGGCCGGTCGGGCGGCCTACGTCCTGGTGCTCACGCCCAAGGACGCCTCCTCCCGCGTCGGCTCCGTCCGGATCTCGGTGGACGGTAAGACCAAGGTGCCGCTGGCCGTCCAGGTCTATGCCCGCGGCTCGCAGAAGGCCGCTATCGACATCTCGTTCACCCGGTTCACCGAGGCGGTCCCGAGCAACGACAACTTCAACTGGACGCCGCCGGCCGGTGTGACGATCACCGAGCCCACCCCGCCCCGGCACCCGTCCGGATATCAGGCCCCCATCACCCGGGTGCCGGCCATGACCCGGACCGGCGAGGGGTGGACCACCGTGGCACAGGTGAAGAACGTCCCGTCACTGTCGGCGCTGGGCAAGCAGAGCAAAGAGGCCGGCGTGCTGCTCGGGTCGCTGCCACAGGTGCACGGCACGTGGGGCAGCGGCCGGTTGTTCCAGTCCACGCTGGTGACCGCGCTGTTCACCATCGACGGACGGGTGTTCGTCGGCGCGGTGGACCCGGAGCTGCTGTACCAAGCCGCCGCTCGGTGACCGATACCGCGATCCAGACGGCCGGGCTGACCAAGGCGTTCCGCGGCGGCCAGGTCGCGGTGAACGGCATCGACCTCGCCGTTCCGGCTGGGGCCGTCTACGGATTCCTCGGCCCGAACGGCTCCGGCAAGACGACCACGATCCGGATGCTGCTGGGGCTGATCTTTCCCACCGGCGGCACCATGTCGGTGCTGGGCGCGCGGATTCCGGAGCAGGCCGGGCGGGTGTTGCCCGACGTCGGCGCGCTGGTCGAGGGGCCGGCGTTCCACCTCTACCTGTCCGGCCGGGCGAACCTCGCCCGACTGGACGCCGCTGACCTGACCAACACCCGCAGGGGCTCAGCCGCCCGGATCGACAGTGCGCTGGAGCGGGTCGGGCTCTCGGCCGCGGCGGGCAAGCGCTATCGCAACTACTCCCTCGGCATGCGGCAGCGCCTCGGCATCGCGGCGGCGCTGCTGCGGCCCCGGCAGCTGCTCATCCTGGACGAGCCGACGAATGGCCTGGACCCGCAGGGCACCCGTGAGGTCAGGCACCTGATTGCCGACCTCGCCGCTGACGGGATCACCGTCTTCGTGTCCTCGCACCTGCTCAGCGAGGTGGAGCAGATCTGCACCGACGTCGGTTTCATGCGCACCGGCTCGCTGGTGTGGCAGGGATCGATGGCTCAGCTGAGCGCTCAGCAACGGGCGCGGGTGACCGTACAGACCCAGGATTCGTTGGTCGCGAAGGGCGTGCTGGCCGATTTGGGACTGGCCGAGATCACCGAGCAGGACGGTTCGGCCTCGGCGGTGCTGGCAGACCGGCCGCCGGAGCAGGTCGTCGCCGCGCTCGTGGCCGCCGGGGTCGGCGTGCGCGGGTTCACCGTCGCCAAGCCCAATCTCGAGGACGTGTTCGTCCAGCTCACCGGGGAGGGCTTCGATGTCAGCGGCTGAGCCTCGGACGGCGTCGGCGCTTCAGCCGGGACGGCGCTCGGAACTAGGTTCCGAGCGGCCGTCAACAGTCGGGGCACGGCGGTCCGCGTTGGGTGGCCGGCTGCTGCTCAGCGAGATCGGCATGCTGCTGCGCAGGCGCCGCAACCAGTTCATCCTGCTGGCCCTGATCGCGATCCCGATCATCATCGCGGTGGCGGTCAAGCTGACCACCAATTCGTCCTCCTCCAGCTCCGGATTGATCGGCGGCATCACCAACAACGGCATCTTCGTCTCGTTCACCGCCCTGGTGGTGGTGATCCCGATCTTCCTGCCGATGGCCGTCGCTGTGGTCGTGGGCGAGTCGGTGGCGGGTGAGGCCGGTTCCGGAACGCTGCGGTACCTGCTCACCGTGCCGGTGAGCCGCACCCGGTTGCTGGCGGTGAAGTTCGCGGCCCTCGCGGTGTGGTGCCTGATCATTGCCGGAATCGTGGCACTCGCCGGGCTGCTGATCGGGTTCGCGCTGTTCCCGGTGGGCCACGTGACGCTGCTGTCCGGCACCCAGACCAGTCTCGTCGGCGGGCTCGGCAGGCTCACCGTGGTGGTCGGTTACGCGGCGCTGATGATGCTCGCGATCGCCGCTATCGGGCTGTTCATCTCGACGCTCACCGAGGTACCCATCGCCGCCATGGCAGCGACCCTGGCGGTGGCGATCATCATGCAGGTGCTGGTCGCCGTCCCGCAGCTGCACTCCATCCGTCCGCTGCTGCTCAGCAACTCACTGCTCGACTTCGCCGACGTGCTGCGCGACCCGCTGACGTTCGGCGGACTGCGGCACGGCGTCCTGCTCGCGCTCGGGTACATCGTGATCTTCTGGCCGCTGGCCTGGGCCCGGTTCACCACGAAGGACATCTCGAGCTGACGTCCCTTACCGCTCAGCTGAAACGCCGTTGGGTACGGTCGTGCGCGTGAGCGAACCACGATGAGCGAGTACGTCCGATTGACCGTCGGCCTGGCAGTGCTGCTGGTCATCGCCGTCACGGTTTCCTATGTCGCCGGGCTGAACCGGCACCGGGACGTGCTCATCGCCTCCGTCCGAGCCGTCGTCCAGCTGGCGATCGTCGCGGCGGCGTTGCGGGGAGTCTTCGCCGCACCTCTCGCCTCGATCGCGGTGGTGGCGGTGATGTTCTCGGTGGCGACCTGGACGGCGTCGCGGCGGTTGCGGGGCGCCGAGGGTGCACTGACCGCGGTCGTGCTGTCGTGCGGGGCAGGCGCGGCGGTGGTGATCGCGATCATCGTGGGGCTGCCGACCCTGGACCGCAACGTCCGCAACTTCGTGGCGGTTTCGGGCATCGTGCTGGGCGGCACCATGACCGCCGCGACGCTGGCCGGGCGGCACCTGAACGAGGGCCTGCGGCGGCGCCGGGACGAGGTGGAAGCGTGGCTGTCGCTGGGCGCGACGTCACGCCAGGCTGTCCGCGATGTGGCCAAGTCGGCGGCGTCGGAGTCACTCGTTCCGGCACTGGACCAGACCCGGACGGTCGGCCTGGTCACCCTTCCCGGAGCGTTCATCGGAGCGCTGCTCGGCGGTGCCAGCGCGGACCGGCGCGGCCCGGTTCCAGATCGTCGTCCTGGTGGGGCTGCTGGCCGCCGAGACCATCACCGTGGCGCTGCTGACCTACCTGCTGGGCGCTCCACGAACGCTGCCGGAGCTCTAGCCTTCGGGCTCTGGTCCTCGGTGCCGAACTCCTCCGAGGCACGGCGCTGGCGCAGCAGGTCCCAGCACCGGTCGAGCTGGTGCTCCAGGGCCTCGAGCCGGGCACGCTCGGCGGAGTTCAACCCGATGCCCGTGTGGGTGGAGCGCAGGTGGTGCTCCTCCGCGACCAGGTCATGGATCTGGGTCAGAATCGGCTGCTCAGTGTCGTGCGACATCGCTGACGTCCTCCAAGGCTTGCCGGCTGTTCGGCACCGTCAACGTTACGACCACCGAACCCAGAATGAGAATGCCCACGCAGACCGCCGCGGCGACCCGGTAGCCGTGTGTCATGTCCGCTGGAATCCGATACCGGTCGCCGGTGAGCCCAGCCAGCGGCGGCAGCACCGCGATCGCGAGCAGGCCGGCCAGCCGGGACACCGCATTGTTGACACCCGAAGCGACCCCGACATCGTCCGGCGGGGCGGCGTTCATCACCGTGCTGGTCAGCGGAGCCACCAGGCAGGCCACGCCGAGTCCGAAGACCGCCATGCCGGGCAGCACGTCGAGCAGGTAGCCGTGGTGGCGTTCGTCGATGCGCGTGGTGAGCGTGACGCCGGCAGCCGCGATGAGCGGGCCGACCGCCATCGGCAGCCGCGGACCCAGCCGGGCGGCGAGCGCACCGGCCCGGGGCGAGACGAGCAGCAGGAGCACCGTGATCGGCAGGGTGGCCAACCCGGCGGCCAGCGCCCCGTAGTGGGCCGACACCTGCAGGTTCAGCACGAACAGGAAGAGAACCGCCGACATCGCCGCGTACGTCGTGAGCGTCATCAGGTTCGCGCCGGCGAACGTCCGGTCGGCGAACAGCCGAAGCGGCAGCAGGGGGTGGCGCAGCCGGGACTCCACCAGGACGAACAGCGCCAGCAGCACCACCCCGGCAGCGGTGACCCCGAGGCTGAGCGCTGCCCAGCCGCGGTCCCCCGCCACCGTCGTCCCGTACGTCAGGGCGCCCAGGCTGAGCGCGATCAGGCAGGTTCCGGCGAAGTCCGGCCGGCGCCCGGCCGCGGCGTTGCGTGACTCCGGCAGGTGCCGCAGCCCGAGCAGTATGGCCGCGACCGCGAACGGGACGTTGATGCCGAACGCCAGCCGCCAGCTCACGTGCTGCACCAGGTAACCGCCGAGCAGCGGTCCGGCCGCGGTGGCGACTCCGGCCATACCCGACCAGATGCCGACCGCGCGACCCCGATCGGCGGGACGGAACGTCGACTGGATCAGGGCCAGCGATCCGGGCGTGAGCAGTGCCCCGCCGACGCCCTGCAGCACCCGGGCGGTGATGAGCAGGCCGGCACTCGGCGCGAAGGCGCAGCCCAGCGAGGCGATGGCGAACCAGGCGATGCCGATGAGGTAGACGCGGCGCCGGCCGAAGTGGTCCCCGAGCGAGCCACCGAGCAGCAGCAGGCTGGCCAGCGCCAGGGTGTAGCCGTTGAGCACCCACTGCAGGGTCGCGAAGCTGGACGAGAAATCGACACCGATCTGGCGGGCCGCGACGTTGGCGATGGTGCCGTCGAGAAACACCATGCCGCTGGCCAGCACGGTGGTCGCGAGGATGCCGCGTCCCTGGGTGCTGTCGACGGGAATCTCGCCGGGTGAACCGATGGCGTGCACCGGTTCAGCTTGCACCCTGCCGGGCCACGCACCGGTTAACGTCGGCTCGTGACTCCATCGGCTGCGATCCACCACATCGAACTCTGGGTTCCGCAGCTGGTCTCGGCGCGACCACGATGGGCGTGGCTACTCGGTGCTCTCGGCTGGCGGGAGTTTCAGGATTGGCCGGACGGGTGCAGTTGGCGCGCACCGGACGAGACGTACCTGGTGATCGAGCAGTCTCCGGACCTTCGCAGGACCTCGCACGACCGGCACCTGCCTGGGCTCAACCATCTCGCTCTCAGTGCCGCGCGATCCTCACTAGACGCCGTCGTCGAGGGTGCTCAGGCACATGGGTGGGAACTGCTATTCCCCGACCGGCATCCGCACGCCGGCGGTGCCGAGCATTACGCGGCCTACCTCACCGACACCGACCGCTACGAGGTCGAACTGGTGGCGTCGGACTTTTCAGCCTGACGCCGGAACGCCGCATCCTCGGCCGGATGGGTCAGTGGCGGCTAGCTTTCGCCGGTGATGAGGTGCAGCAGCGCGCGTGCATAGGCCTCTTCGGCGTCCGGATGCCCGACCGTGGCCGAAAGTAGATCAGTGCAGGCGACCCCGGGATGAGCAGCGCCCCGCGACGCCGAGCGGTAAAAGGGAAACCCGGCCCCTCGCGAACGAGAGAACCGGGTGGTGTGAGCCCTAGTCTCTGACACCTTGACGTCCAGTGTCTAGCTCTACCAGCCCGCCGGGCGAGCGTGCGGTCCAGAGGGGTTTGGCAGTTGGTGCCTTCTGAAGTCCGGCTCGCTTAAGCGCGATCCGCGGTGCAATATACGAACCGGTGCAGCACTGGAGCGAATTGGCGCCACTGGTTGGGCCACTTCGACTCGACGACAGCGGGAAGGTCAAACCATTTCCAGCCATCGGCTTCGCTACCTTTGCATTGAGTCTTCGCGCCATAGTAGACGTTGAACGCGTCGACATAGAGACCGATTCTCACTGCACCGCCTGACCCATAATGCTCGATAGCTGTGATTATGCCACAGCATGCCGACGTAATCGGGGCGCCGAATCAAGCAGCGAACATGGAGCAGGGATATCGAAGTCGGCCCTGATGATGGGGCTAAATTTCGCCGGTGATGAGATGCAGCAGCGCGCGTGCATAAGCCTCTTCGGCGTCCGGATGCCCGACCGTGGCCGGAACGCCGTTGACCTCGAGGTCGACGTGCCACAGCCCGTCGGCCTGGCGGAGGCCGCGGAAGGTGGCCGCCAGAGCCTCGCGCAGCTGAGTCTCGCGCGGCAGCCACACCGTCTCGTGGTCGTCGACCGAGTCCAGCGCCCACTCCGTCGTGCCGTTGAAGCCGATCACCTTGCGGTCGCCCTGCTGGTGCACCTCGACCGTCATGTCGCTGAGCACGAACACCTCGTCGTCCATGCCCTTGTCGACCACCACGAAGCGGTCTCCCGAGCCGGGCGACCAGCGCAGTCCCGCTGCCCGCAGCCTGCGGGCGGTATCCAGTGAGATCATCAGCTGGCCGATGTCGACCGCTCGCTGCCCAGCGACGCCAGTTGCGCCTCGGCGTACCGGGCGCCCGCAGCCGAACCAGCGGGGACGGCCACCTCGATGGCGTCGAGGTCGTCCTGGCTGAGCGGAAGATCGAGCGCGCCGAGGGCCTCGGTCAGCCGGTCGCGGCGCCGGGCGCCGACCAGCGGCACGATGTCGTGTCCCTGCGCTGCCACCCAGGCGATCGCGACCTGGGCGACGGACGCCTGGCGGGATTCGGCCACCCCGCGCAGCGCGTCGACCAACCGCAGGTTGGCGTCCAGATTCTCGCCCTGAAAGCGCGGGCTGTGGCTGCGGAAGTCGCTCGCGGCGGTATCCCGATCCTTGCCCCAGTGACCGCTGAGCAGCCCCCGGGACAACACGCCGTAGGCCGTGATCGCGATGCCCAGCTCGCGCGTCACGGCGAGGATCTCATTCTCAACACCACGTGACAGCAGGGAATACTCGATCTGCAGGTCGGCGATCGGGTGCACCGCATGCGCCCGGCGGATCGTGTCGGCACCGACTTCGGACAGGCCCACGTGACGGACGTACCCGGCCTGCACCAGCTCCGCGATCGCGCCCACCGTCTCTTCGATCGGCACGTTCGGATCGAGCCGCGCGGGACGGTAGATGTCGATCCGGTCGGTGTTGAGCCGTTGCAGCGAGTACGCCGCTGCCGTCTTCACCGCGGCGGGTCGCGCGTCGTAGCCGAGCCAGCCGCCGTCCGGTCCGCGCTGGGCTCCGAACTTGACGCTGATCACGGTGGCGTCGCGGTCGCGGCCGGTCAGCGCCCTGCTCAGCAGCAGCTCGTTGTGCCCCATGCCGTAGAAGTCGCCGGTGTCCAGCAGCGTGATGCCCGCGTCCAGGGCGGCGTGCACCGTCGCAATGCTCTCGGCCTCGTCGGCCGGTCCGTACATGCCTGACATGCCCATCAAGCCCAGTCCGAGTGCTGATACCTGGGGGCCGTTCGTACCGAGCGTTCGCGTGTCCATCTATTCAGTCAATACCGATGGCCTGAGAGCTGCCACTGCGGACGACCTGCTGGTCGAAGAACTGCCGGGGCGGCCGCGGTCAGGACATCGCGAGGCGAGCCAGGAAGGTATAGCGATCACCGCGGTACCAGCTGCGGACCCATTCCACCGGCACGCCCTCGGCATCGAAGCTGTGCCGCGCCAGCACTAGCATCGGGGCGCCCACATCGGTGTGCAGCAGCTCGGCTTCCCGCGGGGACGCCGGTGCCGTCTCGATGGTCTCCTCGGCTTCGGCCGGAGCCACCCCGTAGCTCTCGGCCAACACGCGGTACAGCGAGGACACCCCGCGCAGCGCCCTGGTGAGGCCCGGAAAGCGCTGCGCGGACAGGTGTGAGGTTTCCAGGGCCATCGGGTGCCCGTCCGCCAGTCGCAGCCGCTCCAACCGGTACACCGGCGAGCCGGGGGTGACGGCCAGCCGCTTGGCGATGTCGAGGTTGGCGCGGACCCGCTGGGCCGACAGCAGTTGGGCCGAGGCGAGGAACCCGTTCGCCGCCGCCTGATCGGTGAAGCTGGTCATCTGCAGTGGCCAGGTGATCTTCGGCTCGGCGACGAAGGTGCCCGACCCCTGTCTGCGGACCAGCTTGCCCTCACCCACCAATTCGCCCAGAGCCTGTCGGACGGTGGTGCGCGACGTCTTGAGCTCCAGCGTCAACAGCCGCTCGGTCGGTACCGGGCTGCCCGGAGGCTGGGACTCGATCATGTCGAGAAGGTGACGTTTGACGGTGTAGTACTTCGGCTCCCGCGGTACGCCCGCGGTTGCTGTGATCGTCACGAACTCTCCTCGAACTCACCGTCAGTGCGGGGCGATTTGTCTGGACCATTGACGAGTCAACCCAAACACTGAAGGATAAATTTGTCTAGTCCAATGATCACCCGGGAGTCTTGCCTTGATCGACGATTCGGAAATCCGCCGGCTTGCCCTCGGGTGCTTTCTGCCCGGCTTTGTGGGAGAGACGCCTCCCGGGTGGCTGCTGCAGGGGCTGGCCGACGGCCTGGGCGGGGTGGTGCTGTTCGGCTCCAACCTCGGCGCCGGATCAGACGTCGACCAGCTGACCGATAAGCTGCGCGTCTCGGCCGGGCGTGACCTGGTGCTGGCGCTGGACGAGGAAGGCGGTGATGTCACCCGACTCGACACCGTGCGGGGCAGCGCCGTGCCGGGGTCGGCGGCGCTGGGGTGGCTCGACGATGCGGCGGCCACCGAAGAGGTGTACGCCGCGGTCGGGGTCCGGCTGGCCGAGGCAGGCGTGACGCTCAACCTCGCCCCAGTGGCCGACGTCAACGTCGACCCCCGCAACCCCGTGATCGGCGTCCGCTCGTTCAGCGCCGATCCGGCCGTCGCCGCCAGGCAGGTCGTGGCCGCCATCCGCGGCCTGCAGCGCACCGGAGTCGCCGCCTGCGCCAAGCACTTTCCCGGGCACGGGGCGACGAGTGCTGATTCCCACCACGAGGTGGCGACCGTGGACCGATCGTTGGATCAGCTCCACGACGTCGAACTCGCCCCGTTCCGGGCGGCCATCGGCGCCGGTACGCGGGCCGTCATGACCGGTCACCTGCTCGTGCCGGCGCTGGACGACGAGATCGCCACCGTGAGCCACCCCATCACCACCGGGCTGCTCCGCGACACCCTCGGCTTCGAGGGCGCGGTGGTCACCGATGCCCTCGAGATGAAGGCCGTGTCCGGCACGATGGGCATGGTCGAGGGCTTCGTCCGGGCTCTGATCGCCGGCGCGGACGCGCTCGAGACGGGTGCGCTGGACTACCCCGAGCTACTGGACGAGATCCCACAGGCAGTGCTGGCCGCGGTTCACAGCGGCCGGCTGAGCGTTGAGCGGTTGAGCGACGCGGCGGCCCGGACGAGCCGGCTGGCGCGGCCGGGCGACCCGCAGGCCGGCTACGACACGGCGGTGGTGTCGGGCATCGCCGCCCGCTGCGTCGAGGTCCGCGGTTCGCTGCCCGCGCTGCAGCGGCCGCTGGTGCTGGAGTGCCGCAGCCCCAACGGCATGGCAACCGGCGACCTGCCCTGGTCGCTCGCCGACCGGATAGCCGGCCGGACGCCCGGAACCGACGTTCAGCTCGTGCGGGGGCCGGTGGACGCCGAGCAGTTCCGGTCTCGGGCCGAGGGCCGCGCACTGGTGGCGGTGATCCGCGATCCGGGGCGCAACCCGTGGCAGTACGACGTAGTGGACGCCGCGGTGGGGCACGCGGCGGCCGGTCGACCGGCGGTGCTGGTGGACCTGGGCTGGCCGGCGGAGCTGTCCGGCGCCGCGGCCGAGCTGCCGGTGGTGCGCACCCGCGGCATCGCGCCGGGCCTGCTCGATGCCGCCGCGGAACTGCTTACCGGCGTCCGGTCGGCGGGGCGGCTGACGGAGCCGTGTCGACGTCCACCTCCTCGCGGTGTACCTGGCTGTTGACCCGTCCCGTGCGTGAGCCGATCGTCGTGGTCACCGTGACCTGCTCGTAGGGGCGCAGCCGAAGGGACAGCTCCGGCACCTCTTCTTGCAGCACGATGACCAGTGGCGCCGCATCGGGCCTCGGTTCGTCGGTGACGCGGCCGTCCTTGGCGGTGCCGACCAGCGCGCCGTTGCGATCAGCGACGTCGACGTCTTCTATGACGAGTTCCTCGCGACGTGTCGTGACTTCGACCTGGCGGGTTTCGGTGATGATGCGGCGTCTGAACCGGACGCGTCCCGACTCGGCCCACTCGGTACCGAGCTTCACGATCTCACGCGAGAGCGTGATGGCGGGGACGGGATCCGGACTCGCACCGGAGGCACCAGCGGTGGGGTACTGCTCAGAATCAGACATGGCGGTCCTTCGTGAGGTGGCAGCTCCCGCAGAGCTCTATTCGGTGAACGAGATGGCGTTCTTGGCCACCTCCACATGGGCTTGCTGGCCGGTGAGCCGCGCTCCTCCGGTGGCCGCGGTGAGCCCGGCTGTCGTGGCGAAATCGGCGGGGTTGTGGACGACGGTCCCGGTGAACGAAACGTGGTCACCCTTGCGGACGGGGTGCGGTGAGACCAGCCCGGGCAGCAACAGCTGCACCCACACCTCGTCGGCGGTCGAGGTACCGACCCAGAATCCATTGTTGGCCGGTGCGGACAGCACATGCACGCCTTCAGCGGTGCTCTGCTGGCCGACGTGGCTCGACAGGTCGTCGTTCGACGCGCCGTTGGCCGGCAGCAGCGCGTCTCCGCCGGCGGTCAGCGTGCCAGCGCTCGCTCCGCCCGCGGCTCCGCTGGATGAGGACGTCGCGGTGCCGCTCGTCGAGGCGGAAGCCGAACTGACCGCTGACCCTGACGCTGACCCGGACGTGGCGTCCGCTGACGGCGACGTCGTCCCCGTCGCCGTTGATGACGGGTCGCTGCTCGCCGACGAGGTGTCGGACGCCGATCCGGTGGCGGTGACGGGTAGCCCCGAACCGCTGCTGGCATCGTTGTGGTGGCGGTTACGCAGGATAAGGCCGAGGGCGATAAGGGCGAGAATGACCAGTGTCGCCGCCAGCAGCCACAGCGGGCGCTTCTTGCGCCGGTCCCTCTCGGGGGCGATCGGGTGTGCTCCGCCGGGGGACATCGGATTGTTGGTCATCAGGAGTGGGTCCCTTCGACCATCTCGAGTCCGTCGATCTGCTCTTTGCGTACAGGCGTCGTGATGTCGATCTGCTCGGTCACTGTCTCGGTCTGGAGGCGCACCCGCTCGACCGGTACCGTCTCCTTGCTGACGACCGGACGTTCGGAGTGCAGGATCACCTCGTACTCCTGCTCGGTGAGGTTTCCGCGGTGCAGCGCCGCGTCCCGATTGGCGTCGGTGATCGGCTCGCGCTCGATCCGGACCTCCTCGTGACGCAACCCGACCGTCTGCGTGACGGTCTCGGTGACGACGTACTTGCGCAACCGCGCACGGCCGGCCACTACCCGTTCCGTGCCGATGTGCAGCCGCTCCTCCGAGCGGATGATGGCCTCGCCCGCGTTCCAGCCGGCGTCGTCGCCGGCACCGGCGAACCCGGTCCCGCGAGCCCGGCCGGTTCCGAGGAATGCCGCGTAGTACTCGAACAGCGCGTCGTTGTCGTTCTCGGCCAGATGCCCCTCAGCGTCGAGGTCGGGTGCGCCTCTGACGACGTCCTTGGACACCGCCAGCACCAGCTCGTCACCATCCATGCGGCAACCGGCGAGCGGCGCGAAGTTTTCTCGGGAGCCGCCGAACATGCCGGTGCGGACGGTGATCCATTGTGGCTCGCCCGTCTCGTCATCGACGTAGATCTGCCCCACCTTGCCTACTTTGTTGCCGTCCGCATCGACGGCGTTCCGGCCTATGAGGTCTCGCAGTGGAATCGGCTCAGCCATGGTGTCGCTTCCTGTGACGTCGAGTGATGGATCTGCTCGGCCCGTTTGTTCGGACGCGAAACTGCCCCTCTAGTGTTGCGTGAATGAAGTAGCTGTACCTCGCGGTAGCATGGTGTATGTCGTTGACTGTTGCCGTGCAGATGCCCGCTGAGGACCGCGCCGAGTTGACCCGTTGGACGCGGACGCCGTCGCTGCC
>JAABUT010001321.1_pt1 | contig 29033 bp, 29 predicted proteins | sample 5559281 | NCBI WGS metagenome assembly JAABUT01 (sample SAMN10711880, study PRJNA513359) | rock metagenome | isolation source: Antarctica rocks | place: Antarctica: Victoria Land, Ricker Hills nord | collected 2016-01-04
GCAAGGGATCGACTTGGGACGCGCCGTCCGCGTCCTTGGAGGTCAGCGTGGAGGCCACGATCCCGCCGGTGCCGGCGTCCACGCCCAAGTGCAGCATGCGCCACGACCGGCGCGTTGTGGTGCCATGGCACCTCCAGCGTCGCCGCACGCCGGCTCAAGGTGGTGTGGTCCGGCACGCGCAGGCTGATGCCGAGCAGGCCGATGATGGAGCCGATCAGGCCCTCGGCTTGCCGGTAGGCAAGGCGGAACACGGCCCGCAGCGTGAGCGCTGTCACGATGGCGAGCGGCGAATACCAGGGCTGCCCGCCGCGGCTCGTGCGCGGCTCGGCCGCCCGCGCCGCGACCGCCTCGTCGGTGAACCACACCGTCAGGCTGCCACGCTGGCGCAGGCTGGCGTCGTAGGCTGGCCAGTTCGTCACCCGACGCCGCGCCCGAGGGATATGACGGCGGCGGTCCTGGTTCAACTTGAACGGCACAATGGACACCCCGGTGCAGGAAGAGGGGCATCCCTATACGCCGCCCAGCCTCTCAGCACCAACCAGCCGATCCATGCACCACGCTGGCTCTTGCCAGCCATAACTCTGGCGGTTCTCCGCCCAGAGCCCGCGTCACAACACCCGTTGCAAGCCTGTATTATGTCCATCATGTCCAAGATTGCTTGTGGGTTAGGGGCAGCGATGAGGCAATGGCAAACGGCTGACGCCAAGCAGCGCTTTAGCGAGTTGGTGGACGCCGCGGGCATCCAGGGGCCGCAGGTGGTCATGCGGCACAAGGAGCCGGTGGCCGTCATCCTGTCGCCGGAGGCTTATCGTCGGTTGATCCGGCAAGCCGACGCCAACTTTGCAGACCTGCTGGCGCGGTCGCCATTCACGCCGGACGAGGCCGAGGCCGTCGGGATGAGCCTGTCCGACGGTGGGTGAGGCGCCGCCCGCGTATGTCGTTGACACCAACGTGCTGTCGAACAGGGGGGCCGCTAAGGGCAACCCCGGCCTCGTGAGATGGCTGAGGCGCTATGCCGGGCTGATCCGGGTCAGCGTTGTCACGATGGCCGAGATGCGACGTGGGCTGGATCCTGTTGGAAGCCAAAGTGGCCGCGCTGGCCGGCACGCGGGCGATGCTGCGGGAGCAGGAGCGTTTCGCGCAGAAGACAGCATGGTACGATGAAGTTACGATACGGTTCACCGATCGTCTGGAACCGATTGACTTAGCCGTTGCTGAGAAGTGGGTCGAGGTCTCGGTACGGTTTCCTTCGCTGCGGGAGGGCGACAAGGCGATAGCTGCGACTGCCTTGGCTAGAGAATTCGGGGTTGCGACCCGGAACCTCGGCGACTTCCGACAAGCAGATCTCCCGCTCGTGAATCCGTTCGACCCGAGCACATGGGACGACGACCCAGACGACGATCCGGTGTCATCACTCTTGCGGCGCTGACTGGCACCGGCCCGGGCGGACGTTCCAGACTCACCCAGCCCTCCGGGAAACGGCCTCCGAACGGCTGCGCTGACCGCTACTTGCCGCCATCCACCTGCAGGATCTGGCCGTTCACGAAATCCGCCAAGGGGCTGGCAAAGAACAGCACGGCGTTGGCGATGTCCTGCGGCGTGCCGAGCCGGCGCAGCGCGATGGCGCCCAGCATCGCCGCCTGGCGCTCGGGACCGTAGCCCTCCCACTGCGCCGTGCTGGCGGGGTTGCTCGGAATCAGGCCCGGCGCGACGCTGTTGACGGTGATGCCGTAGGGGCCGAGTTCGTGCGCCAACTGCCGGGTCAGGCCGACCACGGCGTGCTTGGCGCTGGCATAGGCCTGGATGCCGGTCAGCGACGCCTGCAGCCCGGCGCCGGAGGAGATGTTGACGATCCGCCCCCTGCCCTCCCGCTTCATGCCGGGCGCCGCGGCGCGGCTGAGCGCGAAGGCCGCGCCGAGGTTGACGGCGATGATGCGGTCCCAATCGTCATCCGGCACCTGCTCAACCGGCTGGAACACCTGGCCCGCCACGCCGCCGGCATTGTTGACCAGGACGTGCAGCGGACCGCCGGCCGTGGCCTCGACCGCTGCGACCCAGGCGGCCCCGGCGGCACGGTCGGTCAGGTCCACGGTCGCCAGGTTCACGCCAGGCACCGTCGCCGGCGCCGGATGACAGCCGAACACACGGGCGCCCAACCCGGCGAAGGTCTCGGCGATGGCCCGGCCCAGCCCGTGCCCGGCGCCGCTGACCGCGACCACCTGTCCGTCAAATTGCAGGTTCATGGCAGCAGCTCCAGCAGCAGCGCATCGGATTGCGGGCGCCCGGCCTCGACCTCGTGGATCAACGCGACCAGGCGGGCGATGGTGGGGCATGGGAGGCCGTGCTTGGCGCCGATCTCGACGATGGGGGCGATCTGCACGTCCACCTCCGTGCGGCGGCGGCGCACCGCCACGTCGCGCCACACGCCGGAGTGCGTCTTGGCGCTGGGCCGGTTGAAGGCGACCATTGCGGCGACGCTGGCGGCAGCCTCCGCCTCCGCGGCGCCGGGGCGGAAGGCGGCTGGGTCGAAGCCGTTGAAACCGCGGGGCTGCACGCCTTCCGCGAGCGCCACCGCGACCGCCTCCCCACCGAGGGCGCGCCATGTTGGTAGCAGCTCCGGCCGGGCCAGGCAGTCGGCGATGGAGGCGTCGCCCAGCGCCTGGGCGAACAGCATGGCGCCGTAGCCGAGCTTGCCCCACAAGTAGGACCAGATGTCGGGAGTGGTGATGGCGTCCGGCTCGAAGTCACGCATCAGCGCGTGCAGGTGGCGCAGCCGCGGCGTGTCGGCACCGTCGATTTCGCCCAGCACGACTGCGCCGCGGTTGCCATACAGGATGCTGCCCGGCTCCATCCAGTCCGCGCCGAAGTTGACGAAGGCACCCACCGTGCGGTCCGCGCCGGCGATGCCGGCGATGATGGTCTCGCACAAGCCATTCTGCAGCGACAGCACGTAGCCATCCGCGGCGAGGTGCGGCAGCAGGGCACGGCACGCCTCCGCCGTGTGATGCGCCTTGACGCAAAGGAACACCTTGTCCCAAGTGCCGGACACCTCTCCAGGCAACAGGGCGGGTGCCTGGATGGTGAAGTCCGTGACGGGTCCGTGGATGTGCAGGCCGGGTCCCTGGATGGCGGCGACATGCTCGGGCACGATGTCCACGAAGGTCACGTCATGGCCGGCGCGCGCCAGGTAGACCCCGACGGTGCCGCCGATCGCGCCGGCGCCCCAGACCAGCACGGCGTCGCTGCTCACAATAGGGCGCCTGTGGAGTTGAGTGGATAATTCATCATGCGCCTTGATGCCTCCGGGCGTTGCCGCGCCGGAGTATCAGCCGGGATCGGCCGCGGCGGCTACCCCTTTGCCCCGCCGGGATCCACGTCCTCGGGCACACGGCCAGCATCACCTCAAGCATTTGCCCGGCTGGTGCCGCTTCCGAAGTGGGACAGCGGCGTTGACTTGGATCGAGGTCCAAACCTACCGTCCTGGATACCGAGCACCGAAGGAGCCGCCATGCGTCGCACATTCCTCCAGGCTGGCGCAGCGGCCCTGCTGGCCGCCGGCATCCTAGGCCACCCGACCCCGGTCGACGCTGCCACCCGCGGCGGCAAGATGATCTATGCCCGCTACGCCGATTCCCTGTTCCTCGACCCCGTCCTGAACGACGCCAATGTGGACATCTGGGTGCTGACTAACCTGTATGACACGCTGCTGGCCCCGACACGGGACGGCCTGGGCGTGCAGCCCGGCCTCGCCACCAAGTGGGACCTGTCCGCCGACGGCAAGACGGTCACGCTGGCCCTGCGCCCCGGCGTCAAGTTCGCCGACGGGTCGGACCTGACCGCGGATGACGTGACCTGGTCGCTCGACCGTGCCCGCGACCCGAAGGCCGGGGCCTGGTCGTCGTCGCTGGCCTCGATTGACCGGATCGAGGCGGAGGGCGGGACCATACGCGTCCTGCTCAAGCACCCCGACCCGACCATCATCCCGGCCCTGGCAACTTTCAACGCCGCGATCCTGCCGCACAAGCTGTTCGACGCTGCGCCGGGCGCGACGGCGGAGGACAAAGCCAAGGCGTTCGCCGAGAAGCCGGTGGGCACAGGCCCCTTCATGCTCGCCTCCTGGCAGCACGGGGTCGCTATGACGCTGCGGCGCAACCCGTATTATTGGAAGCAAGCGGAGGACGGGAAGCCGCTGCCCTACCTGGACGAGCTGCAGTTCCAGATCATCCCCGACGACGCCACGCGGCTGCTGAAGCTGAAGGCGGGCGAAATTGACGGCACCGAGTTCGTGCCGTTCAGCCGGGTGAAGGAGCTGCAGGCCGACCCGGCGCTGCGGATGGAGCTATGGCCGTCCACCCGCGTCACCTACCTAACCATGTTCTGCGGACCCACCTACAAGGACGGCCATCCCAACCCGATGGCAAATCCGAAGGTGCGGCAGGCGCTCAACTATGCTGTCAACAAGGACGCGGTGATCGGCATCACGACGCTGGGCCTCGGCAAGCCGATGCGCTCGTTCATGTCCAGCACCACGCCGCTGTTCCTGGGCCAGGACCTGTATAAGTACGACCCGGCCAAGGCCCGCGCGCTGCTGGCGGAGGCCGGGTATCCGCAGGGGTTCGAGACCTCGATTCTGTCCTTGTCGGGCAATGCAGATGAGGCCAGCAACCTCGCCATCACGCAGCAGATGTGGGGCCAAGTCGGCGTGAAGCTGCGGATCGAGCAGGTGGACAACGCCACCCGCACCGCCCGCTACCGGGCGGAGGATTTCGCGATGCGGACGTCGCTGTGGACCAACGACATCTCCGACCCCAGCCAGATCACGTCTTACGCCGCATACTATCCGAACATTCACTCGCTGCATTCGCAGTGGCAGGACAAGCGCGTGGATGAGCTGTTCACTACGTCGCAACAGGAGATCAACGTGGCGGCGCGCACGGCGCAGTATAAGGAAATCCAGGAGCGGTATGCCGCCGCGGCGCCGGTGGTGTTCCTGTATGAAACGCCCTACCCCGTCGCCTTCCGCAAGCAGGCGCAGGGCTTCGTGCAGATACCCTTGGGAAACAACCTGTTCGAGGGCGCCTACGTCGAGAAGTGATGTCTACGATACAGGGCGGCATTTGCTCCCTCTCCCTCCGGGAGAGGGTTGGGGTGAGGGAGGCCCAGCAGGACCATCCCGACCGAGTGTGGCGCTGACGCCAATGCGATTTCAGGGGTTTGCGCTTGCGGCCTTTCCCTCACCCCAGCCCTCTCCCGGAGGAAGAGGGAGAAGGCGGCCATGCTCCGCCGATTGCGGGGGTATCGTGGAATTGCGCCCGTGAGCCGCACCGGGCTGGTCGCAGGCCGCCTGCTGCAGATCGTGCCGACGTTCCTGGCGATTGGCGTTGTCGTCTTCGTCCTCGCCCGGCTGCTGCCCGGCGATCCCGTCAGCGCCATGCTGGGCGACCGCGCCAGCGACGAGGCCGTGACCCGCCTGCGCCAAGGACTGGGGTTGGACGAGCCAATCTGGACCCAGTTCCTGATCTTCGCCGGCAACATGGTGCGCGGGGAGTTCGGCACTTCCATCGCCTTCCGCCTGCCGGTCACCGCCGTCATCGCCGAACGGCTGCCGGCGACGCTGATGCTGACGGGGCTGGCGACCCTGTTCGCCCTGGTGTTCGCCATCCCGCTCGCCTTTGTCGCCGCGGTGCAGGCCGGGCGCTGGCTGGACCACCTGATCCGGGCTGTGTTCCAGGTCGGGCTGTCGTCGCCGATCTTCTACGTCGGGCTGGTGCTGCTGACGGTGTTCGCGGCGGGGCTGCGCTGGTTCCCGGTGGGCGGCTATGGAGACGGCGTGGCGGAGCACCTGCATCACCTGCTGCTGCCGGCGCTGACCCTGGCGCTCAGCTTCTCCGCCGTCATCATGCGGAACTTGCGGGCGGCGATCCTACAGGTGCTGCAGGCGGAGTTCGTGGACTTCGCCCGGTCCAAGGGCCTGCCGCGCAGGGTCATCCTGGTGCAGCACGTCCTGCGGAACGCGATGCTGTCCACCGTGACCCTGGTGGGCCTGCAGGTCGGCGCGCTGCTGGGCGGGGCCGTCATCACCGAGAGCGTCTTCGCCGTGCCCGGCGTCGGCCGGCTGATGGTGGACAGCATCTTCGCGCGGGATTACCCGGTGATCCAGGCGCTGACGCTCGTGCTGGCGGTGATCGTGTCGCTGGCGTTCCTGCTGACCGACCTCGTGCAGATGTGGCTGGACCCGCGGGTCGCGCATTGAGGCGCCTGCCGCTACCGATGCTGGCGGGCACCGCGATCCTGCTCGCGCTGCTATTCTGCGCGGTGGCGCCGGGCGTGGTCGCACCGTATGACCCGCTGGCGTTCGACTTCGCCGCGCTGCTGCAGGGGCCAACTGCGGCGCATCTCTTCGGCACCGACCAGTTCGGCCGGGACATCCTGTCCCGCACCATCTCGGCGGCCACGATAGACCTGCAGATCGCAGTGTTCGCCACGGTCGGGCCGCTGCTGATCGGGACCGCCGTGGGCCTGCTGGTCGGCTATTTCGGCGGGGTCGCCGATGCCGTGTTCGGGCGCGTGGTGGACCTGGTGGTGACGTTCCCGTTCCTGGTGCTGGTGATTGCCATCGTCGCCGTGCTCGGGCCGGGGCTGGGCAACATGTATGTCGCCGTCACCGTCGTGGGCTGGGTGTTCTATGCCCGGCTGATGCGCGCGGAGGTGCGGGTGCTCAGCGGACAGGATTTCGTGTCGGCCTGCCGGGTGCTGGGCTACGGCCAAGGGCGCATCCTGCTGCGCCACGTGCTGCCGAACGCCATACGCCCGGTGATCGTCTACTGGATGACCGACATGGCGCTGGCGACCCTGCTGGGGTCCAGCCTGGGCTACCTGGGCCTGGGCGCGCAGCCGCCCGCCGCCGAGTGGGGCGTGCTGATCGCCGACGGCAAGAACCTGTTCACCCAGGCCTGGTGGATCGCCGTGTTCCCCGGCGCCGCGGTCGTGCTGGCGGGCATCGGCTTCAGCCTGACTGGGGACGGGGTGGCCGACCTGATGGACGTGAAGCGGTGACCGACGTGCTGCTGCGGGTGGATAGCTTGCGGGTCAGGTTCACCACGCCGCGTGGGACCATTCAGGCGGTGGACGGGATGGGCTTCGCCGTGAACGCAGGCGAGGTCGTGGGCCTGGTCGGCGAAAGCGGCTCGGGCAAGAGCGTTACCCTGCGCGCCGTCACCCGGCTGCTGCGGCGCAACGCGGCGATCTCCGGCCAGGTTTGGTGGCGGGGCCGGGACCTGCTCGCCTTGCCGGAGCCGGCGCTGCGTGCGGTCCGCGGGCGGGAGATCGCGATGGTGTTCCAGGAGCCGATGGCGGCGCTCAACCCGGTGCTGACGGTCGGCCAGCAGATCGAGGAGGGGCTGGCGGCGCATGGCTCGCTGGACGCCCGCGGGCGGCGGGCGCGGGCGCTGGAGCTGCTGGACCTCGTCGGCATCGCCGCCGGGCCGCAGCGGCTGGGAGCCTATCCGCACGAGTTCTCCGGCGGGATGCGGCAACGGGCGATGATCGCCATAGCGCTCGCGCCGCAGCCGAAGCTGCTGCTGGCGGACGAGCCGACGACGGCGCTGGATGTGACGATCCAGGACCAGGTGCTGCAACTGCTGCTGCGGCTGGCGCGGGACCTGGGGATGGCGATGGTGCTGGTCACGCACGACCTGGGCGTGGTGGCGGAAACCTGCAGCCGGGTCGTGGTGATGTATGCCGGGCGCACGGCGGAGGCCGGGCCAGTAGCCGACGTGTTTGCCCACCCCCGGCACGCCTACACTGCCGCGCTGCTCCGCTCCATGCCGCGGGACGGCCCAGCGCGGGAGCCGCTGACGCCCATCCCCGGCCAACCGCCCCGGCTGGACCGCCCGGTGCCCGGCTGCCCCTTCGTTCCCCGCTGCGGCTTTGCCGAGGACCGCTGCTCCACCGTGGCGCCACCCTTGGCGGAGGTGGCGCCCGCGCACCGGGCGGCGTGCTGGGCGGCGGACCGGCTGGCCGCGGTGGAACCGTCGTGAGCGCGCCGCTGCTAGAGGCGAGCGGGCTGTCCAAGCGCTTCTCGGTGCGCCATCCCCTGCTCGACCGGCTGCGCGGACGACCGGCGCCGGTGCTGCGGGCGGTGGATAGCGTCAGCCTGCAGGTGAGCCGCGGCGAAACCCTTGGCATCGTCGGCGAGTCCGGATGCGGCAAGTCCACCCTGGCGCGCTGCCTGGTGCGGCTGCATGAGCCGGACGCCGGTGCGATCCGGCTGGACGGGCAAGACGTGCTGGCGCTGTCGGGCACGGCGCGCCGGACTTATAACCGCCGGGTGCAGATGGTGTTCCAGGACCCGCAGGGGTCGCTGAACCCGCGCATGACGGTGGGCGACGCGCTGTCCGAGGCGCTGCGGGTGCATCGCGTCGTGGAGCGTCCGGCGATACCGGACCGGGTGCAGGCGCTGCTGGACCTGGTACACCTGCCGGGGGACGCCGCCGGGCGCTATCCGCATGAGTTCTCCGGCGGGCAGCGTCAGCGGATCGGCATCGCCCGGGCGCTGGCCGTGGAGCCGGCGGTCATCATTGCCGACGAGCCGGTTTCGGCGCTGGACGTGTCGGTGCAGGCGCAGATCGTGAACCTGCTGCTGGAGTTGCAGGGGCGGCTGGGCCTGGCGCTGTTGTTCATCACGCACGACCTGCGGCTGGTGCGGCACGTCGCGCATCGGGTGGCAGTGATGTATCTGGGCCGGGTCGTGGAAACCGGGCCGACGGAGGCGCTGTTCCGCGCGCCGCTGCATCCCTATACCGCCGGACTGATCGCCGCGGTTCCACAGGTGGATGTGCACGCACGGCGGCGCGGCGCGGCGGTCCGAGGCGAGCTGCCGAGCGCGATAGCGCCGCCGCCGGGGTGCCCGTTTCATCCGCGCTGCCCCGTCGCGGAGCCGCGCTGCACCTCGCTGGTGCCGCCGCTGGTCCCGCGGGAGGCCGTGGCCGGGCCGACTTGGCCGGTTGCGTGCCATCTTGCCGGGGCACCGGCGATGGGGGCATGACGCACGGCTGCCGCTGCTGAGGGGGTGAACTGAGATGGATGAGACCGCCCTGCGCACCGAGATCGTGCACGCCGCGCGGAGCATGGACGCGCTCGGCATCAACCAGGGGACGTCCGGAAACATCAGCGCCCGGGTGGGCGGCAACATGCTGATCACGCCGTCCGCCACTCCCTATGAGCAAATGCGGCCGGAGGACATTGCCGTCATGCCGCTGGACGGGGATCGCGGCGCTTGGACCGGACCCTTGAAGCCCAGCACCGAGTGGCACTTCCACCTCGACATCCTGCGGGGACGGCCGGATTCCGGAGCGGTGGTGCATACCCATGCAACCTATTGCACGACGCTGGCGATCCTGCGGCGGCCCATCCCCGCGGTGCACTACATGATCGCGGCCTTCGGCGGCGCCGACGTGCGCTGCGCGCCCTATGCCACCTATGGCACGGCGGAGCTGGCGAGGCACACCTTGACCGCGCTGGAGGGGCGCAACGCCTGCCTGCTGGCGAACCACGGCATGGTTGTGGTGGGTGCGACCTTGGCCAAGGCGATGTGGCTTGCTGTCGAGCTGGAGACCGTCGCGCGCCAGTACTGCCTCAGCCTGCAGATCGGCCAGCCGCATGTGTTGTCAGATGCCGAGATCGCCGACGTGGCGAAGTCGTTCTCCACCTATGGGCTGCAGGAACGCGGCCAGGTGGCGTGAGGGGCCTGCTCAGCCTGTCCGTCATGGGCGATGGGGCGAACAGCCCCTGCCCTACAGATACGCCGCCCCTGCCTCCTGCGCGAAGCGGACCGGGTCACCCTCCCAGACGATCCGCGCGTGCTCCAGCACATAAACCCGGTCGGCATGCGGCAGGGCGAAGGTGACGTTCTGCTCGCCCAGCAGCACGGTGATCGGCGTCGTGGTCCGCAGCACTTCCAGGGCGCGGCTGAGCTGCTCCAGGATCACCGGCGCCAGGCCCAGGGTCGGTTCGTCCAGGATCAGCAGGCGGGGCTGCATCATCAGCGCGCGGGCGATTGCGAGCATCTGCTGCTCCCCGCCCGATAGGGTCGCCGCCCGTTGCGCCTGGCGGGACTGCAGGATCGGGAACAGGCCGAACAGCCAGTCCAGCAGACGGTCCCGCTCCGGCCGGGGCAGGCGGGAGCCGCCGAGGTCCAGGTTCTCCCGCACGCTCATGCTGCCGAACAGCTCGCGGCTTTCCGGGCACTGCACGATGCCGCCGCGGGCGATCTGCGCCGCGGTCTGCCCGGCCAGCGGCGCCCCGGCCCAGGCAACCCGCCCAGTGTAGGGCACCAGGCCGGAGATGGCGTTGAACAGGGTGGTCTTACCCGCGCCGTTCAGCCCGACGACGGAGACGAACTCGCCCTCGCGCACATGGATGGACACGTCCTGCAGCGCCTGCGCCTTGCCATACAGGACGTTCACGCCGGCCGCTTCCAGCAATGGCGGCCCGGATTTAGTAGTGGACGATTGGCGGGCGGAGGTCTCGATGGCGCCGCCCAGGTAAACCCGGCGCACCTGCGGGTCCTGCATCACCTGCTCGGCCGATCCCTCGGCAATGGGTTCACCCAGATACATCGCCAGCACCCGGTCCACCAGCGCCGCCACGCCCTTCACGTTGTGGTCCACCAGCAGCACCGCCTTGCCCTCGGCGCGGAAGCTGGCGATCAGGTCGGAGAAGGCGCCGACCTCGCCGCTGGTCAGCCCGGCGAACGGCTCGTCCACCAGGACGACCTTGGGGTCGCGGCCGATAGCCTTGGCCAGCTCCAGCCGGCGCAGGTCGGCGAACGGCAGCGTGGCCGGGCGGCGGTCCAGCACGGCGCCGAGGCCGACGCGCTCGGCAATTACACGGGCGCGGCGGTCCACGCCGGGGTCGGCGAACAGGTGGAACAGCGAGTCCGGCAGCAGGGCGAGCTTGATGTTCTCCAGCACGGTCTGCCGGTGCAGCGGGCGGGAGTGCTGGAACACTAGGCCGACGCCCTGCCGGGCCACGCGGTGGCTGGGCCAGCCGGCGACGTCGGTGCCGTCAATATGGACGGTGCCGGCGTTCGGACGCTCGATGCCCATGATGAGCTTCATCACTGTGGACTTGCCGGAACCGTTGGGGCCGATCAGGCCGAGAATTTCGCCGGGTGCCACGCTGAACGACATGCCGCCGACCGCGACCAGGCCGCCGAAGCGCTTCACGAGGCCCTGGACTTCAAGCAGGCCGGTCATGCTCCAGGCCTCATTGGCGGTTCCGCATCAGCACGCCCAGCAGTCCCGACGGCACGAACAGGATGGTCAGCAGCGCCACCGCCGACACCACGAAGGTGCTGAGCTGGCCCAAGGGACGCAGCACCTCCCCTGCCAGGATCAGCACGACCGCACCCACCGCGGCCCCTAGGATGGTGCGCCGCCCGCCCAGCACCGCGGCGATGATGACCTGCACGCCGACTGCGATGTCTATGACGGTGCCCGGCGATGCCGTGCCGAAGTAGAAGATCAGCATCGCCCCGGCCAGCCCGCTGAAGAATGCGCTGACGCAGAACGCCGCCAGCTTGTGCTTGGCGACGTTGAAGCCCAGCGCCTGCGCTTCAACCGGGTCCTGCCCGCAGGCCTGCAGGATCAACCCGGCGGCCGAGCGCGACAGCCCGAACAGCACCGCGCCGCTGACCGCCATGACGGCGAGCGCGATGTAGTAGTTGGTCGTCTCGTCTATGGAGAGCACGTCGGGGATGGTCAGCCCGATCTCGCCCCCGGTCTGCTTGGCGAACACCGTCACCATCTGCTGCAGCAGCAGCACCGCGACGAGCGTCGTCAGGCCGAAGTAGGGGCCGCTGAGCCGCAGCGCCGGCACCGCCAGCAGCAGCCCTCCGGCGACGGCGAGCGCAGTGCCGAACAGGACGCAGACCGGGATCGGCAGCCCGGTCTCGCTGTTCAGGATGCCGGCCCCGTAGGCGCCCAGCCCGACCAGGAAAGTCGGCCCGAAGTTGACCTCGCCAGCGAAGCCGAACAGCAGGTCCCACGACATCGCGAACACGCCGAAGTAGTAACCGACGGTTAGGATGCCGAGGACATAGCTGGATACACCCAGCGGCAGCACCGCCGCGACCAGCAGCCCAAACACGCCGACCCAAAGGAGCGGCGACCGCAACGCGTTCCGCATCAGCGCCGCCCCAACAAGCCCTGCGGCCGCAAATAAACGACGATCACCAGCAGCAGCAGGGCCGGGATGGTGCGGAGGGAGGGGGAGATCAGGTAAGCCGTAATCGTCTCCAGGTATCCCACGCAATAGGCGGCCACGAGCGACCCGGCCACGCTGCCCAGGCCTCCCAGCACGACGATGGAGAACGCTGAGGCGGTGAGCGTCCCAGCATTGTCCGCCGACACGCCCAGGAATGCGCCCAGCAGCACGCCGGCGATCCCCGCCAGCACGCCGTAGATTGCCCAGACCAGCAGGTAGATGCGCTGCAGCTCGAACCCCAGCAGCGTCAGCCCGCGCGGGTTGATGGACGCCGCCAGCAGCGCCTTGCCCGCCCGGGTGCGGTTGACCAGCAGCCACAGCAGGCCGATCGCCGTCCAGCACAGCACGGCGGTGAGGATTTCATTGGTCGGCGTTCGCACTCCGCCGATCACCGTAACCCCCGCGATCAGCGGCCGCACGGTATGCGGGCTGGTGGTGGTGAAGTAGGCGACGGCCTCCTGGATCATGATCCCCCACAGCAGCGTGCCGGTGAGGACAAATATCTCCTTCTCCTCCGGGGGGATCGCCGGGGACCGCTGGATTGGCCGCACCACGAAGCCATAGGTGGCAAAGGCGATGGCGACGCCGGCCAGCAACCCGGCCAGTGCGCCGCCGTAAGCGCCGAAGCTGTCCGCCACCAGCCAGGCCACCACGGCGGCCACCAGCATGATGCCGCCATGCGACAGGTTCAGCACTCCGGACACCCCGAACATCAGGGTGAAACCGACCGCCCCCAACCCATACAGCGCGCTGACCGCGAACCCATCAATCAGGATTTGCAGCGCAAGCAACGGCGCCGGCCCGCGGCTAGTTGGACACCTTCACGAAGCCCGGAAAGCGCAGGGTGCCCGTCGCCACCACGGGCGGCCAGACCGCGACCTGCTTGCCATCCTGCCACTGCACAACAAGGCCGCTCACATTGTCCTTGCCGTACTTCACGGCATGGGTGAACTGATCGTCCTTGCCGAAGAATTGCACGCGACCGACGGTGCCGACCCAGTCCGTCGCCTCTAGCGCCGTCACCATCTTGTCGGGATCGGTGCCGCCAGCCCGGTGGACGGCGTCGGCAATGATATAGACGTCGTCATAGGCGCCGTAACCGGAATAGGCCGGAGTGATGCCGTACTTCTTCAGGTAGGCTGCGGCGAAGGGCATTGTCTTGGGCGTGCTGGCTACGGTGTCCACGGCGACGAGCTGCAGCACCACGCCCTCCGTCGCGCCGTTGGTGTCTTTCCAAAACGTGCTGGACGTGGCTTGTGAGGAAATGCCGAACATCGGGACTGGCACCTGCTGGTTGGTCCACTGCACCGTCGGCTGCACGCCGACATGGCTGATGCCTGTCACGATAACGTCGGGATGCTTAGCCTCGATCCCGTTGAAGATCGGGGTGAAGTCGGTGGTGTCCGGCGACATACGGATGTGGTCCAGGACCTTGAGGCCGATTTTGGGCAGGCACGCCTCGTATCCCGCATCCAGCGGGCCGGTCCAGGCCGCATCCTCGCTCATGATGATGGCGGTCTTCATGTGCAGCTTGCTGTCCACCAGCAGGTCCTTGGCGGCGTCGCACACGGATTGGGCCAGGAAGGCGGAGGCGAGGTAGCCGTGGAAGAAGTATTTCAGGTGCTCGTAGTCGCCGCGGATGCGCTTGCTGATTTCGTCGCTGGCGGCGCCGGGTGTGATGGTCGGGATCTTCAAGCGCCCGGCCCAGGGTTCTAGGGCCAATGCGACCTCGCTGGTGTAGGTGGCGATAACCGCGTGGACCTTGTCTTGGTTGGCAGCGCGCTGGAAGGCGCGGACGGCATCGGCGGCGGAGTTGTGGTCGTCGTAGGCCACGATCTCGATCATGCGGCCGTCCACGCCGCCCTTGGCGTTGATCTCGTCGGCGGCGACCATCGCGGCATTGGGAATGGCGATGCCGCTGATGGCGGAGTTCTCGGCGATCACGCCGATGCGGATGGGATCGGCCGCCTGGGCTGCGGCAGGGAGTGCGGCGGCGAGGGCAATGACGGGCAACAGACGGTTGATGGCAGACATGGGACAGAACCTCCGGGAAGCGGGCATTAGTCGCCGTTGCACCAACGCTAGGGCCGTCCGGCGCGGGAGTAAACGGGAACCAGATGCAGGCGCTGTCTCAATTTGAGGTTATCGTCTTGTGGGTGAAGTCTCGCCGCATGAGGGTGGCCGGCGGTCTGTTGGGCCGTTCGATGAGTTCGGCCACCGTCCAGCCCGCCCGAAGATAAATGCGCTCGGCTGTGTTGGTGTATAGCCAGGACGTCTCGATCGAAGCGGCGCGGCATGCCTCGTCGAAGGCGGTGAGCAGGTGGCGCACGCAGCCGTGGCCTCGTGCCCCAGGAACGACGAACACTCCAGCGAGCCAGGGCGTGAGGTCGGGCCTTTCCTCCAGGTCTTTCCGGGCAAGCGTTGCAGTCCCGATGGGGATATCGCCGGACAGCAGGACGAAGGTCTGCGGCGCCCCGATCCCGGCGCAGCATGTGGCATAGATGGCCTGGGTTTCCGCCAGAGTCCGTCCCCTCCGTTCCCACCACTCACGCCAGAGCCATTCAGCGACGATAGGCAGCAGGTCAGGCCGCTTCGCAATCGTGGTTACGGCGAGGCTGCCGGATGAGGGTGGGTCTGTCATACGCCGTCGCTCATGGCGGCTCCTGCGGCTTCCAGAAGTTTGCTTGGACGTCGGTACCTGGTGTTCCAAGCCCGACAAGACGACAGTGCCGCCCGCGCCGGGGCAGTTCGAGGCGCTTTCCAACGAAAACGATTTCGATGCGCGCCGGGCACCATGTGCATCTTTAGCCGGGTAACTCGATGACCTGTCGCACCGCCCGGCCCTCGTGCAGGCGGTCAAAGCCCTCGTTGATCTCGTCCAGTCGCAGGTGGCCGCTCATCAGCCGGTCCACCGGAAGCTTTCCGGCTCGGTAGAGCGCGACGTAGCGCGGGATGTCCCGCGCCGGCACACAGCCGCCGATATAGCTGCCCTTCACGGTCCGTTCCTCGGCAACCAACTGCACCAGCGGCAGCGGCAGGGCGGCACCAGGCGGGGGCAGCCCGGCGGTCACGGTGGTGCCACCACGTCGGGTCACGGCGTAGGCCAGCTCCATCGCCCGAACAGCGCCGGCCATCTCGAAGGCGACGTCCACGCCGCCGCGGGTTGCCTCGCGTATCTGCGCCGCCGCGTCTGGGTCCCGCGCGTTGACGGCATGGGTTGCGCCGAGCTGCCGGGCCAGGGCCAGCTTGTCGTCGGACAGGTCCACGGCGACCACCTGCACCGCCCCGGACGCTACCGCGCCCAGCACGCTGGCCAGGCCGACGCCGCCCAGCCCGATTACCGCCGCGGTCTGACCGGGCTGCAGGCGCGCGGTGTTGACCACGGCGCCCACCCCGGTCAGCACGGCGCAGCCGAACAGCGCGGCCTCGTCCAGCGGCAGGTCCAGGTCCACCCGCACCAGGCTGCGCCGGGACACGACGGCATAGTCGGCAAAGGCGGAAACGCCGAGATGATGGTTGATCTCCGCCCCATCACAGCTCAGGCGGCGGCGTCCGGACAGCAGGGTGCCGGCGCCGTTGGCAGCGCCGCCGGGTTCGCACAGCGCGGGACGGCCCTCGGCGCAAAGGATGCAGTGGCCGCAGCTTGGCATGAAGACCATGACGACGTGGTCGCCGGCATGCAGGTCGGTCACGTCCTCGCCCAGCGCCTCAACGACGCCGGCGGCTTCGTGGCCCAGGGCCATCGGCATCGGGCGGGGGCGGTCGCCGTTGATGACGGACAGATCGCTGTGACACAGGCCGGCTGCGGCGATCCGCACCAGCACTTCGCCCCGGCCTGGCGAGGCAAGGTCCAGGGTTGCGATGCGTAGGGGCTTGCTGCCGGCGTAGGGCAAGGAGGCGCCCATGCGGTCCAGGACGGCGGCGCGTGTTTTCATGGCGGGTTCTCCTCGGCCCTTACCTCACCATCCCCCGAACGCACGGTCCAGCTACCGGGCCATTTCCACCTTGTGGCATAGCAGGGATTGACGCGGCGCCTACCGCCCGTCCGGACCCGGCCCGATGATGCCAGGTATCGCCGCCTTCACCTGAAAGTAGCCCTTCGTCGCACGGGGCCACACCGCATCGTCCCACCCCCGTCGGACCCGCGCCGCGGGCGGCAGCGCCGAGGCGGACGGGCCGACCGGCGCCCAGGCCGTCACCACCGGTAGTCCGTCATTCCAGCCGTCCTCGGCCGGTCCCGCCGGGCAGCCGAAGTGTGCTGCGGCCCGGTCCAGGGCGTCGGCCATCGGCGCCCGGTCCATCGCCTGCACCCGGTCCACCGCGTCCTGCGCGTGGGCCACCATCCCGCCCACGCGCAGGACGCGGGCGCGGCCGAGCGGCAGGCTTTCGGGATGCAGGTCGTCCAGGTGCAGCAGCAGGGCGGCATTGCCCTCCAGCGGCGTATCGGCGGGGGACAGCTTGACGGGCGGGCGGCCGTCCGGCTCCTCCAACGGCGCCGGGTCCTCGTTCAGCCCCTTCGGATCGTAGCGGCCGTCCGTGTAGCGGCGTATGTTCTCCGCCCGTGCGGCATAGGCCTTGCCGCGAGTGTGCAGCCCGGCGACCCAGCGCCACGAGAGGGTGTTGCTGGCGGGGTCGCCGTCCAGCAGGCGGCGCATGAACAGCTCGGCGCCCAGCGCCCAGGGCAGGCCGAGCGTGAACACCCAGATCGAGGCGAACCACATGCGGGTGTGGTTGTGCAGCCAGTTGCGCCCTGCCAGCTCGGCGGCCCAGTCATCGAAGCAATCAATGCCGGTGCGCCCCTCCACGGCCTGTTCATAGGCGCGGCGCAGCCCGGCCTCGCGCGCCAGCCGGTCATGCCCATCCGCGACCAGGCGCTGGTAGTCCGTCCACAACCAGGGGCGGGTCTCCAGGTGTCCCTTGAAGTAGGTGCGCCAGAAGACCTCCTGGACGAACTTCTCCGCCGCCGGGCCATGCGCGGTCCGGGCGGCGTCCACGACCTCCGTTTCCAGGACCATGCGTCGCCGCAGATACGGCGACAGGGCGGAGGTCGTGGGGTCCGCGTCCGGTCCGGCGTCGGTGTTGCGGGTCTCAGCGTATTGCCGGCCCAGTCCGGCCGTAGCCGCATGAAGGTGGGCCAGCCCGGCGGCGCGGGTGGCGGGGAATGCCGTACTCTGGATATGCGTCATTTCCGGGATATGGGGCAATTTTCCCGCGTGCCAGCAGACGCCGCCTGTATTGAAGCGGCCAGGGACGTTGGAACCTTCCTACGTAATCCCGCTTCTGCTCGCTACGCTTGGCCCGGCCGTCCTAGGGGGCAAACCGGCTCCGTCAGGTGTGGGAGAGCAAGCCATGCGTACAGGTATATTAGCTATTGCGGCCGTGGCCGCTTCCATCGTGGCCGGGCAGGCTACCACCCAGGCGCTGGCCCAGGCCGGTCCTGCGGCAGGTCAGGGCCAGGGCGCCGCGGCGAGCCAGCCGAACCAGAGCGAGTCCAACAGCCAGTCCAGCACCATGGGCCTTCCAACGGGCAGCGGCGCCGGCGCCAACAACGGCGTGGGCACGCAGGGGTCGCTGGACAGCAGCCCGGGCAAGGCGAGCAGCTCGGTTGCCGGGGTGAACGGCAGCGGGACCAGCTTCGGCGGGAACGGCAGCGCCAAGGGCGCGGGCGGAGCGATTGAGAGCGACCCGACCCAGGGCGGCGGTCAGCAACGCAAGTAGCGCGGCCCAGGCCAACCCAGGGAGACCGGCGCCCATAATGCGCCGGTCTCCCTGGGCCTGCTGTTACTGATAGTCCTCAGTCATACGGGTCCGGGGACGCGGCGCCCCGGCATAGGGATCAAGCCCTGCCCTGGCCTGGTCCACCATCCGGCAGTCGCCGCACATGCGGATGCGGTCGGCGATGGCGGGGTCGCGGAACATCCAATGTTTGCCTTCCAACTGCGCGGCCACCTTCTCGATGGTGGACTGCGTGCCGAACGGCTTAGCGCAACGGATGCAGATGGCGGGCGGCTCCTCGTTCAGGATGACTTCGTTCCGCCGGGCCGCGCCGAAGGTGGCGCGCGGCTCCAGCCTTACGACGTTCTCCGGGCAGGTGGTGGCGCACAGCCCGCACTGGACGCACAGATCCTCAATGAACTTGACCATCGGCCGTTCGGGGTTGTCGCGCAGCGCCGCGGTGGGACAGACGGCGACGCAGGACAGGCAGAGCGTGCAGCCCTCCGTGTTGATGTGCACTCGCCCGATGGGGGCGCCGCGCGGCAGCGGCAGGGCGTCGGCTGGCGCCGGCGCAGCAGCGTGCAGGGCATTCAGCGCCTGCATCGTCAGCGCATTCTTGTCGCCAGTCGGCAGGTAGGCCGCCGGCGGAACACTGTCCCGGACAGCCATGCTGCGGAGCACGGCGTCGAGGCTGTCGGGGTCGTCGGCTTCCAGCACCGCTACCCTGCCCTCGCCGTAACCCAGCGGCCCGAAAACCGCCGATAGCAGCTCGACTTCCCGCTCATGCGCTGCCCGGCGGTCGGCGTCGCGCCGCCCGGCCAGCAGGCGGACCTCGGCGGCGCCGAAGGCGAATGCGGTCGCCAGCAGGTCCAGGCCTGGCTGTCCGGCCATCGGCAGCGGGATGACGCGGGCCGGCAGGCCGCGGCCGTGGCGGGCCAAGGCCTCGATCAACGGCGCGCCGTGCGTGGCGTCGTGCAGCAGTAGGACCGGCGGCGTGGTCCCGCCGGCGTCGCGGTAGGCGGCCAGCAGCGTCCGCAGCCGGCGCGCCGCTGCCTCCGCGGTCGGCACGGCATACTCGGCGGCGGTGGTCGGGCACACCGCGGCGCAGGTGCCGCAGCCCGCGCAGATCTGGGCGGAGATGGCGACGGTGTCGCCGGCAGGGGTGATGGCTCCGGCCGGGCAGGCATCCAGGCAGCGGGTGCAGCCGATCTGGCCGGACCGCTGGTGGGCGCAGCGGCTGGGGTGAAAGTTGATATAGCGCGGCTTGGTGAAGGTGCCGACCAGGTCGGTCGCGTCGAACAGGGCGCGCTGCACCGCCATTGGGTCATCCGGCGAGGCGCGCAGGTAACCCTCTCGGTGCTCCCAGCCTGGCACTAACGGCAGCCCGCCGCTCAGGTCTATGATGACGTCGCAGCGGGACCGCGCGCCGTTGCGGGCGGGGCCGAACAGCAGGCGGTCGCGGGAGTGCGGCAGCGGCTCGGCGAAGCCATCCACCACCAGGTCGAAGGCGCCGAGGTGCCCGGTCACCCGCATCAGCGTGCCGCGCACCACGGGGAACTCGGCGGTGCGCGGCGGTTCCAGGTCGGCAGAGCCAGTGATGATGACGGTGAGGTCCAGGCGGTCCTTCAACTGCCAGGCTGCCTCAACCGCGCGGTCATCGCGGCCATAGACCACCGTGACGCCCTCGGACTGCAGGGTCACGTCGGCGACCGGGCCGCGGGCGGAGGCGTTCGCATCATGCATCGCGGCGGCGATCAGGGCGGCGATCTTCGGCTGCGCTTGATCGGCCTCGTCCGACCAGCCCGCGGCCTCGCGTATATTGAAGAAGGCGAGCGGCGCGCCCCCTCCCCCGTCGGCTTGGGCGCGCTGGAAGGTCGGCGCTTCCTGCGTGCAGGCGACCAGGAGCGGGTCCGGTCCCGCCGCGGCGGCGGTAAAGCGTCCCAGCTCCGCGCCGCACAGCTCGTGCGCCGCCGGGTGCCCGGACAGGGCCGGCGCGGCGTCCCCGACCGGCATCGTCCCGCGGCACGTGCACGTCAGGACGGTGCAACCATCTTGTTTCATAGGCAAAAGTTCCCTTCCCGCCTCCTGTGCAAGGCAGGGCTGAGTGCATATGATAGGCAGCGGCGTCGTGGTCCACCCCGGGTGCCCCGTGCTTGCTGAATGGAGCCTAGCCATAAACGACATGCCTGCATTGCCGCCGGGGTTCGCCGCTGTTCCAGGCGGGGGGGATGCCTGGGATGCCGCGGTCCGTGGCGCTGAAACCGGCGATGATCCCGGCAGCGTGCGCTGGAGTTTTATGGGCGGGATGTTGCACGCCGCGGTCGTGCTGGCGCCGGATCGGCCGATGCAGGATGCCGATCCCATCCTTGCCCTGGGCGCGCTGGCCTTGTTCGATGCCTTGGCGACCCTGGCGCCGCCGCAGGTGCCGATCCACCTGCTGCCGCCTGATGGCCTTGCGGTGGATGGCGGCCGGGTTGCCACGATCCGGGCAGCAATAGCGCCGGGGCCGTCCGACATACCGCCGGAGTGGGCGGTGCTCGGGTTTGAGGTCGCGGTGCAGGCCGGCGACGCCGAGCCTGGCCGGACGCTGGACCGGACCAGCCTGCATGAGGAAGGGTTTGGCGATGTGACCCCGGATGACATCCTGGTGAACAGCTTGCGGCACTTGCTGGTCTGGCTGGATGCCTGGGGGCAGGACGGCGCCGCGGGAATGAAACCGGCGCTGCGGCAGCGTACGGTGCGGCAGCCGGTGCCGGCATGACCGCACCCGTGCTGAGCGTGCGCCTGCCTCGCACCATCCAGCTCGACGTGTCCGACCGCCATATCTTTGATGAGGCGGCCGAGCCTGGCGAGTGGGCCGTAACCGGGACCTTTGTGTTTATGGAGGATGCGCCCGAGGACGCCATGGGCAAGCGGCGCACCGCGTTCCAGCACGGGTTCCTGGGCACCGGCAGCTTTGGCTGGTCCACGCTGGTCATGGTGGCCGACGCGCCGCCGGCGGTGGTGGCGTCGGTGACGGATGCGCTGGCGCAGCACTTCGTGGAGCGGCACGGCGCCCCGTCGCTGGACGCGGCGCATGAGGTGGCGGCGCGTGAGGTCGCCTTCGCCGCCTCCTTGTGCGAGCACCCCGTCGGCACCCTGCTGACCATCTTCCGCCAGCACGGGCCGGACGGGATAGTGGAGCAGTTCGCCACCGTCACCCGTGATGCTGCGCCGGCAGATGCCGGCGGTCCCGATTTCGGCAAGCCATTCGACCTGCTGGCACTGGCTGCCCAGCCCGGCGGCGGTTCATGAGCCGGCACGAGGCGCGCGAGGTCGGCGTGGTCGTCGAGCGGCAGGAGATGGACAATCCTTGGTGCGACCACCGCTGGCGTGTGACCGGCCTGCTGCCCGGCGCTCCCGCGGTCCCGTCCTGGACGCTGCTGGGCGCCGAACCCGGCGTCCGCCGCTACTTCGCGGGCAACGCGGTGCTGGAGCTGTATCCGTTGGAGACCGACACGCTGCGCCACAACATCGAAGGTCCGCAGCCCGCGGTCTATGTGTTCCTGCGGGCGACGGACGCGGCGCCGGGTGTGACGCTGCTGGGCGCAACTGTATGCGCCGGGGAAGCGCAGGCGCATGTGGACACCGGGTCCGACCTGGTAGAGTCCATGCCGATGCCGGACGACCTGCATGCCTGGATCGCGGATTTCGTGGCTCGGCACCATGTCGAACGCCCCGCCTACAAGCGGCAGCGTGACCGGTCGGAACACGCTCCTGCCCGGCGCCTCACTTTGCCGGAAGGGGAAGAGGATGAGTAGCGCCGTCCCCGCTCCGGAGGATGACGGCACGGCCGGCGAGGGCTTGCTGCGCCGTTGGGCGCGGCGCAAGCAGGCGGCCAAGGCACAGCCAGCCGCGCCGGCGCCAGCAACGGCGAGCGACGTGGCGCCGGACGCTCCGCAAGCAGAAGAGCCAGCGCCGGTGCTGCCCGATTTGAACACCCTGGACGCCAGCAGTGACTACAGCGCGTTCCTGCAACGGGGCGTCCCAGCGGAGCTGCAGCGGATAGCGCTGCAGCGAGCCTGGTCCAGTGACGCAGCAATTGCTGAGTTCCGCGGCATGGCCGAGTATGCCTGGGACTTCAACGCACCGCAGTATGGACAGCTTTGGGCGGTGGATGACGTAGCCAAACTGATCCAGGCTGTGACAGCGCCGCCGCTGGATGCGTTGACCACGCCCGTTGAGGCAATAGCGGCAGCCCCTGAAGTCGTAGTGGACGCTGCGCCAGGTCCTGAGATCGTTGCCCATGACGCCATCGAGGCAGTGGATCGGGGTGACGCGGCGCCCCTGCCCCGCCGTCACGGCAGCGCTCTGCCATGCTGAGGAGCGGAGACGGCGGAGTGGCTTAGCCAAACGGGCTTAGGCCAGACTTGGCGTTCTGCTTGGCACACTATCTTATTACTTTTACAGTTTTCCTTACTGGTGTTTCATTGCTAAGAGCAAGTAATCGGGCGTTGCAATGAATATGTCCCAGCAGGATGCAGGCCGGCAAGGGATGGATGATGTCGAGCTTGCACGGGCACTGATCTACGGCATGTTGGGCCGCGCGCTGGCGGAACCCTGGGATACGGGGTTCCTGGAGCGGCTGGCGAAATTGGACGGCGACGATGGCGACGTCGGGACGGCGTTGCGCGCGGTGGCCGCTGCCGCCCGGAATATCACGGTTGACGTGGCCCGGACCGAGTATGATGCGCTGTTTATCGGCGTGGCGCGCGGCGAGCTGGTCCCCTACGCCTCGTTCTACCTGACGGGCTTCCTGCATGAACGGCCTTTGGCCCGGCTACGGGCGGAGATGCAAGCACTAAGTCTGGCCCGGGCTGGTGGACGTTCCGATCCCGAGGACCACATTGCCACGGAATGCGAGGTGATGGCGGCCCTGATCGGCCGAGGCAACGTGGACGCTCAAGCCGGTTTCTTCCAGCGGCATTTGGCTCCTTGGGCCGGCCGTTTCTTCACGGACCTGGAGCGGGCGGCATCTGCCAGCCTGTTCCGCCCCATCGGCACACTGGGCCGATTGATGATGGACTTGGACCGGCAAGGCTTTGCGCTCGCCGCCGGTGCCTCAATGCATAAAGGTGCAGCATGACTGAGATGACCAAGCCCGTTCCCGTCGAGACGATCCGTGCGGATCGCCGAAGCTTCCTGCGCGGGGCCGGCATTGCCGCAGCAGCCGTGCCGCTGTCCGCCTCGGCAGAGGTGCTGAAACAGCCAACGAATCACCAGGCGCCGGCGCGCTACCAGGAGAGCGCCCATGTCAAACAGTTCTATGCGCTGAACCGGCGGTAAGGGAGGTCGGGTATGCTGACGAAACAACGGCCCGCGACCGCGGCGCGCGCCCTTCCTGTTGCTCCGGCCGCAAATCCCGCGCCGGGCGCGCTGGACCGGCGCGGCTTCCTGCGCACCTCTGGCCTTGCCGCGGGTGGGCTGGCCGCGTTAGGCGGGCTGGGCATGACGACCGTGCAGCAAGCCGCCGCTGGCGAGGTGGAGCCAGGGGTGCCGACGCAGACCCGCAAGACCGTCTGCACCCACTGTTCCGTCGGCTGCTCCGTGCTGGCCAAGGTGCAGAACGGCGTCTGGGTGGCGCAGGAATCGAACTTCGACAGCCCGAACAACCTGGGCACCCACTGCGCCAAAGGCGCCGCAGTGCGCGAGTTGACGCATGGCGACCGGCGCCTGAAGTATCCAATGAAGCTGGAAGGCGGCCAGTGGAAGCGGCTGAGCTGGGACCAGGCGATCAACGAGATCGGCGACAAGATGCTCGCCATACGCGAGAAGTCCGGACCGGACTCCGTGTATTGGCTGGGCAGCGCCAAGTTCAGCAACGAGGGCGCTTACCTGTTCCGCAAGTTCGGGGCGCTGTGGGGCACCAACACAGTGGACCACCAGGCTCGCATCTGCCACTCCACCACCGTCGCCGGCGTTGCCAACACCTTCGGCTACGGCGCGATGACGAACAGTTTCAACGACATCGGCAACTCCAAGGCTATCATGATCATGGGCGGCAACCCTGCCGAGGCCCATCCGGTTAGCCTGCAGCACCTGCTGCGGTCCAAGGAGATCAATCAGTCCGAGCTGATCGTCATTGATCCGCGATTCACCCGCACCGCCGCTCACGCGACCGAGCACGTCCGCATCCGGCCCGGAACCGACATCCCGATCATCTGGAGCATCCTCTGGCACGTGTTCGAGAATGGCTGGGAGGATAAGCAGTTCATCGAGAACCGTGTTTACGGCATGGACGAAATACGCAAGGAGGTCGCCAACTGGAACCCGGAGGAGAGCGAGCGGGTGACGGGCGTGCCGCGGGCGCAGTTGCGCCGGGTGGCGGAAATCATGTCGCACAACCGGCCCTCCACCCTGATCTGGTGCATGGGCGCGACGCAGAAGACGGTGGGGACGGCCAACGTCCGCGCCTACAGCATCCTGCAGCTGGCGCTGGGCAACATGGGGCAGAGCGGCGGCGGCACCAACATCTTCCGCGGCCACTGCAACGTGCAGGGCGCGACCGACATGGGCCTGGACGTCACCACCCTGCCCGCCTACCTCGGCCTGGATGAGGCAGCCTGGAAGCATTTCGCGCGGGTATGGGACTTGGAGTACGACTACCTGTTGTCCCGCTTCGCATCCAAGAAGCTGATGGAGACCAAAGGCATCCCCAGCACCCGCTGGTTCGACGCCGTGCTGGCAGACAAGGACACGCTGGACCAGCCGGACAACGTCCGCGCCATGGTCGCCTGGGGCCACGCCGCCAACTCCATCACGCGTGAGCCGGTGATGCAGCAAGGCATGAACAAGCTGGACCTGTTGCTGGTGGTGGACCCGCATCCGACAACCTTCGCCATCTCCGGCGACCGCAAGGACGGCACCTATCTGTTGCCGGCGTGCACCCAGTTCGAGCAGTCGGGCACGGTCACGGGAAGCAACCGCTCGATCCAATGGCGCGAGCAGGTGGTGAAGCCGATCTTCGAGAGCAAGCAGGACACGGAGATCATGCTGCTGCTGGCGAAGAAGTTCGGTTTCGCCGAGCAGCTCGTGAAGAATATCGCCGTGGAAGAAGGCGTGCCGGTATCGGAAGACATCCTGCGGGAGATCAACCGCGGCTGCTTTGCCATCGGCTACAGCGGCCAGTCGCCGGAGCGGCTGAAGCTGCATGCCAAGCACCAGGCGGACTTTGACCCGCTGACGCTGCAGGCGACTAGCGGCCCCTGTGCCGGAGAGTATTACGGCCTACCCTGGCCGTGCTGGGGCACTCCGGAGCTGAAGCACCCCGGCACTGGCTTCCTGTATAACACCGCCGTCCCGGTCAAGGAAGGCGGCAGCGGCTTCCGTGCACGCTGGGGCGTGGAACGGGAGGGCGTGTCGCTGCTCGCCACCGACTATCCCAAGGGATCGGAAATTAAGGGCGGCTACCCCGAGTTTACCGTGGCCGTGCTGAAGAAGCTGGGCTGGGACGGGGAGCTGACGGAGGCCGAGCGGGCGGTCATAGACAAGATCGGCGGCAACAACGTGGGCGCCGTGAGCTGGCAAACCGACCTGTCCGGCGGCATACAGCGGGTCGCGATCTCGCACGGTTGCGCGCCGTTCGGCAACGGCAAGGCGCGCGCTTACGCGTGGAACCTGGTGGACCCCGTTCCGATCCATCGAGAACCCATACGCACGCCGCGGCGGGACCTGATTGACAAGTATCCGGCGCTTGCCGACCGGCGCGACTACCGCCTGCCCTACCTTGGCCGCAGCCTGCAGGTGCCGGACGTGTCCAAGGATTTCCCGATGATCCTGACCTCTGGGCGTCTGGTGGAATACGAGGGCGGCGGCGACGAGACGCGGTCCAACCGCTGGCTAGCGGAGATTGTCGAAGACGCATACTGCGAGGTGAACCCGCAGGACGCGACCCGGCTGGGCATCAAGGACCGCGGCGAGGTCTGGCTGTATGGCGTCGAGAGCTCTTCGAAGGCGAAGTTCGTGGCGCATGTCAGCAACCGGACTGGACCGGGCGTGGTGTTCGTTCCGTTCCACTTCGGCGGCATGACGGCCGGCGTGGACAACCGGAGCAAGTATCCGCCGGGGCTGGACCCGATCGTGCTGGGGCACGGGGTGAATCAGCTTACGACCTATGGGTACGATTCCGTGACCCACATGCAGGAAACCAAGGTGACGCTGTGCCGGGTCGAGGCGGCCTGATGCCTGGTGCCGACAACAAGGAGATGCGCTAATGGCGCGGATGAAATTCCTATGCGACGCCGAGCGTTGCATTGACTGCAACGCCTGCGTAACGGCCTGTAAGAACGAGCACGAGGTACCGTGGGGTCTGAACCGCCGCCGGGTGGTGACAATCAACGACGGCGAGCCGGGCGAGTTGTCCATCTCGATGGCATGCATGCACTGCACGGATGCGCCCTGCGCCTCGGTATGCCCGGTCAACTGCTTCGTGCAGACCGCAGATGGGATCGTACTGCACAATAAGGACCAGTGCATCGGCTGCGGCTACTGCTTCTACGCCTGTCCGTTCGGGGCGCCGCAGTTTCCGTCTGCGACCAACTTCGGCAGCCGTGGCAAAATGGACAAGTGCACGTATTGCGCCGGTGGGCCGGAGGGGACCAACACGCCGGAACAGTATGCGAAGTATGGCCGCAACCGTTTGGCAGAGGGGATGCTGCCGATTTGCGCCGAGATGTGCTCCACCCGCTCGTTGCTGGCGGGCGACGGCGCGATTATCGGCGCGATTTACAAGGAACGGGTGCTGCGTCGTGGCTATGGGTCCGGCGCCTGGGGCTGGTCCACCGCCTACCGCGACACGCCGACGGTCTAGGAGGGGCAAAGAATGCGTTTTCCATGGATTGGCTATGCTCTTGCCTTGACCGTGATGGCTGGGACGGCTGGCGCAGTCGAGTTGCCGCAAAACAAGCCTAACCCCGACCGTGCTGCGTTAGAGCAGATGCTCAACAGCCAGCGCGAGTTGCCACCGGGGCAGATCAAGGGCTTCGTACACATCCCGGACGAGAAGGCGGGGGTGCTGATCCAGCCGGACGGACGAACGTTCCGAGACGTGCGTACGCGGTGGCAGCCCTACATCACAGGCGGATTGATTGTGGTTGCCGTGCTGGCGATGGCGGCGCTGTACTTTATTGCCGGGCCAATGCGCTACACCGCGGACCCGCAGGGACGGACCATCAAGCGTTTCACATGGTTTGAACGGTTTATCCACTGGCTTACGTCGGCGTCATTCGTGTGGCTTTCACTGACCGGGCTGAATCTAGTGCTCGGGAGGTGGCTGCTGGAGCCGGTCATTGGCGACAATCTATTCTCCGAGTTCTCGTCGTTGGCGAAGCTGTCGCATAACTCGGTCGGCTTCGCATTCATGGCCGGGCTATTCGTGATGACGGTGCAGTGGCTGCACCCGAACATCCCGACCAAGCTGGACTGGCAATGGATCAAGGCGGCTGGAGGCATGTTCGGCGGGCCGCACCCGCCGGCGCGAAAGTTCAACTTCGGACAGAAAATGATTTACTGGATCGCAGTGTTCGGCGGCGGTGCGGTTTCGGTCACCGGAGTTGCGCTGCTGGTGCCGTTTGCCGCGACGGGGGTGTTGGGAATGCAGTTGGCCCACGTCGTGCATTCCGTCATCGCTGCTTTGATGATGGCGGTCATCATCGGACACATCTACCTGGGTTCGGTGGGAGTAAAGGGGTCGCTGCGGGCAATGACGACCGGGCATGTGGACCGGAACTGGGCTTATGAGCATCATGGCTTATGGGCCGAGGAAGCGGAGGCCGAGCAACGCGGGACGGCAGGATCGGCGCCGATGCCCCACCCGGCTGAATAAGCTTTCGGCCGGCGTCAGCACCTTAACGCCGACGCCGGCGATTGCAGGGTGTGCTATGTCCGGGTAATGCCGACCTGCCCCCTGCTTTTGCATGTATTTCCAACCTTTGCCACAGGTGGCGCGCAAGTTCGGCTGACCTCTGTGCTGAACCATCACGGCAAGCAATGGCGTCATGCCATCATTGCCATGGATGGTGTGACGACCTGCCGTGAACGGTTGGATCCTGGGCTGGACATAACCTTTCCCACGGTGACGCTGCCTAAGCGCAGCACATTGGGCAACATACGGCGATGCCGGGCAGTGATCCGTGCGCTAGAGCCAGACGTGCTTGTCACGTCCAATTGGGGGTCCATTGAGTGGGCAATGGCCAACCTGCTGCCACTGGCGCGGCACATCCATGTAGAGGACGGATTGGGGCCGGACGAAGTCGCCGGCCAGTTGCTCCGCCGGATCTGGACCCGGCGCACCGTGCTGCGTCGAAGCACGGTGGTCCTGCCATCCCGAGTATTGGAGCATATCGCGCTAGATACCTGGCGGCTTCCGCCCCGGCGCATCCGGTATATCCCGAACGGCGTTGACCTTGCCCGGTTCGGCACGCCACCGGTCATGTCCGACGGGCCGCCGGTGATCGGCACGGTGGCGGCACTGAGGCCGGAAAAGAACATTGGTCGGCTGCTGCAAGCGTTTGCTTCCGTGCGACAGGCAATGCCAGCTCGCCTCGTGATCGTGGGCGACGGTCCGGAACGGAAAAGCCTTGAGGCCATGGCCGCGACGCTGGGCATCGCCGACGACGTGCGGTTCACTGGGCACCTGCCCGAACCCCGTTTGGAATACGCCGGCTTTGACCTTTTTGCATTGAGTTCTGAGACCGAACAAATGCCATTGAGCGTGCTGGAAGCAATGGCCGCATATCTGCCTATTGTCGCGACGGATGTTGGTGACATTAGGGTCATGCTTGCCCCAGACAATGAGCCTTTTGTGGTGCAGCGGAACTCGGAAACACTCGCGGCGGCCCTGCTTGCAGTATTGCGCATTCCAGACCGGGGGCGGTCCATTGGTGCTGCGAACCGTATGCGTGCGGAGGCGGTTTATAGTCAGGAGGCGATGTTTGCCGCGTGGTTTGCCGTGTTGAGTGGCTCGGACGTCGATGGATAATACGCCGCTGGCGGGACCATCCTTGGAGGTGTCT
>JAABUT010001322.1_pt1 | contig 29027 bp, 30 predicted proteins | sample 5559281 | NCBI WGS metagenome assembly JAABUT01 (sample SAMN10711880, study PRJNA513359) | rock metagenome | isolation source: Antarctica rocks | place: Antarctica: Victoria Land, Ricker Hills nord | collected 2016-01-04
CGCACCGAACACCGCCGGCTCGGCGTGTGCTGCTGCTGGGCCCGTTGACAACGTCGGCGGGTCTCCCGCTGGTGGTGTGCACGGTGCACCCCGGTGTGCTGGTCACCTCCGTGCTCTGGGCGGTGTCGGGTGCGTGTACCGCCTACCAGGTGCAGCTCGTCACCGAGTCCATGCAGTTCTTGAGGTGGCGGTACAGGGTGGTGCGGCTGACCCCGAACACGTCGGCGACCTCCGTCAAGGGTGTGCCGGCGGTGACCATGCGGGTGGCCTGGATGCTCTTTGCCGCGGTCATCACGGTGGGCCGGCTAGTGATCCCTACCGGGTGTCGTCGGCTGCGTTCAGCTGTCTGACGGTGGGCGGCGATCACCTGCGCGCCCTCAAGTTGCTGGTGGTCGGTAACCGCGTCCTGCACCTTACTGCCGCAGCGTCACTGATCCGGGGGTGCTCGAGGCACTCAGCACCGGGTTCTGGACCCTTCACCCCGCGGAACGTGCCGAGCGGATCACCCGGGTGCGTCGGTGGTCTGGCCAGAATCTGAAAGACCACGCGATGGCTCTCGGTGAGCGCCGGTCGGCCGCTGCCAAGGCGGCGGCCCCCAAGCTCAAAGGAAAGACGTACACGAGCAGCGGCGCGGTCAACTACACCGAGGCGAACGCAGCGCTGCCGGGCCTGTTGTTCGCATGGCAGCTGTGCTCGGGTTTTGCCCACTCCCGACCGTGGGCGACTCTCGGCTGGTCCCACCGCACAGCCACATCTATCCCCGACACCGACCTCGTCGTCGTGAGCCTAAAGAACGGCGCGGCCCGAGCCCTGTATCCCGTGCTACCGACCGTCGAGCTCATCACGATGCTGCTGGACCTCTACGAACGCCGAGGTTTCACCGACCTGCCCTGATCGCCCCTCAATCACCGGGTTGGGGTCGGGCACCACGCTGACAACGGCGGGATTCGCGTATGCGCCGCGGGAAGCCAAAGCGTCGTAGAGCACCCGTCGGGAGCAACCGAGGTCTCGGGCGATCTTGGCCCGGTACACCGGCCGCGGCCCCAGACCGACGGTAGCCATCGGCTAGCGACCGACCCACAAGACGCACACGAGCGAGAAACGTCGCCGGGTTCCGCCGCCACCGTTGCCGGAGCCGTTGCATTGGTCGACGGAGGTGGTGAGCTGGGCGTGCGGTGTGGTCGTCGTGGTGCAGGTGCGCGCGGCGCCGGCCGTGCGATGCACGCGGTGACCGTCACGGTAGAGGTGGCGGTCCCGGTCGCTACGTTGAGGTTGTTGGTGACGGTCACGTCACCGGACACCCCTCGACCTGCGGAAACAACCTCGGCCGAGCCCCAATCTACCTACGAACTGCGAAAGGTCGGGCAAGATTGCAACCGTGTCACACCCGGCCGCCAGTGCCTCACAGCGTGGACCCATTCATGCTTTGGACAAAGCCGCGACCGCAGCCGCTCCGCCAGCTCGGGTCCCCGTAACCGTGGCGGCGCTGAGTCCACCGCAATAGCCAAGATGGTAGATATCAGACATGTCCGCGCCCGCTGTGAATAGATTTGGGATTGGATTACCTTCCACGTCGAGTACCCGTCCAGTAGCGGTCGCCCGTAAACCGCCGTATGTGAAGGTAATCGCCGGTCGAACTTCGGCCAAGTACACCGGACCTTCACCGAGGGCCCTCATGTCTGACACGCCTCCGAAGCCCCAACCGTTGGCCGCACCCTCGATGTCGGTTTGGCGAGCAACCCGAGCTACACGCCCACCTCGGTCACGTGCATATTGCCAGCGATTCATGGCTGGGCTCACCGGACTTCGACTAGTCGTCGCAACCTGTTGTACTGCTTCTGTCCAAAGCAGCAACCCCAGCCCACCGCGCGTAGCCAGAGCAGTAGCGTTACGGGCGTCCCCGAGTAACTCGTCCGTGAATCGCTCCCCGGATCGGTCCAACAAAATCGACTGGGCACTGTGATAGAAAGTTAGCGCGAGAAAATCCAATCCCAAGAGTGGCTCGATACGCGACGGCACCAGGTGACCGTAAAAGCCGCGGTTTGCGAAATTTACGGCGGCACCGAGCGACATCGCGTGTCTTATTCCAGCGCCGTCCGAATAGGGGTTGCCACGAAGCATTGCTGAAGCTCCCGGCGCAAGCTCATTACGTACGCCTTGATCCGCCTGTCGCCCTCCGGATGCAATCACAAGCGCCTTCGCCACTAATCGCATTCCGGGGGAGCTGCCAACGACTTTGATCTGGAACCCACTGGTGGTCGAGACAACCTCCTCAACCTCAGCGCTCGTGATCAGGCTCCCACCAGCAGACTGAATTCGCTGGGCCATACGGAGAAACGTTAACGGAATATCGAAACGCTGCCCTTTTCGCTCCAAGTCGTACTTCCTGGAACCCACCGCGCCTCCGAATCGGCATAGCCAATCCGTTGCGGATTCAAAATCGACCACTATACCAGTCGCGTGGCGCCGATACTCACCAGGATCTTCGGTCTCTAACTGGGCCGCGTTCGTCACTGTCCAGACGTTGCCATGCGAGAGTACCGCCGAGCCGCCGATTGTCGGTGCCCGCTCTAGGACGACGACGCGCGCCCCTGCCTCTGCGGCGCGGGCTGCCGCAGACATGCCAGCCATGCCGGCACCCAGAATGACAACATCAACCGTATCGTGGCAGTCTAGCATTACCGAAAGCCGTCTGACTGCGGCAACTCCTGCGCCGCGACACCAGTTGAAATTAGCTCTTCGGCCTTGTCCGCGCCCAAAAATTTAGTAAGCAACTCCCGCGTGTGGGCACCAAGGCTAGGCACCTCAATTGGAGTAGCTTTCTCAGTCGTATTGTTACCTTCCGGTTGTATTAGGTGGAACGGCGAATCGACAATCTGATACTCCCCAGCGCCGTCTTCGACTGTAGTGAACGTTCCACGTGCCGCTACCTGGTCGAGATCGAATTGGTCGGCCACGGTCCTATATTTTGACGCAGGTACTCCCGCCGCGAGAAGAATCCGCTCGCATTCTTCACCTGTGCGCTGCACCGTCCACGCCTCAATAATACTATCAAGTTCACGCGAATTCGCCCAACGATCTGGGTTGAGTTCGAACCTCGAATCTTTGATTAGATCGGCGCGCCCAATTACAGTCATCAGTGCTTCGAATAGCCGTTGACTGACTGCTCCAATCATGACGTGCCCGTCCGCGGTACGCGACGGCGGATATCCCCGAAGGTTGTTCTCACCCGGGAATTGTGCCCCCATAACTTCTCCCGTCATCAGCGATAGAATCCCGTCGAGCATCGAGACATCGACGTGCCGACCTACCCCGGTGATCTCCTTGGAACGCAACGCCGTAAGGATGCCCCCATAACCCAACGCGGCGGCGAGGACGTCCGCCGTGTGGATTCCGGCCACGGCCGGGGGACCCTTGCCCGGCTGATATGCAGCCATACCGAGATCGTAGCCAGACGTTGCGTGAATAATTGCGGCGACCGCCGGCCTACGGATCCAGGGACCTACCTGTCCATAACCGCTGACAGAGCAGTAGACGATCTCAGGCCGCTGCTCGGCAATCGTCGCGTAGTCGAGACCAAATCGCGCCATCACTCCGGGGCGGAAGTTTTCGACAACGACGTCCGCCCAGTCCACAACGTGCCGCGCCGCCATCTGACCTTCTGACGTTCGTAGGTTGAGGGCGACTGACCGCTTCCCGGCGTTCAGGGCACCGAAGAATGCGCTGAACCCGTTCCGAATGGGCTGCAGCGTGCGTAGGTGGTCACCCTCGATCGGTTCGATCTTGATGACCTCTGCGCCGCTGCGAGCCATAAGTCGAGTACAGTACGGACCCGCAACGACGGCGCTGAAATCCGCCACTTTGATGCCCGCCAATTCATCGCCGAGGGGCGTCGCCTCAGGTGGGATTATCATGGCAGAGTCACATTCCCATTGACTTCGCTATGATCATTTTCATGACCTCGCTGGTGCCACCGTAGATCCGCGCGACGCGGATATCGGCGTAGAGACGGGCGATTGGATACTCGGTGATGTACCCGTACCCGCCGTGTAGTTGAAGACATTTGTCGATTACCTGTCCAGCGAGCTCAGTAGCGATGAGTTTAGTCTTTGCAGCGTCAGACGGCGTCAACTCCTGAGCGTCGTAAAGGGAGACCGCTCTATCAGTCATTGTAACGATTGCTTCGACCTGCGCGGAGCTCTCGGCGAGCGAAAACTGCGTGTTTTGCATCGACGAGAGCGGCTTACCGAACACCATGCGTTGTCGGACGTAGCTGAGAGTGTGCTCGATCGCAGCTTGTGCCGCCGCCGACGCTGTCAACGCGATCGACAGCCGCTCCTGTGCCAAATTATGGCTCAGGTATTCAAACGCATTGCCGTCCTCACCTAAGCGGTACTCGATCGGCACGACAACGTCGTTAAACGACAATTCAACGAGGTCATTGGCCTTCATGCCGATCTTCTGAAGGTGCTGCCCGACCTGCACGCCGTCTGACGACGCGTCCACTGCAAGTATTGAAAATCCGGACCGCCGGTTATCAGCGTTCCGCGGCTGGGTGCGGCAGACCACTAGTATGAGATCGGCGACGCTGCCGCCGCTGACGAACGTCTTGGCGCCGTTGAGGGAGTAATGAGACCCGTCAGGAGACAGGGACGCAGTTGACTGGATGCTGGCGAGGTCTGATCCAGTGCCCGGTTCGGTCATGGCGATTGCGAGGACGATTTCACCGTTCGCAACCCCAGGCAGCCAGCGCTGCTTCTGCTCTTCGCTACCGAACGCAGTGAGATAGGCTAGAATAAGCGTGGCGTGGGGTATCGCACAACCAAACCCGACACCTGCCAGCGCGATTTCCTCCATTAGTACCGCGGCGAAGGCGTAGCTGGTGGCGCCTCCGCCACCATATCTTTCGGGCACCCATATGCCCAGTAGGCCTTGCTTGCCGATTTGCCGGTAGAACTCACGCGGCGGATGCCCCAACGCCTCCCATTCGGGAAATACTGGAACAACCTCGGAGTTGATAAACTCCCGGACGCTGGCGCGGAAGTCATCCTGCTCAGTCGTGTGGATTGAGCGCTTCAATTGTGTTCCTTCACTCCCCGGTTGGGCTCATTGCGCTTGTACGAATAGATTGACCAAACCCGCAGACGCGATCAACCGTTCGGAATTATCCAGATAATCTGGACATGCCCGATTCCTCGTACGCAAACCTCTGAACTAGCGGATGTGGGTTGTCCGAGTTTCGATGATTGTACTCCGGTATTGAGGCTAACATGGGCCAACTTTTCATCAGGGAAGAGCGCCGCGGCCGGACAGCTCCTCACCTGCGCGGGGAGGAAGCACCACATTCCCACCGCGCCACGGCCGGGCTCTGGGACCGACGGCGCCCCGGCGCCACGCGAGGCGGGTAAAGCGGCGGAGCCTCAACTCAGGAAGCCGAAGCTGGATAGTTTTTCACCAGCTCTGGCGATATAAATGGATCGGAGACGAGCTTCTGAGCGCCGGGAACTGAGGCGTCAGCCTTCAGGATGTTGAATTTCCGCGCGGGCGGCTGGCCTGGCTTCGAGAAGTCAAGATCGCCCGTCAGGCCGGTGAGCGAAAGGTCTTTCGTCGACCTGAGCGCCTTCACCATCCCTTCCCGAGTCAAGTCATCGCAAGTCTTTGCGATGATGTCGGTGTACAACTTGGCATAGGCCCACCCTATGACGATACCGTCGGCGGGATTTACCCCACCCGGGTCGGCTTCGAACGCGGTCCGAATCTTTGTTACTTCAGGATTGTTGGCGCTGAACGGTGACCAGGCCAGCACTCGGTACAGGTGATCGGCCAGCGCCGGGCCCGCGGCAGAGTTCATCAGTTCGGGTGTGAAGCCAGCTGGTCCGGTGAGGATAGGTACGTTGAGACCGATTGCGGTGGCCGCGGTGGCCGCGGAGGCCGTCTGGGTAGGAAGACCTGCGACCACGATCACTTTCACACCGGCCTGCTTGAACTGCTGTACTTGGCTGGTCAGGTCGGTCGTGGAAGGCGAGACGTTCACGGAGGAGAGTTTGAGTCCAAGCTTCTTGGTAGCGTACTCCACGCCCCGAGCCTGAGCGGTGCCGAGGCCCTGCATCACGATTTCGCCGATCGCATCCCCGTTGGTCAACATGTTCTTCTCGTTGAGCCACCCAAGCCCGGCCACTAAGTCCATGTCGGAAGTCGATGGCGCGACGATGTAGTTGGGTTTCGCCAAGTTGGCGCGGTCCCAGCCGAGGGTGGTCGTGAGGACATTGTCCTGCTGCACTCGACTCGCTAGTGCTGACAGCACTGGCGTTCCTAGTATGGATACGAAGCCGAGTACGTTTGGTTCGGTCTGCTGGTAGAGGCTTAGTGCCTTTTGTGGATCGTACTGGGTGTCCTGGACTTGCACTTTGATCTGCCGGCCGCAGACACCGCCACTCTTGTTCAGTTGGTCGATGAACATCTGGCTGCCGTGGTAGTCAATTTTGCCAGCGGCGCTTGCTGGCCCCGACAGGTCCGTCAAGTATCCCAAATTGATCTCCTTCGGGGTGACCCCAGGCCCGGAACCCGCCGAGCCGGAACCGCCGGTGCTGGTGCTGCTACAACCGGCCACCAATAGCGCCACGGCCACCCCGATGGCAGCAAATGTTTTACCTTTAACCATCGTCATCCTCTTTTCGAAAAGCCTTGAACTGGACATATCACGTATCAAATAATTCTGCTGGCGCGGTATTCTCCGATCTGCTTTTCAGACGTTCCGAGCAGCTCGGTGAGGACCATGTCGGTGTGTTCGCCGAGTAGAGGCGGTGAGGTGATGACAGGCCGCGGAGACCCGCTCATCTGCACTGGCCACCCGGGCAGAACCACGGGCCCACGAACGGGGTGCTCAACGGTGGTGAGCATGCCGCTTTCATAGAAACTCTGGTCGTTAAGCAGGTCGCCGCTGTCGAAAACCGCCCCTGCCGGCACCCCCGCAAGGTTGAGCACCTCCATGGCCTCCCGCTTGTCATGCATCGCCGTCCACGGACCAATCACCTCGTCCACGTCGTCTCGATGCGTGAAACGCTGTTCGGGGCTGATGAACCGTGGGTCGTCCAGCAGGTCGCGCCGGCTGATTGTTTCCAGTAGTTTGCGCCACTGATGGTTCCCGCTGTTTTCATCACGGGCGGTGTAGATGAAGATGTAATCGTTAGGTCCGCCTCCCAGGCATGGGTAGAGTCCGGACGGCGCCGAGGTGCTGCTGGGCGAGGCGTTCCCGACCCGTTCGGCTGGACGCCCGGTGACTTGGTGCCGCCCGTAGGTCATTCGGCAGAAGTTCATCACTGCGTCCTGCATGGCGACCTCGATCTGCTGTCCGCTCCCGGTGTGTTCGCGCTGAAAGAGGGCGGCGCAAACAGCGACCGCGAGGTGCAGACCGGAGCCGGTATCGGCGAACGTGGGACCGGGTTTGATCGGGGGTTGGTCAGGTTCTCCAGTGAATGCGACCGCTCCGCCGACGGACTGGGCAATGGCGTCGAACGACCGGAACTCGCGGTAGGGGCTGTACCGCGAAAAGCCCTTTACCGATGCAAAGATCATTCGAGGGTTGAGCGCGCGAACCACGTCGTAGCCAAAACCCAACCGTTCAATCGTGCCAGGAGCAAAATTCTCCACAAACACGTCGCACTGCTTGACAAGTCCACCCAGCAGCTCCTTGCCCTCCGCAGAACGCAAGTCGATGGTGATCGACCGCTTGTTGGAATTCAAGACGAGAAAGAACATCGAGTCCGCGTCACGAGTGTCCGCAGAAGCGATGCGAGCCGAGTCACCGACGCCCGGGCGCTCGACCTTGATGACGTCCGCCCCCATGAAAGCGAGCGACTGCACACACATCGACCCAGCCTCCCACTGCGTCAGGTCGAGCACTCGGACACCGTCGAGGGCGCGACCTGAGGAATCAGGTGAGTCGTTGGTCATGCCAATCCCCTTCTTCGGCCGGGTTGGCACGTTTCTCATCAACGGTGATAACCTGAGCAGGACACAACCGGACAGCCACCCGAACTGAATCATGTTGGTGCTTCGGCGGGTTACTGTCGAGGAGCACAACAACCCCGTCGTCATCCCGCTGGTCAAACACAGCCGGTGCGTTCAAAACGCACTGGCCCGCAGCGATGCACCGGGAATCGTCAATAGTCACGTGCATCGAGTCCTCCTTAGATTAGAATTTGCATATCGTTCGGTCTTATCGGGCATTCACCACGTGAGAGGGAGTTCGTGGACCCCGTAGACAAACATGTCGTGGCGGAAGCGCAACTGCTCGAAGGGCACTGCAAGCCTCAGGTTGGGCAGCTCGTCGAACAGGGTCTTGAGTACGATCTGCAGCTCGGCCCGGGCGAGTACTTGGCCGAGGCACTGATGGATGCCGTATCCGAACGCGACGTGTGGGGTGGCGTCGCGGTGAACATCGAACGTATCGGGGTCGGGGAACAGCGCCTCATCGCGGTTGGCGGAGGGAGTAGGACAAATTACTCCCTCACCCTTGCGGACGAGTTGACCGTTGACATCGACGTCCTGCAACGCGACCCGACGCGCCCCGATGTGCAGAATGCTCGAGTAGCGCAACAGCTCCTCGACCGCGCCACGGATCAAGCCGGGGTCGCTCTTAATAGCGGCCAGCTGGTCCGGATGCTGCAGCAGGGTAAGCACACCGAGCGCAGTCATGTTCTGCGTGGTTTGGTGCCCGGCACTGAGAAGGAGCCGGGTGATCTGAATCAGCGTTTTGCGGTTGATGTGCCCCGGCTCGAGCTGCTCGGTGACCAACCGGCTCAGGATGTCATCCTGTGGTTCGGCCTGCTTCCGTCCGACGAGGTCGTCGAGGTAGACGGTCAGCTCGGCCAGGGAGGCCCGGACCTCGTCGGGGGTGGAGGTGGAACCGAACTGGATCCGCGTCGCCCTGTGAAAGACTGCGTGGTCGGCGTAGGGCACTCCGAGCAGATGAGTGATCACCTCGGTGGGAAGCGGCAGCGCGAACGCCTCGACGAAGTCGGTCGGTTCCGGTCCGGCACGCATGGCGCCGACCAACCTGTCGACGACGCCCTGAATGAAGGGGCGTTCCTGGTTGACCCGCTTCACTGTGAAGTCTCGGGTCACCATCCGACGCAGCCGGTCGTGCTCCGGGGCATCCAGTCGGAGGAATGACTGGTCGGCCTTCTCCGCAACCATGCGGCCCTCGAATACGTGAGGAAATCCATCGCGCAGCGGTTCGGCACTGAACTGTGGGCTGGACAGCACCACACGCATGTCGTCGTAACGGGTCAGCATCCAGGGCATGCTGCCGTCCCATAGTCGCACCCTGGTAAACGGCTGGGTCCTTCGGAGCGTCGCATACTCCGGCGGCGGGTCGAACGGGTTCGCCCGCGTCATGGGGTAGCGCAGCTCAACGGTGTCAGTCATACAAGCTCCTCTCGTTCAGTTGTTGCTTGATTTCAGCTGGGCCGAGGTACGTCTCATCCCGGCGAGCCACCGATCGCGATCGCCGGCGCGGCGCTGCTCGTAGGCGGCCACTTCCGGATGGGGCAGGACCAGGAATGCTCCGCTGGCCAGTGCGGCGTAACACTGCGCAGCCACATCGTCGGGCTCAAGGAACTTCGCACCCGACCCTGCCGTGCTACCACGACGTGTGCTGTTCATTGCCGTGTTAACCGCCTGCGGGCACACGCACGACACGTTCACACCGTCGTCGCCGTGCCGGATCGACAACCACTCCGCGAACGCAACTGCGGCATGCTTCGTTACCGTGTAGGGCGCGGAGGTGAAGTCGCTCAGGAGTCCGGCCGCTGAGGCCGTCACCAACAGCCAGCCGCGGCCCCTCGCGGTCATTCGGGGCACAACATGCCGGGCTACGTAGACGTGCGCCAAGACGTGAAGGTCCCAGGACTCTCGCCAGGCGGCGTCGTCGCCCAGCCCTTCCCCGCGGTGAATGCCAGCGTTAGAGCACCAAAGGTCAATCGGTCCGACCTCGAGCTCGACCTGCTCGGCGGCCTCGGCCACCGCCGCCCCGTTGCTAACGTCCAAGTTCACTGTCCGGACAATCTCGACGCCCCCCGTCTCGTGTGCGAGAAGCGAGGCCGTCGCCCGCGCGCCGACCTCGTCGATGTCGCACACCACCACTGCGCGAGCGCCGGAGGCGCCCGCGCGCAACGCCAGTGCGCGCCCGATCCCACTGCCGGCACCAGTCACAACGACCACTGAACCGTCAGGATCAAAAGAGTGAGGCATGCCACATCCCTTCCTGGATCGGCCAATGGTCCTACCATCGTGCCACTGTGTCAATAGGCGGCTACGATGTCTTTAGTGTCAGCGGCGACGTCGACCCTTCGGTCCTGGGCGGTGCCGCGACACGGCTCAGCCGTGGGCGCCACCACCAGCCGGCGAGCTGTCCTATCGGCAGCTCTCAGGCCTCGCACCCCGGCCCGAGGTGCGCGCCTGGGACGGCTCGGCGTGGGGCGTCACGATCCGCTGCCCGTCTATAGCGGCCCCCGGCTTCATATCTGGGGCTTCCAAAACGGCACCGCAAGGTCTTCCGCCACGACCACCGCGTAGATCTGCACTGCCATACCGATCCTGACCGTGTCTACCTCGACGTCGGTCAGGTTGCCCATGATCCGGACACCTTCGGGGAGCTCGATCACCGCGACCACGTAGGGGATCCTGTCCCGGAAGTAGGGGATACCGTGCTGCCGGATGATAGTGAAGGTGTGCACGACACCGACTCCTTGAGCCGACCGCCACTCCGGTTGGTTGTCGGGGGCGTAGAGGGCAGCGGGTCGTGGGTAGTGCTGAAACCCCGACCTCGGGATCCACTGCAGTACGAACTCGCCCCGAGCTAGAGCCGCGAAAAAAGGACGGGAAACGGCGTCGACCTGCGGCACATGCAGCTCGCCCGAGGGGCTGGTTCGAATCTCGATCATGACATCGGCTCCTTGCTGAGGACGTTGACCCCGATGCAGGACAACCACCCACCGGAACCGGCGGCCAGAGCCACCGAGCAGTCAGGAACTTGGACGTCGCCCGCCTGTCCGCGTAGCTGTCGGACCGCTTCGGCCAGCAAGAATATCCCTCGCAGACCTGGGTGACTGGCGGAGAGCCCACCGCCATCGGTATTGGTCGGCAACGAGCCGCCGGGGCCAATATTGCCGTCCGCTACGAACGAGCCACCCTCGCCGCGGTCGCAGAAACCCAGACCTTCGAGCAGAACGAGCACGGTGATGGTGAAGCTGTCGTAAAGCATAGCCATGTCCACATCGGCCGGGCTGATCCCTGCCTCCGCAAAAGCGATAGCACCAGCCTGGACCGCCGCAGAAGACGAGTAGTCGGGCACCTGGCTAGGGTTCCAGTGGGTTTGTGCGGTCCCCGACCCAAGAATGTGGACGGGCTCAGATCGGAGGTCCGCGCCTCGCTCACGGGTGGTCACAATCAGGGCACCGCCACCGTCGCTCACCACACAGCAGTCGAGCTTGTGCAACGGGTCGGCGATCAGTCGAGATCCGACCACGTCGCTGATACTGAGCGAATCCCGATACATGGCCTGTGGGTTGTGGGCTGCGAATGACCGCGCATCGACCGCGATTTGGGCCAACTGCTCCGACGTGGTGCCGTAGTCGTACATGTGCCGCCGCGCCATGAGCGCATAGGCCCCGACGGTGGTCAAGCCGTACTGCGCCTCGTACTGACCCCAGGTCGCTTCTTCCTTGGCGGTCGTCTGACCACTGGTGCCCAGTGAGCGGCCGAGGACGCTGAGCTGGTCGGATCCGTAGGTGATCAAGATCGTGTTCGCATGGCCGGCGCGCAGGGCCGCGGTGGCGTGTTGCAGGTGGTACTCGAACGAGGACCCTCCAGTCCAGGTTCCCGAGAGGTAGCGATAGTTGATACCGAGAAACTCTGCCATATCGGGTATTCGTTCGTCAGCGCACATGTATCCGTCGATGTCGGTGATGTTCAGACCCGCGTCGTCGAGTGCCCTGCGGGTGGCCAAGGCGTGGTGCTGGCGTCTGCTCAGGTGGGGGACCCGGCCGCAGTCCGACAGCCCGACACCGACAATTACTGGCGCGGATGAATTAGTGCTCATGCTGACTCCTCGATGCGGGCTACGGCGTCAAGCGCCACCACAAGACCCTGGTTGGTTACGGCAACCGGATTAACGTCCAGTTCCAACAGCGCAGGTCCGAAATGCTCAGCTAGCTCGGCGACGCCACGAACCACATCGATCAGCAGGGCGGTTTCGGCCGGTCCGGGTGGGTTTCGGAGACCGGCCAGCAAGCTGGTCACAGCATCAACGCAGTCCGCCAGCGTTACCGGCAGCAATCGGAGCTGGACTTCGCGGAGCTGCTCAGCCTTGGATCCCCCCCGCCCAAACGCGAGTACCGGTCCAAATGCCTCGTCTTGGTAGGTCCCGACGAGGAACTCAAGGCGGTGGTCGACCATCTCGCTGACCAGTATTCCGTCGATCCGCGCCTCTGGTGCCGTGCTCCGGACGGCGGCAAGGACTTCGTCGAATCCGCGACTGGCCTCCTGCGGGGTAGTCACGCCCAGACGCACTCCGCCGACAGCGGCCTTGTGCACGATGTCGGCCGAGACGACCTTGAGCACAATCGGGTAGCCGATGCGGTCCGCCGCGACGCCGGTGTCGTGCGCTGAAGTAACGAGCTCCTCACGAACACCAGACAAACCGTAGCGGCGCAACAACACCTTAGTTTCAAGTTCACTGAGCCAGCCGCCTTGCGGGGGGGCATCGTCGCGGTTAGGCCACGCGACAGCCGATAGCTCGCCGACCGTACGGGCATTCGCCGGGCTATTCACGTGCTTGGCGAACTCCCCGGTGGCGACCAGAGCGCGCGCACACGAACGGCTGGTCTCGTAGCACACCACCCCGGCAGATCGTGCTTCCGCGATGTTAGCCTGGTTTGTCCGGCCGGCGAGCCAAATGACCACCAGCAATTTGTCGAGGGCATCGCTGATCTGCGTTAGTCGCTGGGGCATCTTCTTCGCGGTGCTCTGGAATAAGCACGGCAATGCCAGCACAACGACGTCGACACCAGTGTCCGCAGCTACGATCCGAGCAATCGTTAGGAGCGCATCAGGGTCACGCTGAGTCGCACCGGCGGTGTCAACTGGGTTGCTGCTGCCGCCAAGGGGAAGTCCCAGTTTGTCCAGCGAGGCTTGGGTATGCGCCGCCAACTGCGGCACCTCGATCCCCTGGCGGCTGAGTTCGTCGGCCACCACCCCGCCGAGGCCACCGGACAGCGACAGCACCGCCGCTCGCCGCGGCGCCGCGGCCTGGCGGTTGGCACGGCGAACCGGTAAGGACACGAGATCCTCCAGCGACTCGGCGATGCTCGCCCCGGCCTGGCGCAGTGCCCCTCGGTACAGCGCTTGCTCACCCGCGATCTTGGCGGTGTGGCTCAGTGCCGCCCGAGCCCCGCCTGGGCTCTCACCGACCTTAAGTACTGTCACAGGTTTGCAGGCTGCGGTGACCGTCTCAACGGCGTCGATGAGGTCCCGTGCGTCGGTAGCACCTTCGAGATATAAGGACACTGCGGTCACGGAGTCGTCGCCCGCGAGTTCGCGGAGGTAGTCCGCCGCCGTCAGTCGCAGCTCGTTTCCACTGGAGATGACGTAGGACAGGCCTACACCGAGGTCGTTGGCCAACCCGATCAGGCTCCCGGCGATCGCGCCACTGTGACTGACCACCGCGAGACCGCCAGGAATCACTGGGCCGAGCTCTAGCGGTGGAAAGTTGGCCAGGTAGGCACCACTGTGCGCGTTGATCAGTCCCAGGCTGTTGGGTCCGCACACCAACAGCCCGTACTCATCTGCAATCCGGCCCAGCTGGGTGTCCAGGGCTAGGCCTTCGTCGGTACCGAGCTCACCGAATCCGGCGGACATGACAACAAGGCCCTTGACGCCGAGGGCGCCTGCCACACCGGCCAGCTCAATCACTGCCGCAGCGGGACGTGCAACGACCACGACGTCAGGCACCTCGGGCAGCGCCGCCAACGACGAGTACGCTTCCAGGGAACCGAACGACGTGGCTTCGGGGTGAATTGGATACACAGGTCCGGAGAATGCGCCCTGCGCGAGCTCCGTAAGTACTTGCATGCCCCCTACCGAACTCTTACCCACACCCGGTCGGCTAATCCCGACGACGCCGACCGACTGTGGCCGCAACAAGGCGCCGAGCGGCTCGGGGTCTGCAGGAACTGCGTCCCGCGCTGAGTGGTCGGTGGTAGGCACTTGGCTCCTCACTTCGTCTCCGTTCTCATGCGGCAGGCGGGTGGAGACGGGCCCAGATCGAGTTCACCCATCGGCGCATCGTCGGCGGTGCCGCGCTCGACCGAGCCAAGAGGACGACGATGACGACCACCGCAAAGATGTACTGGGACAAAGTGCCGGCGTTCACACCCCCGGCCTCGCCGGGCTGCGCGACGAACGGGACGCTCGAGGCGTACCGGGTGAGGACCAAGGGCAGGCCGGTGACCACCAGGGCGCCGACCATCGTGCCGACCGCGGAGGTGGTACCTCCGATGATGACCATGGCGAGGTACAGGATCGAAAGCGTGAGCCCGAAGCTCTCCGGAACGATGTGCTGGTACACCAGCGCCAGGAGTACCCCCGTCACCCCAGCGGCGACGGACGAGACGACGAAGGCAAGACTTCTGTAGGTATGTACATGAATACCGACGCTCGCTGCGGCGGCCGGACTGTCCCGGACCGCCTTGAGCGCGCGCCCGGCTCGGGTCCGTTCCATCCGGCGCATCAGGACGAAGGAGGTGCCCAATACGATGGCGATCAGGAACCAGAGACGCTGAAGGGTGCCGAACGGTGTGCCGAGTATCGCAACCGATGGGTGGCCTTCGGTGAAGCTGAAACTGCCAAGGGTCAGTGGCGCGACGTCCATTCCGTAGGCACCGCCGAGCGAGGAAGCGTTGATTAACAAGTCCGTGCCAAAGATTACGAGCGACAATGAGGCAAGGCCGAGGTAGATGCCGCCCAAGCGGGCGGCGACCGGGCTGAACAGCAACCCGGCTACAGCGGCCAGGGCCACCGCACACACCGCGGCTACTGCGGAAGGCAACCCAAGGCTGGCCACGGCCGACCCGGGTAGGTGGGGGCCGAGTTTGGCGTATCCGTAGGCTCCGACGCCGATGAAGAACGCGTGGGCCAATGACAGCTGTCCACTGACGCCGAACAGAAATCGCAGGCCCAGCGCCCCGATCGCGGAAGCACTCGACAGCAGCAGCAGCTGGACCCAGAAGCTGTCGAGCACGAACGGTGCAACGACAACGATGACCAGGAGCAACGCAAGGGCAACCACCGCCGAGGGCGACGGCCGGTGCGTGTGGGGCCTTGGCGGAGAAGGCGTGTGGGTAGCTGGGTGAGGTTCGGCCGTCGTGATATCGTCGGTCGTCATTGCCGTCCTAGATCCGGTAGAGGGGTTTCTTGCCGAACAGCCCGGTTGGACGGACGAGCAGGACAATCATCATGACGAGCCAGGGAACCGCTGTGTCGAACCCGGCAAGAAACGGCAACGCCTGCTGGTAGTTCAGTACGAGCGACTGAGTGATCCCGACCACCAGACCGCCGACGACGGCACCGCCGATCGAGTCCAGACCGCCGATAATCACCGCCGGGAAGGCCAGAAGCGCGAGGTCGGCGGTGTTGGACACCAAGCCCACGCTGGGGTAAGTGGTAATGAACAATCCCGCCAGAGCAGCCATCGCTCCACCGAGCAGCCACGCGATCAAGGCCACCCGCGGAATGTGGGCACCCATCAAGCTAGCCACTTCGCGGTCCTCGGCGACCGCCCGGGAGACCAATCCGAACATGGTGAACCGATTAGCGGCCGCAACCGCTCCAATGATGATGGCCGCGACAGCGAGGGCGTACAACCGGGAGTCAGCGATCCGAATCCCGCCGAGAGAGATAACGTGGCTCGACCACGGCGCGTTCACGGTGAAGACGTTGGGGCCGATCTGCTGAGTCAGTGCCGCGGCGAGCGCGATGTTCACTGCGATTGTGATGATGGCGGCAATGTCCGGCGGGGCGTTGCGAACCGGGTGCAACAGGATCAGCTGCAAGAGACCGGCGGTGACAGCCGCCGCGGCCAGGCCGATGAGCACTGCGAGGAAGAAGCCAGTGGTGGACTGAACCCGAACCATCGCGTAGACACCGAGAACCAGCAACGACCCGTGCGCGAAGCTGATGACGTTCGTCGACCGATAAATCAGAACGAATCCGACAGCTAAAATGCCGAAGGTAAGACCGACCGAGACGCCGTTGACCAGGTAGTTCAGAAACTCCACGATTCATTCCCCTTCTGCGCTGGCCGCTGAATCATCGAGGCTCGCCCCTAGGTATGCCTCGATTACTGCGGGATGGGCGCGAATGTCGGCGGGGCTGCCGTTGGCAATGACTTCGCCGAAATCGACGACGGTGACTTCGTCAGCCAGGCTCAGAGCGAACTCGACGTCGTGCTCGATCAGCAGAATTGTGACCTCAGAGGCCTTGTGTACGCTCTCGATCACGTTCTGCATGGATCTGGACTCTTCGGTCGTCATACCGGCGACAGGTTCGTCCAGAAGTAGCAGACCGGGTCCGCTGGCTAGGGCACGGGCGATCTCCACTCGCTTTCGTACACCGTAGGGCAGCTGGCCGCACCGCTCAGTGAGCATTTCGTCGAGCCCGACCATCTCAGCCATGTCGCGCGCCCGGTCGAGCGAGCGGCGTTCGCTGCGCCGAGCGCTGGGCCAGCCGATACAGGCTCGAAGCGCGCCGCGGGACTCGATCTGGTGACAACCCAGCTGAATGTTCTCGAGCACCGATTCATCGCTGGACAGCTCCAAGTTCTGGAAGGTCCGAGACACCCCTCGGCGGGCAACCTGATGGGGGCGCAATCCCACTAGTGACTGCCCGCCGTAAACCACGCTCCCCGCTGACGGCGTATAGAAGCCCGAGATCAGGTTAAACAGGGTCGACTTCCCGGCACCATTGGGGCCGAGCACCGAATGGATCTCGCCGGCGTGGGCGGTCAGTGAGACGCCACCGAGAGCCACTACACCGTCGAAGTGCACCTCGACGTCAGAGATGACCAACGTGCGGTCGTCGTCGATGGCCCCGGCAGCTCGAACCGCGGTCATAGCGGCGCCGCCGACGCGTGCTCGCCGGGCCCACCGAAGTACATGCGGTGCAGCTCGTCGTCGGAAGCGAGCTGCTCGGCGCCTCCGGAGTACTCCACGCGCCCACTGCGCATGACCACGACGTGCTGAGCCAAGCGGAGCGCCATGGACGCGTTCTGCTCCACCAGCAGGATGGCGGTTCCGCAGTTCGCAATACGCTCAATCACGGAGGCGACTTGCGAAATCATGGTCGGGGCAAGGCCCAGGGACGGTTCGTCAAGCAGCAGCACTGCCGGCTGGCCCATCAGCCCGCGACCGATCGCCAGCATCTGTTGCTCGCCGCCGGACAACAGCACTGCCCGCTGCTGCCGCTTGCGCTCCAGCACCGGGAAGGTCTGATAGATCTCCTTGACCCGGGCCCGTCGCCCGCTCCGGCTCACCCCCCGCAAGCCGCCAATCATGAGATTCTCCTCGACCGACATCTTGGCGAGGATCCGCCTGCCCTCCGGGACCAGCCGGACGCCGGCCTCGACCACACGCGCCGCCGACAATCGGTCGATCCGTTGGCCCCGCAGCGTTACGGTGCCCGACCGGATCCCCCCACCGTGCAACGCCAACGTGCCGGTCACGGCGCGCAGCAGGGTGCTCTTGCCGGCTCCGTTGCTTCCCAGCAGGGAGACCACGGAGCCGTCCGGTACGGACAGGCTGACGTCGCTGACGGCGGTCGTTCCCCGGCTGTAACCAACAGTCAAGCCCTCGACGCGAAGCAGGTCATCACCAGAAGACATTGAGGCGGCTCCGCTCGTAAGGTCGGCTGGTACGGCCGAGGGAGCGACACGGAGGACGGACTCCGTCATCCCAACTCGACCGATGGTAGGACCATTGATATCGTGTGTCCTACGTCATGTCAACAGACCGACGCCGTACCGTGATCGGGCCACGACGGGGTGGGGGCTCAAGAGCGTGGAGCGCCAGGGGCCATGCTTCGGACCAGCTGGGAGATGACGATGAGTGACGCAGGAGCCCGGGACGACGCGCGTCCCCCGACCGTACAATTTGACCTCATCCGGAACCGGCGAGGTTTTGAGCACATCGTTGAACAGGTCCGCAGCTCGATCGCATCCGGGGCGTTGCGCCCTGGTGACAGGCTGCCAGCAGAGCGCGACATGGCAACGATGTTCGGGGTCAGTCGGCAGGGTGTACGAGAAGCGTTGCGCGGTTTGGAGGTCACCGGCCTCGTCGTGTGCCGGTCCGGGTTCAGCGGTGGCACTTTTGTCCGCGACGGGGACCGGAGCACCGTCACTCGGGCTATCGACGACCTGGCGTCTCTGGGCGCAATCTCGTGGGCGGGGATTCTCGAAGCCCGGATCCTGCTCACCGCGGACACCATCCGTCTCGCATGCTCGCGCGCGACGAGCGCGGAACTGCAGGCCTTGGACGACAACATCGACGCGCTCGAGACGCTGAACTCCGAGAACTACAGTCGCGAACGTACTCAGCGGATCTCGGAGTTCTACCACCTCCTGGCTGAGGCCTCGCACAACGACGTCCTGGTGATCGTTGTCCAGTCAATCACCGACATCTTTCAAGCTCGAATGAGCCTGGTAGCACCGCTGCCAAAGAAGGATGCGGTCCAGGTAAGACGATCCATCGCCGCGCTCCTTCGGGCTGGCGATGCCGACAAAGCGATCGCGGAGGTGACGGCTCACTTCAAGAGGCTCGAAACGTACCTGGTCGATCAGGAGGAGCTCATGTTCTAGTCCAGAGTCGGTCGCTGACCGGCCTGCGGAACGGTCGACCTAGTGCTGGGTCGGTGCCGACGCTCACGCGGTAGCTTGTGCGCTTACCGACCCCCTCGCGACGTCCAGGATCTCGTGAGGATGGTCAGGCAGATCTTGTCCGCGCCAGGCCACTGACCCATCGGGGCGTACCAGAACGTAACGGGCACCGTAAAGTTCGCGAGCAGCGTTCTCGCGCACCTGCACCACCCGCAGCGGGACGCCGAGCTCCTCGGCTGCCCGTTCGACTGAGGTAGTCGCTGGCCCGCGTGATGCGCCGATGTCGAGCAGCACAAATTCACGGCCGAACTCGTCAAGAATGCTACGCCCCTCCCCCAGCCAGAGGTGGGGGGCTCGGGAGCCAGGACGGGCCGTCTGGGTGTAGCTGGACACGGTCATGTCCGGTGCGATGGTGCCGTCCGGGACGATTGCAGGCGAGTCCTCGTAGATATACCCCAGGTGAATTCCGATGCTGTACCACTCACGACGCATCATCTCGGTGTAGTTGTCCCCGTACTCGCGACGCGCCGCTCGCGCCGCCTCGTCGTCGCCGGTGAAGATCAGAGGGTCAGGGCGGGCGATTCGCGGGGACAGCATCCGCTGTAGGTTGCCGCCGGCCTCGGTGACGTTACGGATGGCCACCGGACGCTGCTCCGCGTCGTAGCTGTCCAGGAGGGTCTCCCCGCCCCATCCCTGGACGACCGCGGCGAGCTTCCACGACAAGTTCACCGCGTCGAGAATTCCCGTGTTCATACCGAAGCCGCCGGTGGGCGAGGTGAGGTGGGCGGCGTCGCCTGCGATGAACACTCGGCCACTTCGGTAGGAGTCGGCGACCAGCTGGCTACGTGTCCAGGGCAGTATCGAGAGCACGTCGAAATCAAAGTCTCGACCGACCGCGCGCACGATGGCCGCTCGGATTTCGGCCTCGGTGGCCTCGGTTCGCTGCGAATCGCCGATCAGCGAGAACCGCCACTGGTCACGGCCATTGATGGCAACTAGCGTGGCCCACGTTCCCTCGGGGCCAATAAAGATGTATCGGTACGCAGGCTCGAGGTGGTGCATGTCCTCGAGGTGGTCACAGCGAAAGATCGCGTTCGAGGTGTACGTCAGCACCCCGTCGCCACTCATGCCAATACCCAGGGACGTACGGACCAGGCTGGAACCGCCGTCGCACCCCACCAGATATTGGGCGGCGACCTCGAAAACCTCACCTGTTTCGGTGTCACGGAGCTCGGCGACAACGCTGTCGGGCCCGTCCTCGAAGGCGAGCAGCTCGCTGTGACGCCGCAGTTCGCACAGTCCACTACGCTCGGCAAACCGATCCAGCACCGGGTCGAAGAAGTTCTGCGGACACCGTTCCCGCTTCTGCGGACTCTGCGGCGGTAGCGTCTCCTGCGACGGTGGCGGGAAGGGCTCGCGGCCGAATTCGTAGCCGTTCAGCGTCGTCACCCAGGCGCAGTCCTGCGGGTACTCGCGATTATACCCGGCGGACTCGACCCAGTCGACGATCCCCCACCGCCGACAGAACTCCATCGTCCTGACGCCGACCATGTCCATCTTGGGTTGATCGACCCGCCCAGTGCGCCTCTCCGCCAGGATCGAACCCACTCCGCGCCAGCCCAGGTCGCCGGCGAGCGCCAGCCCCACAGGGCCACCACCGACGATGAGGACCGGGGTATCGAAACGCTTCTTCACAATTACGGGGCTCCCGTCTCAGAGCGGTAGGTCCCGTCAAGCACATCGAAGATGTCTTTACGCACCAAGCGCTGCCGCTCCGCCCATGGTGCTATCCGGTCGGCAACGGCAGCCAGCGAGCCGGTGCGACGAACATCGGCAAGTACGCTCTGCATGCCTTTCACTGCCGCCTGCAGTGCTACGTTGGCGAACAGTACGACGGAGAACTCGGGCAGCTCCGAAGCGGGCACCAGCGGGGTCAACCCACCCTCGACCATGTTGGCAACGTGGTGTGCAGGGACCTCTCGGACGATGCGGTGCAGCTCGGCCAGCGACTGCGGGGCCTCGACGAAGAGGATGTCCGCACCGGCTTCCCGGTATGCGTGCGCCCTGCACAGCGCCTGGTCCATCCCCTCGACGACGCGGGCGTCGGTACGTGCCACGATCAACGTGGCGTCAGAGGCGCAGGCATCACGCGCCGCCCGAACCTTGGCCACCATGTCCCCGACCGGGATCACCGCTTTCCCGGCGAAGTGTCCGCACTTCTTGGGGCTGACCTGGTCCTCCAGCTGAATGGCGGCCGCGCCGGCGCGCTCGAGCACCCGCACCGTTCGGGCCACGTTCAGTGGGCTGCCGAATCCGGTGTCAGCGTCGACGATCAAGGGCGTTGTCACCGCGTCGGCAATTGCCTCAACGTGGTCACGCAGCTCACCCAGTCCGACCAACCCGATGTCAGGAGAACCGAGAAAGGTGTTGGCGATGCCCGCGCCAGTGACGTAGACGGCGTCGAACCCAAGGTCTTCGATTATCCGTGCCGCCAGCGCGTTGGCGGCGCCAGGCACGACCAGCTGACGCCCTGCAGCCAGGTGCTCACGCAGAACCTCTGCAGGGCTACTACCGGTCACGACGCTCCACCCGTCCAACTGAGACACGAAGCCAAGCGGGAAGCAGCAGAGCCGTCACCTGCCGAAGTCGGTTGACGACCTGATGAACCTTCCCTGATCGACATGAGGACTGTATGGTTTGACCAATTGACCTGTCAACTGGGCGCAGCCCGTCGGTGCGGGCTGTTGGCCGGTGTTAGTGGGTCACTGGGACGAGTCGGACTTTGGGAGGAGACGAAGATGACTGATCTGGCGCACGAGCCGGGCCTAACCCCGAGCTACCTGGCTTCGCTGGCCAAGCTCAAGGTGCGGGTGCAGACCCCGCAGGACACTCCACTGTTCACCCCCGCCCCCCGGTCGCCGATGACCCCGGTGCACTGGCGCTGGCGCGAGTTGGCGTCGATCGTCGACGAGCTGGACCAGCATCTTGAGTTGACTCCCGGCGGCGGTCGACGCACGTTGAAGCTGACCAACCCGGGCTTGGAGTTCGGCACTACCCCGACGTTCTGGGTATCAATCCAATCGATTCTTCCTGGCGAGGTTGCCACGGCCCACCGGCACACGCCCACCGCGTTCCGCTACATCATGCGGGGCAGTGGGTGCGTGACGACGGTGGACGGGGAGACCTACGAGATGACTGCCGGCGACCTGGTGCTCACCCCCAGCTGGACGTGGCACGACCACGTCCACCACGGTGACGAGCCGATGGTGTGGATGGACGTACTGGACATCAACTTGGTCAGGTCGCTGAACGCGATCTTCTTCGAGCCCTATGACCGCGGCGTTCAAGACGTCAGCCCCATCCCCGACTCGTCGTTCCGAACGCTCGGTGCGGGCCTGCTACGCGCCGGACGGGCGACGCCGGAGGCGAGAGTCAACCCCATGCTGGCCTACCCGAGCTCCCGGACGTTGGAAGCGCTGGAGTTGGCCAGGGGGTTGCCCGCCGACCCCGTCGACGACGTGATCGTGGAGTACACCAACCCGACTAACGGGGGGCCCGCCTTGGTGTCGATGGGAACCAAGCGCCAGATCCTTCGACCGGAATTCGACGGGGTGGCCCAGCGGCACACCGGCAGCAAGGTCTACTACGTAGTTTCCGGCTCAGGAGTAACCCAGGTCGACGATGCAAGATTCGAGTGGACCGCGGGAGACTTCTTCAGCATTCCACCCTGGGCAGTTCATCGCCACTCCAACCCGTATGACAGCGAGGCTTCCCTGTTTCGCGTCGATGACCACCCCACCTTGGACAAGCTCAACCTGTACCGCGAGCAGACGGTGGACCTCGCGGACGTCGCACCATGAAGATCGCTGTCTACGACGAGCTCGAGCTGGGCGTGGTCGAGGACCAGACACTGCATCCCATATCCCACCTGATGCCCGCTGGCCTGGACGAGGTCCCGCAGGCCCGGATGAACTGGGTCGCGGGCCACTGGCCAGAAGTGGAGGCCGACATCTCGGCCGAAGTAGCCTCCGCGACTCGCAAGCCGCTACCGCTGGAGTCGGTGCGGCTGCGCGCCTGCTCACCGGCCCCACGACACGTGTTCGCACTGCCGGGCAACTACCGTGAGCACCTCGGAGAGATCGGCAACCTGACCGTGAGCGGCAAGCGGACCGCCAACGAGATGGGCTTCTTCCTCAAAGCCCCGGGAAGCCTCGTCGGGCCAGGGGACCAGATCGTGCTACCGCACGGGTCCGAGCGCAGGTTTGACCACGAGTGCGAACTGGCCGCAGTGATCAGTAGGGCCGCGCGCGACATCCCGGCCGAACAGGCGCATCGGCACGTCTTCGGATACACGTGCGCGATCGACGTCACCATGCGGATCTCCCCTGGGCTTAAAGAGGAGGACCGCTCGATGCGCAAGTCGTTCGAAACCTTCACCCCCGTTGGTCCCTACCTGGTCACCGCTGACGAGGTGGGCGACCCGCACCAGTTAAGCAGCACACTCTCGATCAACGGCGAGGTGCGGCAGTCAGCTCAAACCAGCTCGATGATCGTAAACGTGTGGCAGGCCATCGAAATCATCTCCTCGGTGCTGCCGCTGTTGCCAGGCGACCTCATCCTCACCGGAACCCCGTCCGGCGTGGGACCACTCGCGGCCGGCGACAGCGTTGAGATCGCCATTACGCGGGTGGGATCGATGACAATACCCGTCGTCGAACGGCCGCACCCCTCCCCCCGCAACTTCTGAGGACGACAACCATGACCCCGACCTTGCGAGCCAGCTTCATGCGGGGCGGGACCAGCAAGGGCCTGATGATCAGCCGCAGCGACCTTCCAGCCAGCCGCACCGACTGGGACCCACTACTGCTGGCAGCGATGGGCAGCCCCGACGCCTACGGTCGCCAGCTCAACGGCATGGGCGGTGGACTGTCCTCAGTGTCCAAGGTGTGCGTCGTCGGACCGTCCAGCCACCGTCAGGCCGACGTCGACTTTACCTTCGCCCAGGTTCAGATATGCAGGGCCCTCGTCGACTACTCCGGTAACTGCGGCAACATGAGCGCCGCCATCGGACCGTTCGCGGTCGACGTCGGCCTGGTCAAACCCGCTGACGGACAGGCTAAAGTTGTGGTGCACAACACCAACACCAACAAGCTGGTCCGGGCCACTTTCGAGGTCCAGAACGGGCAAGCCGTCAACAATGGTGATTTGGCCATTCCCGGGGTGTCGGGTACCGGTGCCGCAGTCCGGTTGGACTTCCTTGACCCGGGCGGTCCCGCGACCGGACGCCTGCTTCCGACCGGGAACATGGTCGACGAGCTCGACACTGAGCGCGGCATCTACACGGTGTCGATGGTGGACGCCGGTAACGCCTGCGTGTTAGTTGCGGCTGCCGACCTCGGCCTCACCGGATCGGAATCCGCCGAGGCCCTCGACGCAGATTCCGACACGCTAGCGTCCATCGCCACGATTCGGGAACACGCGTCCGTCGCCATGGGCCTTGCTCCCGACGTAGTCGCTGCAGCCGACCGCCCGCTGACACCCTTCATCGCCATGGTCGGAGCGCCGCGCGACTACATGAGCTCCGACAACCGACAGGTCGGCTCCGGTGACTACAACCTAGCCGTGCGGTTCGTCTCCAACGGGCAACCCCACCGAGCCGTCCCGGGCACAGGAGCACTAGCCGTAGCCGTAGCAGCCCGGCTGCCCGGCACGGTCGCAGCAACCCTAACCTCCGAAACGCAGGGCGGGTTTGTGATCGGTTCGCCAGCCGGAGTGGTCGCCGTCGACGCAGAAACGGCCTGGACAGTGGACGGCTGGCAAGTTGCCTCGGCTACTTCATACCGGACGTTCAGACGATTATTTGTCGGAGAAGTCTTCGTCTGAAGTACCATCGAATGTGCGTAGGCACGTTCCTGAGTCAAGCCGCGCCTACCGGCGCAAAACGAGATTCACATTTACGTAAGTGGAGGTTATTCGTGAAAGCCACCGGGTCAGGCGTCACACTTCAACGTGACGGACACGTCGCAATTATTACCTTGAACCGACCTGAGGTCCGCAATGCTCTTGACCTTGCTGCGGCGCACGAGCTGGTAGCAGCGGTCGACGATGTGGAGGCCGACTCCGAGGTGTGGGTTGCCATCCTAACCGGTGGCGACGGTCCAGCATTCAGCGCGGGCGCCGATCTCAATGCCCGAAAGCGCGGGGAGCCCCGAGCTGTGATCGACCCATTCGGCTTCGGTGGATTCGTCCGCAGACCACGAACTAAACCGTTCATAGCGGCGGTGAACGGGTACGCCGTCGGTGGGGGCTTCGAAATCGCACTCTCCTGCGACATCGTGGTGGCCACCGAGAACGCCACCTTCGCGTTGCCCGAGGTGAAGCTTGGTCTGATCGCCGCCGGCGACTGCCTTCCGATCGCGATGACCCGCCTACCGCAAGCAACAGCAACCGAAATTGCGCTGACTGGTCGGCAGATTCCGGCCAGGGAAGCACTACAGCTGGGGCTGGTCAGCGCTGTGGGGCCGCAAGCTCTTCCCCTGGCACGCGACCACGCCGAACGGATTTGCCAGGGCGCCCCGCTCGCGGTCCGGGCCACGCTGGAGCTGCTACACACCCTTTGCCCTCGACCCCCAGCTGGCTACTACGCCTTAGCCGATGCTATCCAAGCCCAGCTCCAAAACACAGCAGACGCCACAGAAGGTTCCTCCTCATTCGCGGAGAAGCGGCCACCGCGGTGGACCTCTTTGTGATACCGCACAACGTGATCGAAGGTCCCGGTTATGGCCCGGTCGTGGTCCTGCACAATTCGCTCGGATGCGCGTTGCGGATGTGGGACCCCCAAGTGCCGACACTGATCGAAGCTGGCCTGCGAGTACTGCGCTACGACTACCGGGGCCACGGGCAATCCAAATCCACACCTGGCACCTACACCCTCGCCGACCTCGGTGCGGATGCCCTCGACCTGATGGCGAAGCACTCACTCACTCGGGTGGTTCACGTCGGGTTGTCGTTGGGAGGCATGGTGGCGATGTGGCTGGCGGAGAACGCACCGGACGCAGTCACCGGCATGGTTCTCTGCAGCACCTCAGCGGACCTCCAACCGTCATCAGCATGGCGCGACCGAGCTGAACTTGTGCGCACGTCTGGCACCGCGATCATGGCGGACGCGTTAGTGCCACGTTGGTTCTCGCCGAGCTACCTTGCCCAGAACCCCGATGCGACCGACAAATTTCGCCAGCAGATCATCACCACGACCACCGACGGATTCGCGGGATGCTGCGACGCCATCGCCACCATGGACCTGCTTCCCAAACTTGACCTAATCAATGTGCCCACTTCTGTACTCGTAGGCCAACAGGATCTGGGTACCCCAGTAGAGCATGCCCGGCGAATCGTTGATTGCGTATCCGGGGCCACTCTGACCGTGCTTAACCCGGGGTCGCACCTACTCAACGTTGAGCGGCCGGCCGCGGTGAGTGCAGCGATTCTCGCGATGACAAGCTAACCGATCGCCCGACCCGGCTCTACGATGAGAGGATCACACACATGCCCAAGGTCGCCGCCGACACAGAGACCCGCGACGGACACAGGAACTGTGTGACCGGCGTCAGCGACACCGCGCACAGCTGCGCGGTGAACGCACTCACCGTCTCCGACTGATGAGCGCACCGCGCACCGTGGTCATCGTCGGTGCCTGCATCGGTGGTGTCCGGACGGCGCAGGCGCTGCGCAGCGAGGGCTTCGACGGCCGCATCGTGCTCGTCGGCGACGAGCCGGACCTTCCCTACGACCGGCCGCCGCTGTCCAAACAGTTCCTCGCTGGCACGTGGGACGCCGAACGCATTGGCCTGCTCACCGCCGAGCAGGCCGCTGACACGCACGTCGAGCTACGGCTCGGCATCGCCGCCACGCACCTCGACGTGGCCGCACGCGAGGTCGTACTCGCCGACGACGGGCGGATCGGATATGACATGGTCGTCGTCGCGACCGGCTCGTCGGCGCGGCCCTCACCGTGGCGGCCGGACTCCGGGGTGCACATCATCCGAAGCCTGACCCACAGCCGAGGTCTGCGGCAGGCACTGGCCGATGACGGCCCGCTTATCGTCGTCGGCGGCGGATTCATCGGCGCCGAGATAGCTGCGACCGCCCACGCCGCTGGCCGCGGGGTGACAGTCGTCGATCCGCTGCCCTCACCGATGTCCCGGGTGCTGGGCGAGGAGGTCGGTGCGCTGTTGGGCACCGTGCACCAGCGGCACGGCGTAACTACCCGCTTCGGGGTCGGCGTGCAGGACGTCACCGGTACGGCAGGCGACCTGCAAGTCACCCTCACCGACGGTGATCAGCTGGCCGCCGCCACCGTCGTTGTCGGCATCGGCGCGACCCCCAACGTCGGCTGGCTAGCGTCGTCCGGCCTGCTCGTCGAGGACGGACTGGTGTGCGACGAACACGGCAGGGCCGTGGATTGCAATGACGTCTACGGCGTGGGTGACGTCGCGCGGTGGCTGCACCCCGACCACGGCGAGACGGTCCGGGCTGAGCACTGGACCAACGCGGTGGAGCAGGCGTCCTGCGTCGCACGCAACATCATGCACCCCAGCGACCTGCGCGCTTACCGGCCAACGCACTTCGTCTGGAGCGACCAGTACGACTGGAGGATCCAGATCGTCGGTCGCCCACACGTCGGCGCCAGCCACGACATCATCGGGGACACCGAGTCCGACCCGCCGCGCTTCGCCGTGCTCTACCGCGGCGGAGACGATAACCTCGTCGGGGTTGCCACGGTCAACTGGCCAAAAGCGCAGCTGACCTCCCGGCAGCAGATCGGCAACCCGGCCGCCGACGTACAGCGACAGATCGAAAACCTGGCCAGGCCGACAATGGTCGTAACACCACCGTGAGGGGCCCCGACCAAAAACTAGCTCGGGACCTTCACGGGTGAGCTCATAATCGGGTGTTGGTAGGTTGGAATGTATCACTGCGCGGGGAGATGGGCCTTGTCTAGGGATCTGTGGATCCAGGTTGAGGGCTACCGGGGTGGACGTGGCGCCGTTCGGCCTCGTGGGCAGCCGGTGTCGTCCTGGGTAGTGGTGCAGCGGGGAGCGCTACCGGGGCGGCCAAGTCGTCATCAAAGGGGGCAGGTTTGGCACAGGCGGGGTCGCTTGTTGGGCTGGTGGACGCCTTCGTAAGGCAGGTCGAAGGCCTTCCCGCGGGGAACAAGCCGGGCGGGCACGCGACCGCGATTCGGTAGGGCGGGGGCCGGCACGCCACGGTCCGTGGGGGTGGCGCGTAGTTCGGTGGCTCCTGGCGCGGTTCTAGTGTCGCGTGTCGTAAGTGACTTTACGGTCGGAGTTCGGGACAATGGTGTGTCCGACGTCGACTTCGACGATGCGGTGCTCACCGTGCGCGGCACGAAGTTCGGCAAGCACCGCCAGGTGCCGGTCCACCCCAGCACCATCACCGCCATCCACGACTACCTCGACGCGCGTGCGCGGCAGCATCCGGTCACGGATACGTCGGCGGTGTTCATCACGACCCGCGGGACACGGCTGGATCACACCAACGTCCCGCGGACCTTCGCGGACCTGATCCGCGCGGCAGGTATCAGCGCGCCGGCCGGCCAGCGCCGGCCTCGGTTGCATGACTGGCGGCACACGTTCTGCGTCACGACGTTGCTGACCTGGTATCGCGACGGCGTCGACGTCCAGGCCCGGCTGCCGTGGCTCTCGACCTACCTCGGTCACGTCGACCCGAAGTCGACCTACTGGTACCTGACCGGCTCGCCAGAACTGCTCGCGCTGGCAGCCGAACGACTGGAGCACACGTTCGGGGAGAGCCAGTGAGCGATCTCGCGCCCCTGCTGTGTGAAGGGCCATTGGTTCTGCCCAGGGGCGGTCGTGGGACCTGCCCGGTGACGGTCACGAGAACTGCCCGGTGATGGCCATGGGATCTGCCCAGTGCTGACCATCACCGGTCGGGTGCTCAGTTCAACGGACTCACCCCTTGCCCGGCGAGGGCTTGGGACAGGCGCACGCTCTCACCGGTGGTTTGGCAGATGTGAGCGTGGTGCAGCAGCCGGTCGACGGTCGCGGTGGCCAGGGTT
>JAABUT010001326.1_pt1 | contig 29001 bp, 26 predicted proteins | sample 5559281 | NCBI WGS metagenome assembly JAABUT01 (sample SAMN10711880, study PRJNA513359) | rock metagenome | isolation source: Antarctica rocks | place: Antarctica: Victoria Land, Ricker Hills nord | collected 2016-01-04
AGGCAAGACCGAATCGACGTGAATTCCCTGCTATATAAGCGATCCAGCCGCAGAACGTGACCCGGCAGCGCAACGCAACCACCGCGTCAAAGTCTGTCCGTCGCTGCGCCTTTCAAGATGGTGATCAAGCTGCAATCCAGCAGCGCAACGCAGTGCGTCCGCTGTTCTGCTTAGCGCCGTCGCCGCTGCGGCGCGAACTTAGGCTTCGGCTCGGCGACCTCGGGCATGCGTCCATTGCTCGCCCGCGACAGCCGCGACAGCTGCGGCACGCCGACGCACGGTAACCGGACAGACCCGTCGGCTTGCACCGCGTACACGCTGCGGCCGGTGACCGACAAGCCGCGCAGCGAGTCCCACGGCAGCTTGCGTGACCCGAACACCGCGCGCACGGTGATACCCGAGCTGTCCACCACGGTGGCTGTGCGGGCGATGAACACGATCGCGAGGATCGGCAGCAGGAAAAGCAGGATCAACGGGCTCAGCTGCGCCGGCGAGGCGTAACCGGGCTGGGCCTCCGAGCCGAAGACTGCGTAGGCGGAGCCGTGGTCGCCGCCGTAGAGGGCGAACGGCCAGACTCCGGCCGCGAGGAAGGGCACCACCAGATACGCCGTCCGCGAGATGCGGAAGACGACCGGCTTTTCACCCTCGGGCATGCGCCGAACTTACGCCGTAGGGTCGTGCGGGTGAGCACCGAGAAGCCGCAACCCAAGCCGCAACCCAAGCCGCATCGCAAGCCGCATCGCAAGCCGCACAGCAGCATCGTCACCGACGGGCTCGAGCGCGCCGGGGCCCGTGGCATGCTGCGCGCTGTCGGCATGGGCGACGACGACTGGCGCAAACCGCAGATCGGCGTGGCGTCGTCGTGGAACGAGATCACGCCGTGCAACCTGTCCCTGGACCGCCTGGCCAAGAAGGCCAAGATCGGCGTCAAGGGCGCCGACGGCTTCCCGCTGGAATTCGCCACGATCTCGGTGTCCGACGGCATCTCGATGGGCCACAGCGGCATGCACTACTCGCTGGTCTCGCGCGAGGTGATCGCCGACTCCGTCGAAACCGTGTTCCGCGCCGAGCAGCTTGACGGCGGCGTGCTGCTGGCCGGATGCGACAAGTCGCTGCCCGGCATGCTGATGGCTGCCGCGCGCCTCGACGTCGCTGCGGTGTTCGTCTACGCCGGCTCCACGCTGCCCGGCAAGGTGGGCGATCGCACCGTCACGATCATCGACGCGTTCGAGGCCGTGGGTGCCTGCATGGCCGGGCGCATCACCCGCGAGGAGGTCGACGCCGTCGAGAGGGCCATCTGCCCCGGTGAGGGCGCCTGCGGTGGCATGTACACCGCGAACACGATGGCCAGCGCCGCCGAGGCGATGGGCATGTCGTTGCCCGGCAGCGCCGCGCCGCCGGCCCCGGACGCGCGGCGCGACTACTACGCGGAGCGCTCCGGCGAGGCAGCGGTGCACCTCGTGGATGCCGGCATCACCGCCCGCACGATCATGACCAAGGACGCGTTCGAGAACGCGATCACCGTCGTGATGGCGCTCGGCGGCTCCACCAACGCCGTACTGCACCTGCTGGCCATCGCCCGCGAGGCGAAGGTCGAACTCACCCTCGACGACTTCAACCGCATCGGCGACCGCGTGCCGCACCTGGCCGACGTCAAGCCCTTCGGCGAATATGTCATGACCGACGTCGACCGCATCGGCGGCGTCCCGGTCGTCATGAAGGCGCTGCTCGACGCCGGGCTGCTGCACGGCGACGCGCTCACCGTCACCGGCAAGACCGTCGCCGAGAACCTGCACGACATCGCCCCGCCCGACCCGGACGGCAAGATCATCCATGCGATGGCCGACCCGATCCATCGCACCGGAGGCCTGACGATCCTGCGGGGCTCGTTCGCTCCCGACGGCGCGGTGGTGAAGAGCGCGGGCTTCGACAGAGACGTCTTCGAAGGCACCGCCCGTGTGTTCGACCGAGAGCAGGCGGCGATGGACGCGCTCGCCGCCGGTCGGCTGCAGGCCGGTGACGTGGTCGTCATCCGGTGGGAGGGCCCCAAGGGCGGCCCCGGCATGCGCGAGATGTTGCAGATCACTGGGGCGATCAAGGGCGCCGGCCTGGGCAAGGATGTCCTGCTGCTCACCGACGGGCGCTTCTCCGGGGGCACGACCGGGCTGTGCATCGGCCACATCGCGCCGGAGGCAGCAATGAGCGGCCCGATCGCGTTCGTCGAAGACGGTGACGCCATCCACCTCGACATGTCCGCTCGCACCCTCGATCTGCGCGTCGACGCTGACGAGCTCGAACGTCGTCAGTCGCAGTGGAAGCCGATCGACGCGCAGTTCGACTTCGGCGTGCTGCGCAAGTACGCCAAGCTCGTCGGCTCGGCAGCGCACGGCGCCGTCTGCGACTGACCGCCCGCTTGACCCAGCGCGCCCCGTTGCGCACCGCATGAGGCGGACATCTGCCGCGGGCCGCCTCTCTACCGAGGGGCGGCCCGTTTGGGCCGTGGCGTTGAACTGCGCCAAGCCCAGCGTGTAGCCTCGATCCCGTGCGCAAGCTCGTACTCGTTATCGAGCGCGCCGCGTAGGTTCGTCTACCATCGCGGCGCGCTAGCCCTTCGTGCATATGCACGAGGGGTTTTTTGTTGCGTCGGCGACGACCCAGACCGATCCGAGATCGAGAGAGTACGCGAGATGAGCGGACAGATGAGCAGTCCCGGCCCAGTCCCCGCCGCTGATGGAGCCACCGTCACCGGCGCGCAGTCGCTCGTCCACTCGCTCGAGCAGGTAGGCGCAGACGTCGTGTTCGGCATCCCCGGCGGCGCGATCTTGCCCGCCTACGACCCGCTGTACGACTCCACGACGGTCCGGCACATCCTGGTCCGCCACGAGCAGGGCGCGGGGCATGCCGCCGAGGGGTACGCGCAGGCATCCGGCAAGGTCGGTGTCTGCATGGCGACCTCCGGGCCGGGAGCCACCAACCTCGTCACCCCGATCGCCGACGCGTACATGGATTCCGTGCCGATGGTCGCGATCACCGGACAGGTCGGCCGGGCATTCATCGGCACGGACGCGTTCCAGGAAGCTGACATCTCCGGGATCACGCTGCCGATCACGAAGCACAACTTCCTCGTGCAAGATGCCGCGGACATCCCGCAGGCCATCGCGGAGGCGTTCCACCTGGCCGGCACCGGCCGCCCCGGACCGGTGCTCGTCGACCTGCCCAAGGACGTGCTCCAGGAGAGCACCACCTTCCGGTGGCCGCCGCGGATGGACCTGCCCGGCTATCGTCCGGTCATCCGCCCGCACGGCAAGCAGATCCGCGAGGCTGCCCGGCTGATCGTCGGCGCCCGACGCCCGGTGCTCTACGTGGGCGGCGGGGTGCTCAAGGCCCGCGCGAGCGCCGAGCTGCATCGCGTCGCCGAGCTCACCGGCATCCCCGTCGTCACCACGCTGATGGCGCGCGGGGCATTCCCGGACAGCCACCGCCAGCACCTCGGCATGCCCGGCATGCACGGTTCGGTCTCGGCCGTCACCGCGCTGCAGAAGGCCGACCTCCTCATCGCCCTGGGCACCCGATTCGACGACCGCGTTACCGGCCGACTCGACACGTTCGCGCCGCACGCCGCGGTGATCCATGCCGATATCGATCCCGCCGAGATCGGCAAGAACCGGGTCGCCGACGTGCCCATCGTCGGCGATGTGCGCGAGGTGTTGCGAGAACTCATCCCGGCGATCGAGACCGAATTCACCGCAGACAACCGCACCGACCTGACGGGCTGGTGGCGCCAGATCGACCAGTGGCGCGACACCTATCCGCTGGGTTACGACGAACCCGGGGACGGCACGCTCGCGCCGCAGCACGTCATCGAGCGCCTCGGCGAGATCGCCGGGCCACAGGCGATCTACACCGCAGGCGTGGGACAGCACCAGATGTGGGCCGCCCAGTTCATCAAGTACGAGCACCCCTACACCTGGCTGAACTCCGGTGGCGCCGGAACGATGGGTTACGCGGTGCCCGCTGCAATGGGAGCGAAGGTCGCGTGTCCCGACAAGCTGGTCTGGGCCATCGACGGTGACGGTTGCTTCCAGATGACGAACCAGGAGCTCGCGACCTGCGCCATCGAAGGCATCCCGATCAAGGTCGCGGTGATCAACAACGGAAATCTCGGCATGGTCCGGCAGTGGCAGACGCTGTTCTACGAGCAGCGCTACAGCCAGACCGAGCTCGGCACCCACAAGCACCGCATCCCCGACTTCGTGAAGCTCGCCGAGGCTCTGGGCTGCGTCGGGTTGCGCTGCGAGAGCAAGGCCGATGTCGAGGCCACCATCGAGAAGGCGATGGCAGTCGACGATCAGCCCGTCGTCGTCGACTTCACCGTCGGCAAGGACGCCATGGTGTGGCCGATGGTCGCCGCCGGGGCCAGCAACGACGACATCCAGGCGGCCCGCGACATCCGCCCGACCTACGAAGGTGACGAGTGACGTGAGTGAGCATCGCAGCGAGGAACGAGCGAGCAGCGCAGCGATCACAGCGATGAGCGCTTGCGCGAAGAGCGGGAGATTCCAGTGAGCACACACACGTTGTCGGTGCTGGTCGAGAACAAGCCGGGTGTCCTGACCCGGGTCGCCGGGCTGTTCGCCCGGCGCGGGTTCAATATCGAATCGCTCGCCGTCGGCCCGACCGAGCACCCTGGTGTCTCGCGGATCACGATCCTGGTAAGCGTCGAGGGCACTGTCCTCGAACAGGTGACCAAGCAGCTGAACAAGCTCGTCAACGTGCTCAAGATCGTCGAGCTCGAGGAGAAGCAGGCGGTGCAGCGAGAGCTGCTGCTCGTGAAGGTGCGTGCCGACGAGACGACGCGCCGTGACGTCCTGCAGATCGCCGAGCTGTTCAAGGCCAAGGTTGCCGACGTCGGCGCCGAGGCACTGACCGTCGAGCTCACCGGCCGCCCGGACAAGCTGGACGCGCTGCTGAAGATGCTCGAGCCCTACGGCATCCGCGAGATGGTGCAGTCCGGCATGGTGGCGCTCGGCCGCGGACCCCGGTCGATGACCCAGGCTGCGCTGCGCTCGATCGAACGCCCCGCCTGACCCGACCCCCCACCCACAGAAGAGGACGCGAATCCGATGGCAGTGGAGATGTACTACGACGACGACGCCGACCTGTCGATCGTGCAGGGCCGCAAGGTGGCCGTGCTCGGGTTCGGTAGCCAGGGGCACGCGCACGCGTTGTCGCTGCGCGACTCGGGCGTCGACGTGCGCGTCGGCCTGCTCGAGGGCTCGAAGAGCCGCGGCAAGGCCGAGGACGAGGGACTGCGCGTCGTGACGCCGGCCGAGGCCGCGGCCGAGGCCGATCTGATCATGGTGCTGGCGCCGGACCCCGCGCAGCGCAAGCTCTACGCCGAGTCGATCGCGCCGCACCTCGACGACGGCGACGCGATCTTCTTCGGGCACGGCTTCAACATCCGCTTCGGCTACATCGACCCGCCGGACAACGTCGACGTCGCGATGGTGGCGCCGAAGGGTCCAGGTCACCTCGTCCGCCGCGAATTCGTCGACGGCAAGGGCGTGCCCGTGCTCGTCGCGGTCGAACAAGATGCGAGCGGATCGGCGTTCGACCTCGCGCTGTCCTACGCGAAGGCCATCGGCGGCACCCGTGCCGGTGCGATCAAGACGACGTTCACCGAAGAAACCGAGACCGACCTGTTCGGTGAGCAGGCAGTGCTGTGTGGTGGCGCGTCGCAGCTGGTGATGTACGGCTTCGAGGTGCTCACCGAGGCCGGGTATGCCCCCGAGGTCGCCTACTTCGAGTGCCTGCACGAGCTCAAGCTGATCGTCGACCTGATGTACGAGGGTGGCATCGCGAAGCAGCGGTGGTCGGTGTCGGACACCGCCGAGTACGGCGACTACGTCTCCGGGCCGCGGGTCATCGACGAGCGGGTGAAGGACAACATGAAGGCCGTGCTCGCGGACATCCGCAGCGGCAAGTTCGCCGAGCGGTTCATTGCCGACCAGGACGCCGGCGGCCCGGAGTTCGCCGAGCTGCGCAAGAAGGGCGAACAGCACCCAATCGAGGACACCGGCCGCAAGCTGCGAGGCCTCATGGCCTGGATTTCAGCGGATGCTCCCGCCGACGACTACACCGAAGGCACCGCCGCGCGATGAAGCTCGCGATCATCCCCGGCGACGGCATCGGCATCGAGGTCACCGAACAGGCGCTGCGGGTGCTCGACGCCGTACATGCCGGTGTCGAAGCCACGCAGTACGATCTTGGCGCCGCGCGCTGGCACCGCACCGGTGAGGTGCTGCCCGACTCGGTGCTCGAGGAGATCCGCGGGCATGACGCGATCCTGCTCGGCGCGGTGGGCGATCCGTCGGTGCCCTCCGGCGTATTGGAGCGTGGCCTGCTGCTGCGGTTGCGCTTCGAGCTCGACCATCACGTCAACCTGCGCCCGGCCAAGCTCTACCCAGGGGTCAGCACGCCGCTGGCCGGCGAACCGTCGATCGACTTCGTAGTGATCCGCGAGGGCACCGAGGGCCCGTACGCAGGCAACGGGGGAGTGTTGCGTAAGGGCACGCCGCATGAGATCGCCACCGAGGTCAGCGTCAACACCGCCTTCGGCGTCGAGCGCGTCGTGCGCGACGCGTTTTCGCGCGCGCAGGCCCGGCCGCGCAAGCACCTCACGTTGGTACACAAGAACAATGTGCAGACCTTCGCCGGCGACCTGTGGTTTCGCATCGTGGCGCAGGTCGCCGACGAGTTCCCGGACGTCACCGTGTCCTACAACCACGTCGACGCTGCGACGATCTACCTCGTCACAGACCCTGGGCGCTACGACGTGATCGTCACCGACAACCTGTTCGGCGACATCATCACCGACCTCGCCGCCGCGATCGCCGGCGGCATCGGGCTGGCGGCGAGCGGCAACCTGGACGTCAGCCACACCAACCCGTCGATGTTCGAGCCGGTGCACGGTTCCGCGCCGGACATCGCCGGGCACGGCAAAGCGGACCCGACCGCTGCCGTGCTGTCCGTATCGATGCTGCTTGCACACGTCGGGGAAGCCGATGCCGCGCAGCGGGTCGAGACCGCCGTCGCCGCAGACCTGGCCGCCCGCGCACCTGGACACCCTGGCACCACGAGCGAGATCGGCGAGCGCCTCGCCAAGGCCGCTGCCGGCTGACCGGCGCCGCCGGGTCACACCTGGGCAAGGCTGTGGCAGACTCGGCTCGTGCAGCTCGGCTCACTCATCATCAGTTAGCGCGTCGGTAACCAGGTCCACACCGACGCGCAGACCCTCCGCCTCCCGGCGGGGGGTCTTTTATTTGCGACAGAAGGATCAGCGCGATGCAGACCGACGAGTTCCACGTCTTCGACACGACGCTGCGTGACGGAGCACAGCGTGAGGGCATCACCTACTCCGTCGCCGACAAGCTTGCCGTCGCGCGACTGCTCGACCAGCTCGGCGTCGGGTTCATCGAGGGCGGCTGGCCGGGGGCGATGCCGAAGGACACGGAGTTCTTCGCCCGCGCCGCGTCCGGCGAACTCATCCTGCGCAACGCGGCGCTGGTCGCCTTCGGTGCCACGCGGAAGGCCGGCGTGCGCGTCGAGGACGACGCCCAGGTGCGTGCCCTGCTCGACTCGCAGGCCTCGGTCGTCACCCTCGTCGCGAAGTCCGATGTCCGGCACGTGGAACGCGCACTACGCACCACCCTGGAGGAGAACCTCGCGATGGTCCGCGACACAGTGGCCTTCCTGCGCGCGGAGGGCCGGCGGGTATTCCTCGACTGCGAGCACTTCTTCGACGGCTACCAGCACGACCCCGACTACGGGGTACGGGTCCTCGACGCTGCAGCGGCGGCCGGCGCAGACGTCGGGGTGCTGTGCGACACGAACGGCGGCATGCTGCCGATGGGTGTGCACGATGTCGTCTCCGACGTGCGCACGCGCGCCGGCATTCGGCTCGGAATCCACACCCAGGACGACACAGGTTGCGCGGTGGCCAACACGCTGGCCGCAGTGGACGCCGGCGCGACACATGTCCAGGGCACCGCGAACGGATACGGCGAGCGGGCGGGCAACGCGAACATCTTCAGCGTCATCGGTGGCCTGGTCACCAAGATGAGCCGCGACGTACTGCCCGACGGCTGCCTGGCAGAGATGCAGCGCGTATCGCACGCCATCGCCGAGATCGCGAACCTCGCCCCGGACACGCACGCCCCGTACGTCGGTGCGGCGGCGTTCGCGCACAAGGCGGGGTTGCACGCCTCGGCGATCAAGGTCGACCCCGAGCTGTACAACCACCTCCACCCGCAGCTGGTCGGCAACGATCAGCGCATCCTCGTCACCGAGATGGCCGGCCGCGCGTCGATCGAGCTCAAGTCGGCAGAACTCGGTGTCGACGTGACGGATCGGCCGGACGTCGTCGGCACGGTGGTCGACCGGGTGAAGGAGCGCGAGGCGGCGGGTTGGTCCTACGAGGCGGCAGACGCGTCGTTCGAACTGCTGCTGCGTGACGAATTGGCAGGAGACGGTGCGCTGCGTCCGTTCACCGTCGAGTCCTACCGCGTGATCATCGACCGCCGTGAGGACGGGCTGCTTGTCAGCGAGGCCACCGTCAAGCTGCACGCCGGCGGCCAGCGAGTGATCTCGACCGCGGAGGGCAACGGGCCGGTGAATGCGCTGGACCGCGCACTGCGCAAGGCCCTCGAACGCGTCTATCCCCAGTTGTCGAAGATGGAGCTGACCGACTACAAGGTGCGGATCATGGCGGGCCGGCACGGCACCGACGCTGTCACCCGGGTATTGATCGAGACCTCCGACCACGAGCGGGAGTGGACCACGGTCGGCGTGCACGGCAACGTCATCGAAGCGTCCTGGCTGGCGCTGCACGACGCTGTGCGGTTCGGTCTGCTGAAGCGTTAGTGCATCGACGGCGTTGGCCGCGCAGGCCGCGCAGGCCGCGGACGGGTGGCCACAGCTGCCGGCGCGGGTGCGATCGGCGAAGGACGCGGCGAGGCGGCCGCCGAGGGCACGGGTGCCGGTGTGGGACGCGGGCGCACGGCCGGACGCGGCACGCTCGGCAGGGGGCGCAGCCGGGCCAGTACGCAGGTGTCGCAGCTGTGCGTGCAGCCGACACCCGCGCCGTCGTGCGCGCACGGGTCGTCGGTCACGTGCAGCTCGTCCGGATCGTGCGTGTGTCCGCAGCCGAGGTTGCGCACCCCGGGGGAACCGCTGGCTACCGCGTCGGCGACCGCGCTCTCGACCGCCGAGTCGAGTCGCATCTCCTCGAGGTCGAGCTTCACCGACAGGGCCACGCCCCATGCGAGCATCGCCAGCAGCACGGCGGACATCAATCCGACCACGACGACCGTCTTCAGCAGCGCCGTCTCGGCACCGGTCGCCGCCACCGCGCCGACCGCGATGAACAGCACCGCGAACAGGCCGAGCGTGCCTGCGAGTTGCCGTCGCTTCTCGACGGGAATGTTCGACAGCGACGCAGCCACGCGATCGATTATGGCCGACGATCGCGACTACGGCAGCACCGGTCGTGACGGCGGCCCCGGTAGCCTCGCTCCCTGTGCGCATAGCCCGCTTCGTCCATCCCGGTTCGGCCAAAGCTGAGCCCGGGGTCGCCTGGGGCACTGTGGAGGGGCCGGCCGGGGCCCCGGTCGAGGCCCTCACCGTCGCGGCCATCGGCGGCCACCCGTTCGGGCCGCTCACGTTCACCGGTGACCGGTGGGCGGTGCCGGACGTCCGGCTGCTCTCGCCGTTCCTGCCGAGCAAGGTCGTGGCGCTCGGCAAGAACTACTCCGACCATGCCCAGGAGATGGGCACCGAGGCACCCGGCACTCCGTTGATCTTCCTCAAGCCGTCGACGACGGTGATCGGCGACGGCGACACGATCCGACTCCCGCCGTCGTCGGACGAGGTGCACTTCGAGGGTGAGCTGGCGCTGGTCATTGGAACCCCGGCGCGCAACGTCGCGCCGGAGGACGCGCTACGCCACGTCTTCGGCTACGCGGCCGCCAACGACGTGACCGCACGCGACCAGCAGCGATCGGACGTCCAGTTCACCCGGGCCAAGAGCTACGACTCGTTCTGCCCGCTCGGGCCGTGGGTCGAGACGGTGCTCGACGCGTCCGACCTGCGGTTGATCACCCGGGTCAACGGCGAGGTGAAGCAGGACGGGCGGACCAGCCGAATGGTCCACGACATCCCGACGCAGATCGCCTTTGTGTCGGCGATCATGACGCTGCTCCCCGGCGACGTCATCCTCACCGGCACGCCGGCCGGCGTCGGTCCGATCGTGGCCGGCGACACCGTCACCGTCGAGATCGAGGGAATCGGCACGCTGGCCAATCCGGTGGTGGCGTCGTGAGCGAGGTCCGCGTCCGGTTCTGCCCCTCACCTACCGGCAACCCGCACGTCGGGCTGATCCGCACGTGCCTGTTCAACTGGGCCTATGCCCGGCACGTGGGGGGCACGTTCGTGTTCCGCGTCGAGGACACCGACACCGCGCGCGACTCGCAGGATTCCTACCGCCAATTGCTCGACGCGCTGCGCTGGCTGGGCATGGACTGGGACGAGGGCCCGGAGGTCGGCGGCCCCTACGGCCCGTACCGGCAAAGCGAGCGCCGCGACGTGTACCGCGACGTGATCGACAAGCTGGTCGCCGCCGGGCAACTGTACGAGTCGTTCACCAGCGCGGACGAGACGGAGGCGCGTCATCGTGGCGCCGGCCGCGACCCGAAGCTCGGCTACGACAACTTCGACCGCACGCTCACCGACGAGCAGCGCGCAGCGTACCGGGCCGAGGGGCGGCAGCCGGTGCTCCGGCTGCGCATACCCGAGGCCGACATCACCTGGGACGATCTGGTCCGCGGCGAGGTCAGCTTCGCTGCCGAGAACCTCTCGGACTTCGTGGTCGTCCGCGCGAATTCCGAGCCCCTCTACACGCTGGTCAACCCGGTCGACGACGCCCTGATGCACATCACCCACGTGCTGCGCGGCGAAGACCTGCTGTCCTCCACGCCGCGCCAGATCGCCCTGTACCGCGCGTTGATCGACGTCGGTGTGGCGCACGAGGTGCCGCGCTTCGGGCACCTGCCCTACGTGATGGGGGAGGGCAACAAGAAGCTGTCCAAGCGCGATCCGCAGTCCTCGCTCACCGTGTACCGCGACGCCGGATACCTGCCCGAGGGCCTGCTGAACTATCTGGCGCTGCTCGGCTGGTCGATCGCCGATGATCACGATGTCTTCTCGATGTCGGAGATGGTGGAGAAATTCGACATCGCCGACGTCAACGCCAATCCGGCGCGCTTCGACCCGAAGAAGTGCGAGGCCATCAATGCAACGCACATCCGGATGCTCGCACCGGATGACTTCGCCGCACGATTGGCCTCGCAAGCGCTCGTAGCAGGCCTGCCCGTCGATTCCGAGGTCGTCGCCGCCGCGTCGCCGCTCATCCAGGACCGGGTGCACACCCTGGGCGAGGGCGCGGCCATGCTGCGCTTCCTGCTCGTCCCCGAGACCGAGTTCAGCGTCGACGAGGCCGCAGCGGCCAAGCAGCTCGACGCAGCCGGCCAGCAGGTGGTGACTGCAGCCCTGGCGACCCTGGAGGACGTGCCGGCGGCGGACTGGAAGACGGCGGCCGTCGAGGGCGCGCTGAAGCGGACGCTGGTCGAGGGTCTTGGTCTCAAGCCGCGGCAGGCGTTCGGCCCGGTGCGGGTAGCCGTCACCGGCAGCACCGTGTCGCCGCCACTGTTCGAGTCGATGGAAGTCCTCGGCCGCGAACGCTCCCTCGCCCGGCTGCGCGCCGCCGCGGCGTCGTCCTAGCGGCCGCCGAGATCAGCTCGTCGGCGTGCCGAGCGCTGAACGCCGTGTGTGATCTGGGTAACATCGCGCCATGAGCGCCGTACGTGCACTTGGGGAGCAGTCGGTCGTCGACGGTGTGCATTACGCCGTGACCGGCAAGGGCGAGCGCACCCTCGTCCTGCTGCACGGTTTCTCCGACAACCTGAGCACCTGGAACCGAGTCGTGCCGCCGTTGGCGGTCAACCACCGGGTGATCGCCATCGACCTGCCGGGCTTCGGACGCAGCACCCGCCCGTGGCGCCGGCCGCTGCTCGACGGCTACATCGAGGTCGTGCGTGACGTGCTCGAAGCCGAGCAGGTCACCGGCCGGGTGTCGCTGATGGGCAACTCGATGGGCGCCGTGGTCTCGGCTCTGTACGCCGCCCGGTATCCCGACCGGGTCGAGGGCATCGTGCTCATCGACATGCCCGGCCTGCACGCCGTGCCGCGGCTGTGGCGCGTGGCGTTGTCCCGGCCGGCCGAACTCGGGGTCCGCGCCGCGCTGCGCTGGGTGCCCGACCGCGCCGCGCAGTTCGGTCTCGGCTGGGCCTACAGCCACCTCGCGGCAGCACATCCGCGTCGGCTGGACCCCACCGTGCGCCACGGCTTCAGTACGCCCTACGGCGTGCCCGACAGCGTCCCCGCCCTGTTGCCGCTGGGCCGCGTACTCGTCCGGGAGTTGCGCACGGCGGGCATCGGCGAGCTGGTGGCCGGGTCGCGCGCTCCGGTGCTGCTGGTATTCGGCTCGCGCGACCTGCTGACCCCGGCGCGGGTACTACGGCGCATCGGGAGCCCGGGCGGCGCGGTGGTGCTGCCCGGCTGCGGGCACTGCCCGCAGATCGATCAGCCGGAAGCCCTGCTCTCGCAGGTGGTGCCGTTCCTGCGCTCGACGGTGTCTGCCGGGCAGGTGCGCTCGGCATGACCGATGCGGCCGTCATGCAGTGCTCGCGGACGTATCCGGTCGCCGTCGAGCAGGCCTTCGACACCGTGCTGTCAGTCCCGCTCGAACAGATCTTCGACCGACGCTATGGCCCGATCCCGCCCATCCGATCGACGGATGGATACGACGGTGCCTGGGGAGCGGCCGGCCAGACCCGCACCGTGCGGCTGGCCGGGGGCGCCACGATGCGTGAGGAACTCACCAGCGTCGAACGGCCGAACTCGTTCGGGTACGTGCTGCGCGACGTGACCGGCCCGATGTCGCCATTGGCGGCACGGGTCGAGGGGCTGTGGTCTTTCGTCCCGGCCGGCACCGGGATGCGGATCACGTGGCGATGGACCGTGCATCCCGCGTCCAGACCGGCGGCGATGCTCCTGCCGGCGTTCGCTCGGTTCTGGCGCGGCTTCGCGAGGCAAGGACTTGAGCGCATCGAGGATCTGCTCGTTCCTGCCTGATCCCGTGCCGTGGCGAGAGTTGCCTGCATCACACCCCACCGACCGTCGATGACGGTAATACTGTCACAGTCACCGAGGGAAAGGTTTCGTGACCATGACTGCAGCCAAGACCCGCCCGGCACGTCCGGCTTGGAGCGACGACGACGTCGAGGCGTTCCGTGAGCTCGCCATTTCCTTCCTGGCCAAGGAGTGCGCTCCGAACGAGGCGCGCTATTGCGAGCAGCAGCACGTCGATCGCGAGATCTGGACGAAGGCCGGCGAGGTCGGGCTGCTATGTCCCTCGATTCCGGAGGAGTACGGGGGCGGCGGTGGCTCGTTCGCCCTCGAGGCGGTGCTGATGGAAGAGCAGTGCCGCACCATGGCGCCCAGCCTCGGCACATCGGTGCACAGCACGATCGTCGCGCACTACATCAACGGGTACGGCACCGACGAACAGAAGCGGCGCTGGTTGCCCAAGATGGCTACCGGTGAGCTCATCGGCGCGGTAGCGATGACGGAGCCGGGTACCGGTTCGGATCTGCAGAGCGTCAAGACCAAGGCGATCAAGAACGGCGACCAGTACGTCATCGACGGTTCGAAGACATTCATCTCGAACGGGCTGCTCGCGAACCTCGTCGTCGTCGTCGCCAAGACCGATCCCAACAACGCAGGTAAGGGCATCTCGCTGGTTGTCGTCGAGACCGACGGCCTCGCGGGGTTCAGCCGTGGCCGGGTGCTGCGCAAGATCGGCCAGCACGGTCAGGACACCGCCGAGCTGTTCTTCGACGCGGTACGCGTACCGCAATCGAACCTGCTCGGCACCGACGAGGACCAGGGCTTCATCCAGCTCATGCAGCAGCTGCCCCAGGAGCGGCTGGCGATCGCCGTCGCCGCGGTGGCCGCCATCGAGGAGTCGCTCGCCCACACGATCAAGTACACGAAGGAACGGCAGGCGTTCGGCAAGCCGGTCTTCAACTTCCAGAATACGAAGTTCAAGCTGGCCGAGATGGCGACGACCGCCAAGGTCGCCCGGGTCTTCCTCGATGACTGCATCGCCAAGCACATTCGCGGCGACCTCGACATCCCCACCGCGTCGATGGCGAAGTGGTGGACGACCCAGATGCAGTGCGACGTCGCTGACGAGTGTCTGCAGTTCTTCGGCGGCTACGGCTACATGGAGGAATACCCGATCTCCAAGATGTACACCGACTCGCGGATCCAGAAGATTTACGGCGGCACCAACGAGATCATGAAGGAGATCATCTCGCGTTTCTTGTGAGCGGGCGCGGACGGCGATGCGGTTTGGAACGGGTTTGCCGGTCCGGTAATGTCTGACGTCGGCCCGGGCGGGACCCGCCGGACGGGTCGGCCCATGGGGTATGGGGTAATTGGCAGCCCAACTGATTCTGGTTCAGTTAGTCTAGGTTCGAGTCCTGGTACCCCAGCGCAATACCGGAAGTCTCTGGGGCCCCATCGTCTAGTGGCCCAGGACGCCGCCCTCTCAAGGCGGTAGCACGGGTTCGAATCCCGTTGGGGCTACACCGCTACAACCCCCGGAATACGGGGCCTGCAGGGGTCTGACGTCGGGTCGTCGACGGGTGCCGACCAAGATCCAGGCCGCACACAGGCCGCGGGAGGTTTCAGTTTCGGGGCACACCGTTGGTGAGCAGCGAGGCGGAGGGCGGCGTTCGTGCGCAAGGTGGAGATCGAGGCGTGGGCGCTTCGGGTGGTCGAGGTAGTGACCGGCGGCGGTAGGTACGAGGACGGCGGCGTTGAGCTTAAATCGGTGTGGCCAGACGCGGCAGTGACCGCTCGGCGGATAGCTGGTCTCGCTAACGCTGCAGGTGGTGAACCGGTGCTCTGGATCGTCGGCTTGGATGACACGCGCGGCATCGTCGACCGGGGCACCACGGACATCGCGAACTGGTGGCCGAGTGTGCGGTCTCATTTCGACGAGGACACGGCTCCCGATCTGATCGACGTCGTGGTCGCGTTGGGCGACGGCAAATCCGTGCACGCATTGTGCTGGGAAACTGATCGGGCGCCGTTCGTGGTGAAGAACGCGAGTGGCCACGGCACGATTCAGCGGGAAGTTCCTTGGCGCGAAGGCACGATGCTGCGATCGGCGCACCGGTCTGACCTCGTGCGCATTCTTGCGCCGATGGTGCGGGCGCCGAGGCTCGAAGTTACCGAGGCCAAGTTGAAGGTGTGGCTCGCCGCGAGCGAGCGCGGCGTGCAGCAGGTCGCGGGCCCCGCGCCGGACCTGTCCTGGTATTTGGTGCTTGGCACGTACTTCACCGCCGCACGCGACGCCTACGCCGTCTTCCCGACTCGGCTGATGACATTCGACCTCGATCCCGGAGTCGGCGGGTCGCGGTGGCAAGTAAAGACAGTGGACTTCCAGACGACGCGACCACTCAGGATCTTGGACAACCGGCCGACCGGAATGCAGACCATCCACGAGGGCATCGAGCAACTGATCGTCGAAGGGCACGGGTATGCGTGGTTCCACGTCCGGGGGAGGGTGGCTGCGATCGACGGCGTCGTGCCCGCGGCGGCAAGTCTGGATCGGATAGCGCTGCGAGCGAGTCTGGTCGGTGTCGATCTTGGCGGCCCCGTATCGGCTGAATGCGTGCTGAAGGGGACTCACCGTTCCGAGCGGGGGGACACCTCGACCCTCGCTGAGTGGACCGGCCTCGTCACCTGAGCTGTTGACCGGCTGCACCTCGTCGGCCGCGGGAGGTTTCAGTTTCGGCCGATCGCGCGCACGCTTGCGTCCCGTTCCCGGCGGGCCGTCAGCAGCACGTCGAGGCGGTCGGCGACGTCGTCGGCGTGATCTTCATAAAGGTGGCCGTACCGGTCGTAGGTGAAGCTGACCGACGAGTGCCCGGCCCACGTGCTGACCTCTTTCGGCCCGGCACCGGCGGCCGTCATGATGGCGACGAACGTGTGCCGCAAGTCGTGGATGCGCAGCCCGTCGAGACCGGATGCGGTGACCGCTGGGCGCCACACAGTCGGCCAGAACGTCCCGCGGTACATCGGGCCACCGGTCGCGCCGGTGAACACCAGAGCGTCCGCCTCCGGGCCGACGTGTTCGGCCATGTGCGCCTCGACCTCGCGCATGATCGACCGAGCGATCGGCACGACCCGGCGGGACTTCGCCGTCTTCGGTTCGCCGAATGCGATCTGGCCGCCGACGTCGGTAGCGGTCTGCGCGATGGTCACCCGGGAGCGCAGCACGTCGACACGTGAGCGGCGCAGCCCGGCCAGCTCGCCCCAGCGCAGACCACCGAACGCGCCGAGCAACACGAGGGCGCGGTAGCGGACGGCGATGGTGTCGGCCAGCGTCCACACCTGGCTCTGGCTGAGGAAGCGTTGTTCGCAGGCGTGCTCTGCAGGCAGCGGCACCGCCGTCGCCGGGTTGACGGACAATCTCCGGTCAGCGACGGCCGCAGCCAACATCATCCGCAACGCGAAGACGGCTTTGCGTGTCGACGCGGCGCTGAGGCCCGACGCGCTCATCTGGGCGACCCACTGGCGGATCTCGGCGTTGCCGATCGTCGCCAGGCGCCGCGGACCGAACTGCGCGATCACGTGATGCCGCACGACGCCCGCCAAACGCGCCCTCGTCGACGCCCGCAGGTCGCCGCGGGTCGCCAACCACTGCTCGGCCCACGACGCCACCGTGACCGCTGAGCGGGCCGGGTCCAGCCACTCGCCGCGCGCTATCGACGTCTCGACACCCGCCAAGTAGCGGTCAGCGTCGACGCGCCGCGGGAACGTCCGTGATCGCTCCCGACCGTCCGGACCCCGGTACCGCGCCCGCCACTTACCCGCGTCGCGCCGCTCAACGTGCCCTATCGCCGTTACTTCCCTTCGCCGGTCTTCGGTCGGGCCGCGCGGCCCGACCGCTTACGTACGTCGCTGGTGTCGATCTGCGCCAGCGGAGGCTTGCGTCGCGGGTCGCGGTGAGTGGCGACCATCCGAACCTTGCGCCGTGCCTTCATCGAGTCGATCCCGGCAATGGATGCTTGCTCAGCGATCTCCTGCATTTCGACTTCGCCCTGCGCGGTGTCGAATTGGTCCGCGAGTGCTCGTAGCGTTGCGCTGAACACGGACGATTGCGGGCGGCCGGTCGCACCGGCCGTCGCATAGTAGATCCCCTTCTCGGCGACGCCGTCGAGCGGTCGCAGACCCGCTATCCAGTCTCGGATCTCGGCGGACTTGTGATTCATCGCGCCAAGGCTGACCGGCTCCGCACGGGTGTCGATGAGGGTCAGAGGCGCAACGCTGAGCACGAACGCGACCGTCAGCCACTCCTGCGTTGACACCTTGCGTAGGCCGGTGCGCATGCGGGAGACCGCAGGGTGATCCATCGGCCGTCCCGCCTCGCTCATGCGGCGGCCCACGTCGCGGTCCGTCCAGTGCGACGACCCGCGGTCGGAGGCCACCGCATCGCGTCGGCGTGCCTTGATCTCACGGTCAATGCCTGCCGCCAGCGCCTTGTCGATCGTCACCGTCATAGTTGCGATCTTAGTCCGGTGCTGGACTATTGCAAAGAGGCGCGCATACATTCGTGGCGACAACAAACGATGCGATGAGGTGGACGACCGATGACGAACGACGACGCGCTCCTGACAGTCAGCGAGGCAGCGCACTATCTCGGCATGACACGCCCCAGTCTGTATGCGCTGCGGCATCGCGGAGATGCGCCGCTCGGGTTTCGCGTCGGCGGCCGGGTGTTGTACCGGCGGGCCGAGATCGACGCGTGGCTGGAAGCGCGGCGCGAACACGACGACCACCAGGCGGCCGGGTAACGCTGCCCCGCATCCGCAAGCGGCGGAGCCCCAACGCTCCTCCAGAGACGCTGAGACCCCGCTGCCCGGCAGCCGGAAGGAGATCCCCGACATGCACACCGTAGGCGCGACCTCTGACAGCGTCGTCGCGCCCGAACGTTGGCGCCGCGCGTTGAGCGGTGGGCGCACCGTCACCCAGTCCGGCAAGCGGCTCGGTGACTGGATCTCACGGCGGCCCGTGCGCGGACATCCCGGCCTCTACCGCGGCGGGCAGGCCCAAGCCGCCGCCGCACTGGGTGCCAACGAGCGCACCATTCGCCGCGCCGAGCAAGCCCTGATCAGCGCCGGGTTCCTGGTGAACACGGCTCAAGGTCGTAAGCGCATCGGGTGCTCGCGGTTCGCCCTCCGGATGCCCGAGTCAGCCGGACAGAATGTCCGCCTGACTTCGTCGAGTCAGCCGGGCGACGGGGTCCGGCTGACTTCGTCGAGTCAGCCGGGCAATTTGCCCTCCTCTATGACTAAGCGCCGCTACGAGGGCAACGGCCGCGAGGACCACGCTGGCACTTGCAGCCGCGTCGGCGACCTACGTGCCGCGGTGCTCGCGGACATCGCCAAGCAGGGCTCACGGCGCTGCCGCGCCAAGCGCGAGCCCGGCGACGTCCGATCTATCGCACATCGAAGATCACGACTCGTGGCAACGCCCCAAGCAACCCAAGCCGCGCCGTCGACCACAGACGTCGGGGTGAGCTGGCTGGTACGGGCGGCGTGCGGCTGATCGCCGCGCAGACCGGATTCCTGGTCGCAGATCGCAGCCAGGTCGAGGAAAGGAAAGATCCAATGTCGAGCATCTGGGAGTTAGGGCCGCAAGTGACGTACCCGGCGCCGCCTGCGGGCAGTGCCGCGTCGACGGTGAGCGCGGCGAGGGCGGCCGAGATCGCCGGACGACGCGCGTCGAGCAGTCCGGACGTGCGCAAGGCGCAAGCGGTGTCCGAGCGGGCTCTGCGGGGCCAGTCGTGAGCGACTTGACGGCCCGAGACCTGGGCAAGTCGTTTCCGGATGCTGCGGCCGCGCTCGCCGAGCTGGGCGCTCTGACGCAGCCGACCGGCTACGCCCGCGGACGATTGGCCGCCCTCAGGTTGTCGCGGCTCGAACCGCTCGACCGCAACGCTGCCGAGTCGCTGGCACGACGCTGGGGGCTGGCATGACAGGGCGCCGCAAGATCGAGCCGCCGACTGCGGTGATCGAGGCCCATCCGGCCCGTCTCGCCTGGTGTGCTGAACGGGACGATCTACGGGCTCAGCGGGCGACGCTGAACGCACAGGCCGCTCAGCTGCGGGCTCAGCGAGACAAGGCGGCAGCGGACTACGAGGCCAAGGTACGAGCCGCCGTGCAGGCACGCGAGCCTGTCCCGACACCGCCGCCCCGCCCGGACTTCGCGGGTCTCGATCAAGCGTCCGAGGTGCTGCGGTTCGCCGAACGCGAGCACGCCGAACGCGAACGGCAAGCGCTCGCGACCATCGTCGCTGACGGCGGCATCCCGCTGTGCCGGGAGCGACTGGAACAGACCGTGGCGGCGGCTGCCGAACCTGTGCGCGCGGCTGAGGCAGCGTTGGCCGACGTCAGAGAAACGTTGCGGACGTGGGCCAAGTTGGCGCGTGCGGTCGAGCTGGGCGACGGGGTGTCCGCGAATGCGCTGGAGGCCCGGGCCGCGCGGCTCGTGCTCGATGATCTTGTGGTGTCGGTCGCGACCGGCGCCGCGATCGAGACGGCACCGGTCGTCGTCGACGGGCTCGTGCAACCGGTCACCGCGGAGGATGAGGAGCTGGCCGCGGTCGCCCGTCAGCGTCTCGATCACACCCTGCGCCGTCGCGAAGCGGCCGTGTGGTCCGCACGCGGCGGCCTGATCATCGAACGCGACCCGGTGGGGGCATTCGCCGACGGCTCCGCGCATCGGGCCGGTCAGCCGCAGCTGGGTCGGCGGGTCGAGTGATGGCGACGAACGCCCGCAAGCAAACCTGCCCGTTCGGTCATCGTTACGACGACGCGAACACGTACACCGACCCGCGATCTTGGCGACGCTGCCGAGCCTGCCGACCACGACACCGGCTCGCCCTGCAGATGCGCCGCATGCCGGTCGTCAGGGCTGGCCGTTCGTGACCGGACTTGACCGGTCGACGCGTATTCGGCGCAGCGCCGTAGACGCCGTGCTCGCGCATCGCACCCTCGACGACGCGGCCGACGCGTGCGGCGTGTCGCCCCGCACGCTGCGACGGTGGCGCGCTGACGACGACTTCGCCCGAGCCGTACGCGAACGGTCGCAGTCGCTGAGCCGCGACGCGCACGACCAGTTGCGCGCCGCTCAGGTCGAAGCCGTGGACGCTCTGCGTGCCGCGATGCGTGACGGCACACCCGCAACCCGGGTCCGCGCCGCCCGCGCCGTTCTAGAGGTAGCGATGCGGCACGAAGCCAGCGATCTTGACCAGCGGATCGCCGATGTGGAGGGGGTGGTCCGCCGGTGGGACGCGCACAGGATCGCGAGGCGGCCGTCCGTCGCCTAGAGGCCACGGTGGGCGCTGGCGCCGTCGAGGCCCGACCCGTCACACCGAGAGTGACTGAGCTGTGTCGGCGGCTCCTGCACGCTCTGAGCGCCGCGGACGGTGCCGTCGAGGCGGCGGCTCTAGCGGTGCAGATTCACCACGCGGTGCCCGGCGCCCCGACCGTCCAAGACCAGGCCGCACACAGGCCGCAGGAGGCCGCGAAACCGTGGACAATGCCGGAAGACGCCGGAAGACGCGAGGGGGACCGGAATGCCTTACGTGGCAGCGGGTTCGCGCCGTGGAGCCGGTGAACGCTGGGCCGCAGAAATGTGCCGGAAAGGGCCCTCTCAAGGCGGTAGCACGGGTTCGAATCCCGTTGGGGCTACACATCGCCGCGGATCCACCGACTCTGCCCGAGCAGTCACCCCGGTGCGGAGTGGACGTGATGATTCATGACAGTCGCCGAAGTGATGGCGCCGCTGGTCAAGGCCGCCCTGGGTAGCGAGGTTCCCATCAGAGTCGTCTGCTGGGACGGAAGCCAGTTCGGCTCGGACACGGCGCCGGTGCAGCTCAGAATTGCCAGCCGACGGGCGGTGCGACGCATGATGTGGGCGCCGAACGAGCTCGGATTCGCGAGAGCGTACGTCTGCGGCGACATTCTCGTCGAGGGCGAGATGCTCGCCTGCCTCGACGCGCTGGAACGGCTGGCGAGCCCCGACCGCGGAGCCGGGGTCAACGTCGACGCCACTACGAAGAAGGCGCTCGCAAAGGCCGTGCTGAGGCTCGGCGTGCTCGGCCCGCCGCCTAAACCGCCGGACGAAGAGTCACGGCAGGCCGGACGCCGCCACTCCAAGGCACGTGATGCATCGGCGATTGCGCACCATTACGACGTCGGCAACGACTTCTACAGGTTGGTGCTCGGCGAGTCGATGACCTACTCATGTGCCTACTGGGCGCAGCCCTCGTTCGAGCTCGCCGACGCGCAGCTGGCCAAGTGCGATCTGGTGGCCCGCAAGCTCGGCCTTGCCGAGGGAATGCGGGTTCTGGACGTGGGGTGCGGGTGGGGCACATTCGCGATCCACTCGGCCCGCGCCTACGGCGTGCACGTCGTAGGAGTCACGCTGTCGCGGGAGCAGGCCATCTTCGCGCGCAAGAGGGTGGCCGAAGAAGGCGTCGGCGACCTCGTCGAGATCCGCGTCCAGGACTACCGCGATGTACAGGACGGACCGTACGACGCGATCTCCAGCATCGGCATGGCCGAACACGTCGGTGCGTCGATGCTGCCCCTCTACGCGGCTGACCTGTTCGCGCTGCTCGGTGACAAGGGGCGTCTGCTCAACCACGCGATCTCGCGCCGCCCGGGCCCCCGTCCGCAGTTCTCAAAGACCTCGTTCATCGACCGCTACGTCTTCCCGGACGGCGAGCTAGAGCCACTTGCGATGATGCTCGACGCAATCGAGGGCGCCGGCTTCGAGGTACGCGACGTGGAATCCCTGCGCGAGCATTACGCGCTCACGCTGCGCGCCTGGGTCGCGAATGTCGAGGCCAACTGGGACGAGGCCGTGCGCGTGATTAGCGCCCCGCGGGCTCGGATTTGGCGGCTGTACATGGCGGGCTCGGCGCTGGCCTTCGAGGCCAACCGGATCGGGGTCAACCAGGTGCTGGCTGTCAAGCCGGGCGTGCGCGGTCGCAGCGGCATGCCGCTCACCCGCGCGCAGTTGCTAGGCCACTGATCAGCCAGGTGCCGGGGCGCAATGCTACCGGTCGACTTGAGAAGAGCTGAATGTGTGATTAGTGTTTGCTTCGAGCGCACCGGGCGCTACTGGGAGCGAACATGCAGCGCAAGAGCCTTACGCGAATCGCACGCTCGCCGCGCGCGCCGGGCGCGCCCCGCCCCGGACCGGGTGCGCACACCGGGCCACGCGCGCGCGTCGACGTCACCGCACTGCTCGACGGGTTGACGGTGCACTTCCAGCCGATCGTCGACCTCGCCACCGGCAAGCCCTTCGCGATGGAGGCGCTGGCCAGGTTCGGCAACGACCCCGGCCGCGCCGTCGAAGACGTCTTCAGCGCAGCTCATCAAGCCGGCTACGGCTGCCTGCTCGAGGCCACGAGCCTGCGCGCAGCACTGGCCCGGCGTGCGGAGCTGCCCGCCGATGTCCATCTCGCCGTCAACGTCAGCCCGGATGTGTTGCTCCACCCCTCAGTGACCGGCAGCTGGGCGTCCGACCTGGACGGGGTGATCGTCGAGGTCACCGAACATGGCGCCAGCAGGCCGTTGGCCCTGCAAGACGAGCTTGCGCGGCTGCGCGGACGTGGCGCCGCCATCGCTGTGGACGACGTGGGCACCGGATACGCCGGCCTGCTGCGGCTGGCCACCATGCGTCCGGACCTGGTGAAACTCGATCGTTCGATCGTGACCGGTGTGCAGTCGAGTGAAGCGCAGGCGGCGGTGGTCGAGGCGCTCGTGCGCTTCTCGCACCGTATCCGCGCCTCGGTAATCGGCGAGGGCGTCGAGTCGCTGGAGACCATAGCCGCGCTGGTCGAACTCGACATCGACTACGGCCAGGGATGGGCGATCGGTGGCGTGACACCGCAGCCGCTGCCGGTCGAGCGAGCGGTCGGTGAAGCTTGTCAGCGCGCGCGGGTCGAGTTGTTGCAGCAACGCACCGCGCGGCACAGCGACGCGGCCACCGCCGATGCGGCGCACTCGGTGGCTTCCGTCCTGTCGAACGCGGTGAGTATCGCCGACCTGCACGCCGCGACGTCACACGCGGCAGCGCAACTCGAGGTTGATGTCATCGGCGTCTCCGTGCTGGACGGACCGGGAGTGCTGCGTGAGATCAGCTCCAGCGGGGCTGCGATCGACACGTCGCTCTACTTGTTGAGCGACTTCCCGGCGACCCAGAACGTGCTCAAGACCGGCAGGACCATCGAGGTGCATCGCAGCGAGCCCGAATCCGACCCGGCGGAGCGCAAAGTCTTGGACGGCTTAGGTCGTGCCAGCTTGCTGATGCTGCCGTTGCGCGTGGGCGGTCAGCCGATCGGGGTGCTCGAGCTCCAACATCGAACGCACCGGCGCTGGAGCACGAACGACGTCGCCAACGGACGCGGCCTCGCCGCGCACATCGGTAACGCGCTGGAGCGCATCACCGTCCGGCACAGCGACGGCAGTGTGCACATACCGTCCGGCTGAGTGGAAGTGCTCGCTCCCGGCAGCTGTTTCTTCCCCGGCTCGGTGTCCTGACCCGGCGGCTATCGTTCTCGCATGGCCGACATCATCGAGTTGATCTACGAGGACCATGACTGGTTCCGCCGGCACTTCTTCTACCTGGACTCCGCGCAGACGACCGAGGAGCAACGGGCGATCTGGGAGCCGCTCGCCCTTCGGCTGGACATCCACGCCGAGGCGGAGGAGACCATCTTCTATCCCGCGTTGTTGAAAAAGGGCGTGGCCGGTGACCCGCAGGACGAAACCGAAGACGCGATCCACGACCACAACGCCATTCGCGACGCAGTCCGGGAGGCAGGACAGCATGACGTAGGCAGCGACGCGTGGTTCGAGGCTGTCGGCAAGGCGCGCAGCGAGAACGGTGAGCATCTCGACGAAGAAGAGCGCGAAGCCCTGCCCGACTTCATCAAGAGCACATCGGCCGAGCTGCGGCACGAGCTCGCGATGAAATGGCTGCGGTTCTACCACCTCCACCCGCAAGGCAAGGGAATCGACACGTCCGACCGGGACGCCGACGACTACATCGCAGAGAACTCCTGAACTGTACGCATCATCGTTGCGCGGGCAGCTTGCCCTCGGCGGCGGAATCCAGCCCGGCCAGGGTCAGTGGCGATTCGTCCACCGCGGCGGGGTCGGACGTCGCGGCGGCCCGTCGTCGCTGGACGAACAATGCGCCGAAGAGCACGCCGGCGAAGATCACCACGCTGAGCACCATGAGCCACACCGACAGGACGAAGACACCGCCGATCAATCCGTAGGCGTGTACCTGCCAGGAGATCTGTCCCGGCATGATCACCCGCGAGAGCCGCACGAGGATCATGGTTCCGACGCCGACGGCGATCGCGCCGGGTAGCAACGCCTTCCAGTCGATCCGGCCCCCGAGCAGCCAGTACTGCGACCACCAGCAGAACAGGAACACCAGCGCGCCCTGCATGAGTACCCCCGCCCAGGGGCCGGCATCCACGACGTGGTGATCGAGCCAACGCCCGAGGCGACCGACTACCAGCACACCTGCCGAGACCCCGGCGAGGCCGACCGCCCACACCAGCTGGCGGATGTAGGAGACCATTCCGCTCACCCGTGGCAGCGTCCAGATCAACTCGAAGGCGCGTTGCTGAACGGCGCCGACACTGGTGCTGAAGACCACCGCGGTGATCATCGCGATGACGAGGGCAACGGTACTGATCGACAACGCGGTGCGGTCGAACAGCCGGGTGACCGCTGACGCGGAGCCGCCCTCCAGGCCGAAGAATTTCACCATGTAGAAGTCGACGCCTCGACCCATGGTCCGCTCGGACACGGCCGAGATCGCGACCAGCAGCGGGGCGGTGCACAGGACCTGCTGGGCGCACAGCGCCAGGGCATGGGTGTCGAGGTCGAGCTCACGGATGCGGCGCCAACCGCTGCCGTACAAGGTCTGTGCCCACCACGCACGGCCGGCGGCGACCCGGCGGCGAGTGGACGGCGGCGGGAATCTCACGAGTGCCATTGTCCTCCCCGCCTGCTCAGCTGTTGCGCATGCGACGCGCCATGGCTCAGCCGAGGCGGATTCCGGCGAGCTGCGTGCCGTGTGCGACAAGACGACGGGTGCTGTCCCATACCCAACATTGCTCGTCCACCCGCTGGGCATCGATCAGATGTGCCTGCTGAAGCACCCGTACCGGGCCCGGTGCCGGCACGGCGCGGACGTACACGGTGAGCTCCAGGGTAGGCACCCAGCCGGTCATCTCGATGTCGAAGGTCGCCGGCGGAAATGCGTCGACGGCGTAGAGCAGCGACACCGGGTCGAACGGTTCGTCGTGGGGCAGTGCCAGCCAGCCGTACAGCTCGCCGCGTCCGCTCGGGCGTCCCCTGCCGAAACCGAGCGAGGCCGGGTCGATGCGCAGGTCCACCTGGTCCATGATCGCGACCTGCAGGCCGGCCGGATTCGTCGCGGGCAGCCGGATCGCGTCCTCGAAGCGGTCCGCGCCGGGCGCCGGGACGCCGCCGGCCCAGTAGGGCTCGCTCGTCGGGTCCAGCGTGCTGGTGGTGAGCAGCGATTCGACGCACGGGCGGCCGCCCTGCAGCATTCGCGCGTGCAGCTGGCTCGCCGAGCGCCCTGCCCGCAGTACCTGCGTCTCGATGTCCACTGACCCGGAGTCCGGAGCGTGCAGGTAGTGCGTGCTGGCGGCAATGACGTGCTGATGCTCGCCGACCGCGGCGGCGGCCCGGCCCAGCATCGCCAACAGGTAGCCGCCGTTCGCCTTGCCGCCGATCGTCCAAGCTGGGTGGACCTCCGCGGTGAATCGGCCCGGAGCCTCGGCGGCCTCGATGCCGGTCACCACCGAGAAGGCCTGCACGTCCATTCGGGCAACCTATCCAGGGAAGGCATCGCTTGTCGGACCGGGCGGGTTCAGGCGCTCGGCGATCACCTTTTCCTCGTTTATCGACACTGCCGGGTGCGCCCAGCGACCCTCAGCGAGGAACGTGATCGCCAGGCCCGGTCGCGAGCGTCGGTGCCCGGCGACGGATCGCAGGCGATCATGGGGAGGAGTTGGGTAGGGAAGTCTTGATACCCGCGCCTCGACACCGACGAGATTCAGGAGCCCACCAGCATGAGCAAAACCGACGTCCACGCCACTCAGTCCGGCACCTTCGACATCGCCGACAAGTCCGTGCATCGACTCGGCTTCGGCGCTATGCGGCTCACCGGTCAGGGCATCTGGGGTGAGCCCGACGACCGGGCAGCGTGCATTGCGGTGTTGCGCCGGGCGGTCGAGCTCGGCGTTCAGCTCATCGATACAGCGGATTCATACGGTCCGCACGTCAGCGAACAGATCATCCGCGAAGCGTTGCATCCGTATCCGGACGACGTGCTGATCGCGACCAAGGCCGGGCTGGTGCGCCACGGGCCGGACGTCTGGGCGTCGGTCGGCCGGCCGGAGTACCTGCGCCAGCAGGCCGAGATGAGCCTGCGCCGCCTCGGGCTGGAACAGCTCGAACTGTTCCAGCTCCACCGCATCGACGAGAAGGTGCCGCTCGCCGACCAGATCGGCGTGCTCACCGAGATGCAGGAGGAGGGCAAGATCGGCGCGATCGGACTGTCCGAGGTGACCACCGACCAGATCGACGAAGCACGGAAGATCGCCGAGATCACGACGGTGCAGAACCTCTACAACCTGACCACGCGCAAGTCCGCGGACGTCGTCGACTACTGCGTGCGCGAGGGGATCGGATTCATTCCGTGGTTCCCGATCGCGGCGGGCAAGCTGGCCGAGCCAGGCGGACCGGTCGACGAGATCGCCCAGGCCCACGATGCGACCCCCGCGCAGGTGGCGCTGGCCTGGCTGCTGGCCCGCGCACAGATCATCATGCCGATCCCGGGGACCGCCAGCGTGGCGCACCTCGAACAGAACGTGGCCGCGGCCGAACTGCGGCTGAGCCGGGAAGAGATCGACCAGCTCACCGGCGCCGAGTACGAGACCGATGAGGACGACGAGGACGTGTAGCCGTCCGGTCGCTTCTTGTGGTTCCAGCTGACCACTTCGCGGCGGGAAATGTAGTCATCCGGATGCACAAGAAGCTGATCAGCTGGGCTTCTCCCAGGACTCGGCATCCGCCATCTCGGCGCCGATCGACGTGTCGTCGCCGTGGCCTGGATGCACGACCGTCGCCGGCGGCAGGCTCAGCAGCCTGCTCTTGATCGACGCCACGATCGTGTCGAAGTCGGAGTACGAACGTCCGGTCGCGCCCGGGCCGCCCTGGAACAGCGTGTCGCCGGTGAACACAGCATCGAGGGCGGGCGCGTAGAAACAGACCGCGCCCGGCGCGTGGCCCGGGGTGTGGCGTACTTCCAGCGCCGCGTCGCCCACCGCGATCCGTTCGTCGTCGGCCAGCGGGACGAAGGCGGTGTCCGGGTAGCTCATCCGCCACAGCACCGCGTCGTCGGGGTGCAGTCGGACCGGGGCCTGGTAACGCTCCGCAAGTTCCTGGGCGACCGTGACGTGGTCGTCGTGGGCGTGTGTGCAGAGGATCGCGATCAGCCGGCGATCACCGATCAGTTCGGCGATCGGGCCGGCGTCGTGCGGCGCGTCGATCACCACGCACTCGGTGTCGTCGCCGATCACCCACACGTTGTTATCGACGTCCCACGTCCCGCCGTCAAGGCTGAACGTGCCGGACGTGACCGCCTGATCGACCCGGGTACTCACAGCACAACGACCGAGCGCAGCACGTCGCCGCGATGCATCTTGTCGAACGCGGCCTCGATGTCGTTGATGCCGATCTGTTCGCTGACGAACCTGTCGAGCGGCAGCCGGCCCTGCTGGAACAGATCGATGAGCATCGGGAAGTCGCGCGAGGGCAGGCAGTCGCCGTACCAGGACGACTTGAGTGCACCCCCGCGAGCGAAGAAGTCGATCAACGGCAGCTCGAGGGTCATCTCCGGGTTCGGCACGCCCACGAGCACCACGGTGCCGGCGAGGTCACGGGCGTAGAACGCCTGCTTGTACGTGGCCGGGATACCCACCGCGTCCACCACGACGTCGGCCCCGAATCCGCCGGTGCGCGCCCGGATCGCCTCGACGACGCCGTCGTGGTCGAGGTCCTTGGAGTTGATTGTGTGGGTGGCGCCGAACTGCTTCGCGTTCTCGAGCTTCCGGTCGTCGAAGTCGACGGCGATGATCGTGTTCGCGCCGACGAGGCGGGCGCCGGCGATGGCCGCCGAACCCACGCCGCCGCAGCCGATCACCACGATGCTCTGACCACGCTTGACCGCTCCCGTGTTGATGGCCGCTCCCAGGCCCGCCATGACACCGCAGCCGAGCAGCCCGGCCACGGTGGCGGGCGCGTCCGGGTCGACCTTCGTGCACTGGCCCGCGGCCACGAGCGTCTTCTCGGCGAAGGCGCCGATACCCAGCGCCGGGGAGAGTTCGGTGCCGTCCTCGAGCGTCATCTTCTGCGTGGCGTTGTGCGTGTCGAAGCAATACTGCGCCTCGCCCCGCTTGCACGCCCGGCACTGCCCGCAGACCGCTCGCCAGTTGAGAATGACGAAGTCACCCGGCGCGACGTCGGTGACGTCCGGGCCGATCGCCTCGACGACGCCGGCCGCCTCGTGTCCGAGCAGGAACGGGAACTCGTCGTTGATGCCGCCTTCGCGGTAGTGCAGATCGGTGTGGCAGACCCCGCACGCCTGCACCTGGACGAGTGCCTCACCCGGCCCGGGGTCGGG
>JAABUT010000524.1_pt1 | contig 29000 bp, 24 predicted proteins | sample 5559281 | NCBI WGS metagenome assembly JAABUT01 (sample SAMN10711880, study PRJNA513359) | rock metagenome | isolation source: Antarctica rocks | place: Antarctica: Victoria Land, Ricker Hills nord | collected 2016-01-04
GACACCGTTCTCGAGGGTCAGCCGCACCGGGGCATGGTCGCATCGGCCGCCGAGGTGTGCGTCGGTCCCGGGGCGGGGACTGGTCAGGTGTCGGTGGGCTTACGGGGCCGGCCCGGGGGCCGTCGGCTGGGTGCGGGGAACCCGACCTGGCGGAGCTCGGTCTCGGTCCAGCCGGCTTTTTCGGCGTTGGCCCAGGCGGCGGTGTCGGCGCGTTCGGCGGTGGTGACGTTGTCGCGGGCGTGGGTGAGGTCGGCGCGGCGGGTGGCGAGCTCGCGGACGGCGGTGATGCGGGTGTCCAGTAGTTGGCGGGCGGTTTTCTCGGCGGTGTCGGGGTCGATGTCGGCCATGGCCTTGACGGTAGCGACCCGAACTGACGACGACCCGACGGACGAAGGACCACACAAATAGGCGGGAGCACACAAATAGGCGGGAGCACAAATAGGCGGGAGACAAATAGGCGGGAGACAAATAGGCGGGAGACAAATAGGCGGGAGACAAATAGGCGGGAGACAAATAGGCGGGAGACAAATAGGCGGGAGACAAATAGGCGGGAGACAAATAGGCGGGAGACAAATAGGCGGGAGCGGGAGACAAATAGGCGGGAGCGGGAGCAAGATATGTCGTAAAGCATGCGTGTGCCTTCCGTTGCCCGCCGGTGGCGGGTTACGGTCGCGGCACGCGCAGGGCGCTGCGCTGCCCACCGGGGACCCGGGCGCGGGTGTCGGTGGGTGGTGGTGTGGTGGTCCGCGGGCGCGCGGATGGCCACCACGAAGCCGGTGCCGAAGCCGGTGCCGAAGCCGGTGCCGGCCTGGTCGGCCCTGTTGGGTGCGGCTGCGCCGCGGGGTGTCGAGTGGGAGGGGTGTGGGTCGGTGGCGGAGCAGCTCGTCGACGGGGCCGGGGAGCCGGGGATCCGGGTGCAGGTGCTGGGTGGTGGGCGGCGTCGGCCGCGGTTGCCGACGCCGCGGGGCCAGCGGGTGGTGGTGCGCCTTTCGGATGAGGAGCGGGCGGCGGTCGCGGCGGGGGCCGCGCGGCTGGGGTTGGCGGCGGGGGCGTTCCTGTCCGCGGCGGGGGTGGCGGTGGCCCGCGGGGAGGGCCCGCGGGTCGACGCCGGGGCGGGGGTTCCCGAGTCGTCCGGGGTGGACCGGGGGTCTGGTGGGGTGGGCCTGGACCGGCGGACCGGGGATGCGCTGGATGATCTGGAGACGCAGCTGGGCCGGGTGGGGAACCTGTTGAACCAGGCGGTCCGGGTGGCGCACAGCACCGGTGAGGTGGACGGTCGGCTGCTGGGGGCGGCGGACGCGGTCCGCCGGTTGGCGGGGCGGGTGAACGGGATGTTGGACGGGGTCCGGTTGGACCGCCGGGGCCGGGCCCGGTGACCGGGTTGTCGACCGCCCGGGCGGGGGTGTGTTCGCGGTGATCGTGAAGACGGGGGCGAAGCTGCGGGGGTCGCGGACCTACGGGCTCGTGTACTACCTGATGGGTCCCGGCCGGGCGAATGAGCATGTGGACCCGCGGGTGATCGCCGGGTACAAACCGGCCGCGGAGCTGGCGCCGCCCGCGCGGACGGACGGCCGGGCGGGGCTGGACGTCCGGGGGCTGGTGGCCGCGTTGGACCGGCCGGTGGCGCGGCTGGGGGACCGGGCCCCGGTCCGGCATGTGTTCCACACGGTGATCGCGAACCGCGCCGAGGACCCGGTGCTGTCCGACGGGCAGTGGGCGGACATCTCCTATGAGCTGATGCGGGAGCTGGGGCTGGCGGGCACCGAGCAGGGCGCGCGGGACATCCGGTGGGTCGCGATCCGCCACGACGCGGCGCATGTGCACCTGGCGGGGACGCTGGCCCGCGCGGACGGGTCCGTGGCCACCACCCCGAACGATTTCCGGGCGGCCTCGACGGTGCGGGCGCGGATGGAGGCCCGGTACGGGCTGGGCCGGACCAACAGCGGGGACCGCACCTCCACCCGGCGCCCGGAACGGGCGGAGACGGAGAAGGCGACCCGGCTGGGCCGGGGGGAGACCGAGCGGGACAGCCTGCGCCGGCTCGTCCGGTCCGCGGCCGCCGCAGCGGAGTCCCCGGCGGGGTTCCGGGCCGAGCTGGGCGCGGCGGGGGTGCGGTTCACCCCGCGGATGTCGACCCAGCAGCCGGGGGCGGTGACCGGGTACAAGGTGTCGTTGCTGCCGTCGGTGAGCACGCAGACGACGGTGTGGTTCGCCGGCGGGCAGCTGGACCGGGACCTGACCTGGCCGAAACTCACCGGCCGGTGGGACACGACGACGGCGGGGGGCCCGGGCCCACCGGGGACGGTCGGGGCGGGGGTGGCCCCGCCGGTGGGGGACGGGGCGTTCGAGCGGGCCCAGGCGGCCCGGGGCGCCGGCCTGGCAGCCGGGGACGCGGCCACCGCGATCCGGGCTGATCCGGGCGCGGTGGACGAGATCGCCCCGGCCGCGGCGGACCTGGCGGCCGCGGCCGCCGGGATGTGGCAGCGCCGCCCCGACGGGCGGGGACCGGTGGCCGGGTTCACCCGCGCCGGGGACCTCGCCCAACGGGCCGGACGCAGCCCCGGCGGCGCCGCCCCGGCCTACGGGGGCCGGTCCACGGCGATGCGGGCCGCGGTCCGTCGGATGCTGCTCGCCGGTCAGCTCAGCTCCGGGTCCGATACCGCCGCCTGGTTGGCGTTGGCCGCGCAGGTCGCGGTCCTGCTCGACGCGGTCGCGGACGCCCGCCTCGCCCAGCAGCGCGCCGACCAGGCCGCCGCCGCGCGGGCCGCGGCAGCCGCATATCGGGCCGAGCTCGAGCGGGCCGGCCGGGACCCCGCGGCGGCCGGGGCGCCGCTGCTGGTCCAGCTGGCCGCCCGGCGGGCCCCGGCTGCCTCCCGGCCGCCGGGGTCCGGTCCGGCGGCCCGGCCCGCACCGGGCCCGACCCCACCGCCGACCCCGAGGAGAACCCGATGACGCCGAGGAGAATCCGATGACCGTCGACCACTCCGACCACGAGGTCGTGAGCGGCGCGCACCGCTCCGTCCAGCAGCTGGTGTTCACCGCCACCCAGCTCGTCGAGGTCATCGCGCGGATGCGGGCCCAGACCCAGGCGCGGCAGGCCGACGCCGACCGGGCCGCCGCGGCCACCGACACGGCAGCCGCGGACCGGGCCGGCCGGGACCGGGCCGAGCAGCGGGCCGCCATCACCCAGGACCGGCAGCACTGGGCGCCGGTCAGTGATCCGGGCTGGCGGCGCGACGCCGGACCGGAACAGCTGCTGACCGCGTGGGCGGCCGCCACGACCTGGGCCGGGCACGACCCGGCCGCCGCCGCTGCCATGACCCGCGCCGAAGCGGAGATCCGCCACCGCTGGCCCGAGCTCGGGGACCGCTACGACCAGCTCCGCGTCGCCGACGGCCTGCACCCCGCCGCCGCGATGAGCCTCGCCGTCCGGGAGGCCGCCGCCGCCGGCTGGGACCCGGCCGAAACAGCAGACAACCCTGCGGTCGCGGAGAAGGCGGCGGGCACGGCGCGGGAATGGCAGGGACGGGCCGGGCAGGAACAGCAGGCCGCGACCCAGGCGGCCACCACACCGGCCGACCCGACAACACCGCGGGTCGACGCGCCCGGCGAGGGCCTGCACCGGGCCGGCGGCCATGACCACAGCGGTGCTGCAGCGGCAACGCAGGCCGGGATAGCCGCGGACGTCGCGCTGCGGTGGCACCCACCCGTCGGGTCGCGGCCGGTCACCGACGGGCGAGCGCCGACGACGAGCGGGCTCGGGTCGCCTACGCCACCCTCGACACGGCGGAGCCGCTGAGGCGATCCTGAACTTGACGATGACCGGGGCCGACAGGTTTTCTGCCGTAATCCGTCGGCGCCGCTGGGTAAGGCTGCAAAGCCGGCATCGACTCCTCGACCGAGCCCCCGCGGGCCCCGAGATCGTCACCAACCTCGTTATTCGAGCAGGATGTCGGACGAGCCGCGCGGCCGGTACCGTCGGTCGGTGTGGCAGCGCAATGGATTGGGGACATCGTCGTCGGTGCGGTCGCCATCACCGGAATGGCGTCGACGCTGTACATGGCGGCAAAGGGGCGGCGACAAGCAGAGACGTTGGCGGCAACGGCTCGAAGGCAAGATCGAAGGGCAGAGGCCTATGTTCAGGCACTATCGGTCGCCGAACATCTCGGAAACTGGGCTCAGCGTGCGCGCCCAGCGCTCGACAGTGTTCCACCACAGCCATCTCCATCAATACCTGATCTGGATAGTCAGATCGCCAGTCGCGCCCGGCTACTGGCCTTTGGCTCGCCAGAAGTCACCCACATATGGGATGAGTGGTTCGGCCAGATCCGCGCTCTCGAAAGAGCTGTTTATCAGCTCGACCTGAGCGAGGAGCCCGGTAGTGGGATCGACAGGTGGAGGCTTATTCACGGGGGCTCCGTTGATGACGGCCCGTGAGATGGTCGGGTGGGATACTCCGAACGTTTCTGCGAGCTCGGCTTGGACGCGGTTGCGTCGCAAATAGGTGAGGGTGACGATGATCGACTTGAACAGTCCTAAACTCGGTGGCCAGGTGCGACCCGGCTTGTCGGCGCACTCATCGTGGACCAACATCGAGCGGACCATCGCCAACCTCCAGACCTGGCGGGCCCTGCACACCAACTACCGACGACCACTCGAAACACTCGCCACCACCATCACCGCGGTCCTCGGACTCGAGTTCTCTAGAACGGTCGGTGAATAACCCTCCGTGGACACCGGTGGACCCGGGCCCCCCGGCCCCGGACGCCGGCCAGGAGCGGTCAGTGGCGGACCCGGGCGCTGAGCGCGGTGAGATCCAGGACCCGGTCCGCGGCCGCCAACCGCGCGGTCAGGGCTGGATCACTTTCCGTCACCACCAGCTCCGGCCAGCCCATGTACCACGACCACCCGGGTTGGTCGTCGAGGACGGCCGGGCTCGGCAGCCCGCCGACCTCGCCGAGGCCGATCGGGCGACCGTCGGCCAGTGCAAGCAGCTCGTCGTAGTGGGTCCGGTCGAACCGGGAGCCGTAGATGTCCACGGCGAGCGCGTCGACGGTGTCGTGGCCCGGGTAGAACGGCTCGATGGGGGGCGTGCCCTCGTAGGCGGCGTTCGGGTTCCACACCCAGATGAGGTTGCGCAGGCCCCGGACCCGGACGAGGCGGTCGAACAGCATCTGCCACAGGGCGGTGGACCGCTGGGGGTCCCCGCCCCACCAGAACCAGGAGCCGTTCATCTCGTGGTACGGACGCCACAGGACGGGCACGTCGTCGCGCTGCAGGCGGAGCAGGAAGTCGGCCGCGACGTCGACCTGCGCCGCCCACCGTGTGTTCAGCGCCGAGCCGGGCGTGAGGATCTCGTCCCAGCTGGTCGCGTCGACGTCCCGGATGACCCCGCCGTCGAACTGGACCGGCTCGTCGTCTACCGGGGACACCGCATGCCAGGTGATCGCGACGACCGCACCCGCGCGGTGCCAGGAGACAGCCTCGGCGATCGTCCGGTCGCGATGGTCGACACCGTCCAGGGTGCCCGGCGCGGAAAAGCCGATCTCGCCGCCCCACAGTGCGGGGGTACGACCTGTCAGATCGGTGATCCGATCCGTCCAGGACGAGCCGTGTACCGGCTGGTTGTGTTGGCCGGACAGGACTGCTCGTCCGGTCAGGTCGTGGAGCAGGCCGAGCAGGTCGCGCGAGCCGTCGGTGGCGTCGGGTGTCACGGGTACAGGTCGGGTCCGACCGGCGGCACCGCCGCACAGTCGGTGGGCTGGCCCTGGCCGGACCACGATCGAGTGTCTGCTCACGTCCGGTCGCGCCCGGCGTAACGCGCAGCGACTTTCGTGAACCTCTCGTTGCGAGCCGGCTCGGGAGCGGCTGCGGCCAACCGGCGGGTGAACTCCGCCTGCGGGTTGAGGATGACGTCATCGGGTTTCCCGCGCTCCACGACACTGCCTTCGAACATGACAAGGACCTCGTCGGAGAAGTGACGCGCGGTCGCGAGGTCGTGCGTGATGTAGAGAACGGCGAGCCGCTCCTCCCGTTGCAGTTTCGCCAGCAGGTTCAGGATCCCGAGTCGGATCGAGACGTCCAGCATCGAGACCGGTTCGTCGGCGATCAGGACCGACGGGGACGGTGCGAGTGCACGGGCGATGGCGACCCGCTGTCGCTGTCCACCCGAGAGTTCATGCGGCCGCCGGTCGATGAAGTCCGTACCGGGTGAGAGCTGTACCCGCTCGAGCAGCTCGAGCACAGCCGCGCGGACCGCGGCCCGCCCGCTCGCGGCCCCGTGCAGCACCACCGGCCGTTCGAGATGGTGGCCGACGGTGTGGAACGAGTTCAGGGACGCAAACGGGTCCTGGAAGACCATCTGAACCGCACTCCGGTACCGTCGCAGACCCGCGCCGTGTCTGGGCACCGGGCGGCCGCCGAGGAGGATGTCGCCGGACGTGGGCTGCTCCAACTGCGCAATCATTCGAGCCACGGTCGACTTGCCGCTTCCGCTCTGGCCGACGAGGGCGACCGTCCGGCCCTCGGACAGGTCGAACGACACGTCCTTGACGGCTGTCAGGGTGCGACTGCGGAACCCCGACCGCAACGAGAAGTCTTTGCGGAGCTCTACTGCCTGGAGTGTCGACATCTAGGACACGGTCTCCTGCGGTGCGGCTCCGCTCGGATCGGAGCCACCACGGATGAAGTTCCCTCTGGCCCCGGTGAGACTGGGGAATGAGCTGAGCAGCTGACGCGTGTAGGGGTCCCGGGCGGCGAAGAAGATGTCCTCGGCCGTCCCGATCTCCAGGATGGAACCGGCTCGCATGATGGCGATGCGGTCGCTGATCTCCAGCAGCATCGGTAGGTCGTGGGTGATGAAGACCACCGCGAAGCCGAGTTCCGCCCGAAGCCGCATGACCTCGTTGAGAATGTCACGCTGGACGACGACGTCGAGGGCCGTCGTCGGCTCGTCCATGATCATCAGTTGTGGGTCGAGGGCGAGCGCCATCGCGATCATGACCCGCTGGCGCATGCCCCCGGAGAGCTGGTGGGCGTAACTGGTCAGCCGGGCGGGGTCGACGCCGACCAGGTCCAGCAGCTCACGGGAGCGGTGTCGTACGTCGGCCTTCGACATGCCGGGACGGTGGGTCGTGAAGACGTCGCGCAGCTGGGCGCTGACCGGGGTGACGGGGTTGAGTGAATTCATTGCGCCCTGGAAGACCATCGACACCTTGGCCCACCGGTGCGCACGCAGGGCCTTCCCGCGCAGCGCGAGGACGTCGACGTCCTCTCCGGTGCGGTCGTGGAACAGCACCTGGCCACCGGTGATCACGGCGGGCGGCCGCAGCAGCTGGCTGACGCCGTAGGCGAAGGTTGACTTGCCGCAGCCGCTCTCACCGGCCAGCCCGACGATCTCGCCGCGGGCGACATCGAGGCTGACGTCTTTCACGGCGTGCACGACATTCTCCCCGAGGTAATCGACGCTCATACCTCGTACCCTGAGGACCGGCTCGCGGGCCCCGGTCACCGGAGCGCCGCCCGCTTCTTCAGCTTCGCGGGGCGGTAGGTCCGCAGGCGGGGGTTGACGACCTCGTCGATCGAGAAGTTGATCAGCGAGAGGCCGGCGCCGAGCACGGCGATCATCAGCCCTGGCGGGACGAACCACCACCAGCCGCCGAGAAGCAGGGCCTGCCCGTTCTGGGCATTGGCGAGCATGGTCCCCCAGGTCAGCGAACCGGTCGCCCCGACGCCGATGAACGAGAGCCCCGCCTCGCCGAGGATGGCGAAGATGATGGCGAAGACGAACCCCGACGACATCACGGGCAGCAGATTCGGGAGGATCTCGACGCAGATGACCCGCCAGGTCCGCTCCCCCGCCACCCGTGAGGCGAGAACATAGTCGCGGTTGCGCAGCGACAGCGTCTGGGCGCGAAGCACCCGGGCGCCCGCTGCCCACCCGGTGATCCCGAGCACGAGAACGACGAGCAGGATCGACTTGCGCTGCACGTAACTGCCGATCACGATCATCAACGGCAGGCCGGGGATGACCAGGACGACGTTGGTGAACAGGGAGAAGGCCTCGTCGGTGATCCCGCCGATATAGGCACCCAGGATCCCGAAGAACGCCGACAGGACGAGGGTCAACAGGCCCACCAGGACGCCGATCAACAGTGAGCCGCGCGTGGCATAGCCGAGCTGCGCGAACACGTCCTGACCAACTTGCGTCGTGCCCAGCCAGTGCGCCGGACTGGGCGGTGCCATGCCCAGTCCGGACAAGGCTCTCGGATCCTGGCTGAATACCGGGACGATGAGCCCGAACGCGACGATGAGGAGCACGACGCTGGCGCCGGTCACGAACCGCGGCGTCAGCAGCCGGCGTAACGCGTCGAACCGTGGTGTCGGCCTCCGACGTTGCGTGTCGTCCACCGGCCGGTCCGGCCCGGCGGCAGACACCGTCTGCTGAACCGTCTGGGGTGTGTTGGCGGCCATCGTCGTCTCGTCCTAGCTCTTCGCTCTGGTTCGCGGGTCGATGAATCCGTAGAGCAGCTCGACGAGCAGGTTCGCGCCCAGCACGGCCACCGTGATGACGAGGAACAGTCCCTGCATCAGCGCGTAGTCGTTGTTCGACACGGCGAGCAGGAATGCGTTTCCGATGCCCGGGTAGGAGAACACGAGCTCGGTGACCAACGAACCGCCGACCACGAACCCCAGCGAGATGGCGAATCCAGCGATCGACGGCAGAGCCGCGTTACGCGCCGCGTAGGTGACCATGACCCGCATCGGGCTGAGGCCCTTGGCCTCCGCGGTCGTCACGTAGTCCTCCGACACGGTCGACACCATCATGTTCCGCATTCCCAGCAACCAGCCGCCGATCGAGCTCAGCACGATCGTCAGGGCCGGCAGGAACCCGTAGTACACGGCACTGGACAGGAATGATCCGGTCAGGCCCGGGGAGGTGTTCCGTACGTCGTAGCCGCCGCTGAGCGGGAAGATACCGGCGCCGGCGGCGAGGAAGTACACCAGCAGCAGCGCGAGCCAGAAGTACGGCACGGACTGCATGACGGTCGTCGCGGGTACCAGCGAGTCGACCCACGTTCCGCGCTTCCACCCGGCGACCGCGCCGATCGACACTCCGACGACGAAGGTGATGCACGTCGACAGTCCGACCAGGGCAAGGGTCCAGGGCAGGGCCTGCCCGATGACATCGACCACCGGCGTCGGGAAGTAGGTGACCGACACCCCGAAGTTCCCGGTTGCGATGCCGTGGATGTAGTCCACGTACTGACGCCAGATGGGCTCGCCCGAGTTGGTCCCGAGCAGCAGCTGCAGGGCGTGCTGGGTGTCAGGTGCGACGGGCCCCTGCTGAGCGAGCTTCCCGAGGAGGATGTCGACCGGGTTCCCCGGCAGGAGTCTGGGTATCGCGAAGTTCAACGTTACGGCCGCAAACAGCGCGACCATGTAGAACGCCAACTTCCGGATGATCACCACAGCGCCACGTCCGGGTCCGGCCTGGGCCGCCGGTGCGACCGGGCTCTCGGGGAGATGCTCACGACACGGGCCGGAGCCTGGTCAGGACCACGCCGTTGCCCGGTGCCGAGGCGGGACTCGCCGAGGCGTACTGGTCGTCGTACGTCGGCCAGCCCCTGTAGTCGGCCGTGTTGAACTCCGCGAAGCTCACGTTGTTGAGCACCGGGATGTAGGGCATGTCAGGAACGATGACGGACTGGATCTTGGCGTAGGCGGCCGCCTTCACGCCGAGGTCCTGTGTCCCGGCCGCCTGCTGGAGGGCAGCGTCCACGACGGGGCTGGAGAACCTGGACACGTTCCCGTACGGGTTGCCCGAGACGCCGACCTTCGTGGTGTTGGCTGTGCTGAAGCTGTTGTTGTAGATGTAGTACGGGTCAGCGGCCTGTCCCTGGAAGATTCCGGAGATGGCGAGCTGGAAGTGGCCGAGGGCCTCGGCGCTGGTATTCTCGTTGTTCGCCACCTGCTGCGTCTTGATCTCGATACCGGCCGCCTTGAGCTGCTCGGTCATGGCCTGCAGCGTCGCGATGTAGTCGGTGTATCCAGCGGTGACCAGCACGGTCATGCTGAGCTGCTGGCCGGCCTTCTGGTAGATCCCATCGGCGCCCTTGGTCCATCCGTCGCCCTCGAGCAACTGGGTCGCCTTCCCCACGTTCGGCGTCATCGGTGCCGGGCCCGAGTAGGCCGGGGCGATGAACTGCTTGTCCCGGTCGAGCAGGCCGTAGGTCGGTGAGATCGGCGACGCCTTGCCGAAGTAGGCGAGCTTGTTGATCTGCTGACGGTCGATGGCCTGATAGATGGCGTGCCGGACTACCTTGTCGGTCTGCGGTCCCGTGCAACCCAGTTTGGCGTTCGAGCAGGTGTTGAGCTCGATCTGTTGGCTGCCGGTCGCGCTGTAGGACACACTCGGCGCTGCCTTGAGCACCTTGTCGACGTTGGGGATGAAGATCCCGGCCCAGTCCAGTTGCTTGGCGAGCAGCTTGTCGGTCGCCGCCTGGTTACCGGACAGCGAGAACACTCGGATACCGGGGACCTTCACGTCTGCTGCGTCGCGAAACTTCGGGTTTTTGTTCAGCAGGTAGGACTGGCCGTTGAAGTCACTGAGCATCATCGGTCCGGTGCCGACCGGGTTGTCGTTCGGGTCGGTGGCGACGTTGGTCTTGTTCTTCCAGATGTGCTCCGGGACGATGTAGCTGGTGCCGAGGACGTTCGGGCCGTCGGTGAACGACGGCTTCGCGAACGTCAGCGTGACGTGCGTGTCGTCGGTCGCCTTCGCGGTCGGCGCATTGCCCGTCGTGTCCAGCTCCGGGGTCTTCTTGATGAGGTTGAACGTGAAGGCTACGTCGTTGGCGGTGAAGGGCTGGCCGTCACTCCAGGTCACGCCGCTCTTCGTCGTCACCGACAGGACAGTTCCTTTGTCGTTGAAGGAGTACGAAGCGCCGAGCAGCGGGGTCGGCTTGCTACCCAGTGGGGAGAGGTTGTTGAAGAAGAACAGCGGCTCGTAGACCATACCGTCGATGGTCCCGAGCACGTTCGGCGAGAGCGGGTTGAAGTTCTTGACGAACTGACCGCTCCCCCCGTTGTACACGGCGAGCGTTGGGCCAGCTCCCTTGGCCGAGCCATTGGGGGTACCATTGGGCGTGCCACCGCTCGAGGAGCCGGTACAGCTGGCCAGGGTGAGCCCGAACGCGAGCGCACATGCCGCCCACGTCGTCGACTTCCGGAACATCGTCATTGAGTCCTCGCTGTGTAGGGGAACAGTGCCGATCCAGGGCCCGCCGGCTCTCGGGCGGTAACCGTTGCGCTTCCCGGGTGGCTGGTGCTGCTGCTGTGATCGGCGTGGCGGCCTGATGACGGGTGTCGTTGCTGGTCGGCTCGCCGAGTGTCTGATCGCGCGCAAACCGTCGAACAGCTGCCCGGGGGCTGGTCCGCGCCCTCGCCCGTCGACGCCCCGTCTGAGCGATGTTGCACGGCCCGGCGCCTCCTCCCTCGACGAGTCCTGTCACCCGAGCTGACCCGATCACTGGCTGACCGTCGTGTCCTACGGACAGCCGCACCACGCCACCGGGCTACCCCGTCGTACCGGTCGGGGACAGCCCGGCAACGTCATCCCGTGCGCGGGCGGAGCGATGATCCCGCGTTGACGGTGAACCGGTTCGGCCGGCGGGCGAACCGATTCAGGTGCGTAATCAGAGCACTGGCTGACCGTGCCGTCAAGCCCCTGTGGTCGAACCCGTTCACCGAGCCGGTGGTCAGGTCAGCCGGCGCCGTCGGAGCTCGGGCGCCCGGTACTTCCCCGCACGACCAGCGTCGGCGACACGTCCTGCAGGTCGTCGACGTGTCGGCCGTCCAACATGGCGATCAGGTGCTCGGCAGCGTGGGCGCCGAAGGCGGCCGCGTCGCGGGAGACCGCCGTCAGCGACGGATGGACGAGCTCGCAGAGGATCGAGTCGTCCCAGGCCACGACGGATACGTCGGCCGGAACGTCGAGCCCCATCTCGCGGGCGACGCCGCAGCCGGCGACCGCCATGATGTCGTTGTCGAAGACCAACGCCGTCGGCCGGGGGCGCTCGGACAACACCGACCGAGTGACTTCGGTGGCGGCCAGGCCGCTGAAGTCGGTGTTCACCGACTGCGCGGTGAGACCGAGCTCGTCCGCGGTCGCGTGAAAGGCGGCCGTCCGGATCTGGGTGTGCAGAAAGTCGGAGCGCCCGGCCACGCGGACGACCCGTCGGTGCCCGAGCGCTGCGAGGTAACGGACCACCGTCCGCATCGCCCCCGCGTCGTCGCTCCACACCCGGGGCAGGCCGGGCAGCCGGTCGCGTCCGCCGACGATGACCGCCGGCAACGCCACTTCGGCGAGGACCGCGACCCGCGGGTCGTCGGCGCGCAGGTCGGTGAGCAGCACGCCGTCAACCAGGTGCTGCGCGGCGAGCCTGCGATATGCGGCGACCTCGGCGGCGACGCCCTCGACGACCTGCAGCATGAGCGCGACCGACCGCCGGGACAGTGCAAGCTCGATGCCGGACACCAGTTGCATGTAGAAGATCTCGGCGCCCAGAGTGCGGGCGGGACGGGCGAGAACCAGCCCCACCGCGCCGACCCGGGTACCGGACAGCGCCCGGGCAGCGCTGTTCGGCTGCCACCCCAACGCCGCGGCCGCGGACAGGATCCGCTGTCGTGTCGCCTCGGATACGCCGGGCAGGCCGTTGAGGGCGTAGGACACCGAGCCCTTCGACACGCCGGCGCGGTGGGCGACATCGGCGATGGTCGGCCGTCGGGTCGTCGTCATCACGCTCCTTTTCCGGGCCGGCCGTGACCGGATCGACCCACTTGACCGGTTCGGCTCAGTCGACTTCACTCGACTGGGCGCCCCCGCACTGTCCCCGGCGGGCCGGGCAAGTCATGGCCCGTCCGCCGACCCGTGGCGGGCCGGCAGTGCGGCCATTCAACCGGATGGGCGCGATGGTGCGTGACCGCCTCGGGGCGGTCACCTCATCGGGCGTGTCCGTCCATCGGCCTTCGAAGGAGACGCTCCACGTGCTGCACGACATCCGCGATCACGGCGCCGTCGGCGACGGGGAGACCCTGGACACCGCCGCGATCCAGGCCGCCGTCGACGCCTGCGCCGCAGCCGGCGGCGGCACCGTCGTCCTGCCGGCGGGCGGCACCTATCTGGCGGGGACGGTCACTCTGCGGTCGTTCGTCGAGCTGCACGTCGAGCGGGGAGCGGTCCTGCAGGGCAGTGGTGACTGGGCGGACTACACCGACCGGATCCCGGTGGGTGCGTTGTCCAACGGGGTCGTCACCGGAAGCTCGGCACAAGCCGGGATGCTGCTCACCGCGCTGGACGCCGAGGGGGTCGCCGTCACCGGTGGGGGGGTCATCGACGGTGCCGGCCGCGCGTTCGTGACAGGTGACGACGGCACCATCTACTCGATGCCGAACGAGCGGCCCTTCACCGTCTTCCTCCGCCACTGCCGCAACGTCACCGTCCGGGACGTCACACTCCGGGACGGTGCCCTGTGGACACTGCGCCTGTCGGGTTGCCAGGACGTCCACGTGCACGGCATCAGGATCCGCAACGACCTCAAGACGCCCAACAGCGACGGGATCGACCTCGACCGGTGCCGGGACGTCCGCATCAGCGACTGCGACATCGTGTCCGGCGACGACGGGATCTCGTTGAAGACGTGCGAGGAGTTCCCCGACTGGGGTCCCACCGAGAACGTCGTCGTGAGCAACTGCACGATCACCTCGACCTCCAGTGCCCTGGTGGTCGGGGTCGACGCGGTGGCGCCGATTCGCAACGTGGTCTTCACCGGGTGCGTGATCCGCTCCAGCAACCGCGCGATGTCGGTGAACCTCGGCCAGGCGGGCGACTTCGAGAACATCCTGTTCGCCCACATCGTCTGCGAGACGAGGCTCTTCGGGAGCGGGTGGTGGGGACACGGCGAACCGGTGTTCGTTGCCGTCCGCCCGTGGCAACAGGAGGTCGGTCACCTGCGCAATGTCCGGTTCGTGGACGTGCTGGCGCGCAGCGAGAGCGGTGTCGTGGTGCACGGCGAGTCTCCCGACCACATCCGCGGCCTCGTGCTGCAGGACGTCCGCATCGAGCTGGCGCGAACGACGTCCTGGCCGGGCAACCACCAGGACCTGCGCCCGTCACCGACCCTTGGCATCCGTGCGCACCCGACCTCGGGCATCTTCGTCGAGAACGCCACCGACGTGACGATCCGCGACTGCGAGGTCAGCTGGGGCGCGCCGGACCCCGCGGAGTACCGACATGTCCTGGAGACCCGGGCGGTCGATGGCCTCGTGGTCCAGGGGTTGCGGGGTGAGTCCGCCGATCCGCGGCGGTGGCCGGCCGTCCTCGACCTCCCGGACCCGCTGCCGCCCGGATCCGGTTCGGGGACAGCGTGATGGCCGGCCTCGAGACAGGCGTCCTGTGGTCTGTCGGCGCCCCGGGAGCCGGTCCGCGGCAGTTCGCCGATGCATGGCCGGCCGCCGGGTCCGGCCCGGTGACCCACCGGGCGGGTATCGACGACCCGTCCCGGTCCTGGCCCGCCTTTCAGCCCGGACCACTCGACGTCGCTACGGGCGCCCGGGAACACTCATGCACGGTGGTGTTCGACCTGGCCCGGTCACCGGCCCGCGGAGCCGTGCTCCACCTGGCCTTCTGGGCCAGTCACGGGCCCTGCCCGGAGATCGAGATCAACGTGGACGGCCGCGTCGGCCGTTACGTCCCCGTCGTACGGCGCGCCGACCGGTCGGAGGTCTTCCGCCAGTCCCCGATCGCCGGGACGGTCCGGCTCGCCGTCGGCCTCCCGGGTGCGTGGTGTACCCCGGGCGGGCACCGGCTGACCGTCACGACAGTCTTGGACGCGGGTGCCGACCCCGACGGCCCGCCCGGTCCCGGTCTGGACACCGAGGGGCCGGCGGGCGCCTTTCACCGCGCCTACGGATCGTGGTTCGGCAGCGGGATCACCTGGGACTCGCTCCGGCTGACCGACGAGGACCCCGCGTCCGGGCACGACATTCCCGGCGTTCGCGTGCGGACACTGCCACTGCGCCGACGGTCCGGGTCGGGCGAGGAACAGCTGGTCGAGGTCGTCGTCGACCAGCCACCCGGTGCCGCGGACCCGGGGCCGGTGCGACTGGAGATCGAGGGTCGCCCGCCGCGGGAGGTCGCCGCGCGTCGCGGCGCCCGCGCCTTCGGCCAGTCCCGGACCGTCCTCGGCACCGTGCCGCTGGACGGGCCGACGTCCGGGGTCCTGACGCTGGCGGGCTCGGCCCACCCCGTGGAACTCCAGCCGACGCGGCGGTGGACGCTGCACCTCGTCCCGCATGTCCATCTCGACGTCGGGTTCACCGATCACCAGGCGAAGGTCCTCGAGCTGCACAGCCGCAACCTCGACCGCGTCGTTACCGCGGTCGGGTCCGATCCGGATGTCGCCTACAGCGTGGACGGGGCGCTCGTCGTGAGGGAGTACCTCGCGACCCGTCCGGCGAGGTCGGTCGCGACAGTGCTGGACCTGCTCCGCGACGGGCATCTCGCCGTCAACGCGTTCGCCAGCCTGTTCCTGTCCGGGCTGGCCGGGCTGGAGGAGTGCTATCGCTCGGCCGACCTCGCCGCCGGCCTCCGCGCGCGCTATGGCGTACCGGTCACCTACGCCAACCTCACCGACGTCCCGTCCTACAGCGCTGCGCTGCCCGGCGTGCTCACCCAGTTGGGCCTGGACGCGTTCGTCGGCATCGAGAACCACGGGCGGGCCGCCACCGCGGACAGCGACCTGGCGCACCTGCTCTCACCGGTGCGGTGGCAGGGGTTGGACGGGGCCGAGGTGTTGGCCTGGTTCACCGACTCCTACTCCCAGCTGCGCTTCCTCGCCGGTGACCCGCAGACGCTCGCCGGGGCGGCCCAGGCGTTCGTCCGGTTCCTCGACCGCTACGAACGCCCGGACTACCTGCCCACCGACCTCCCGTTGATCGGGACACACGCCGACAACGAGGACCTCGGCGACGGTGACACCGCCTTCGTCGGGCGGTGGAACGCCGCCTACAGCTCACCGCGACTGGTCGTGTCGACGCTGGCCGGCTTCCTCGACAGGATCCGCCCGCTGCGTGACCGACTGCCCGTCTGGCGCGGCGACGGGGGCAGCTTCTGGGAGGACGGCGCTGGGACCGCGGCATCCTTGATTGCCCGGCACCGGGCGGCCCAGCAGCTACTTCCGGCAGCGGAGACCTTCGGATCATTGCTCTCCGTCGTCCCGGGGGCGCCGCCGACCCGCCCGGACCGGACCGCCCTCGACGCGGGGTGGGACGCCCTGTTGTCCGGCAGCGAGCACACCTGGACCTGGTCGCACGCGCTCGCCCATCCCCACGGTGAGATGGGACACGACCAGCTCGCGTGGAAGCGGCACCGGGTCGAGACGGCTTACCGGATCGGCCTGGACGAACTGCGCCGCTCGCTGAGCCAGCTCGGGGAGGCGGTGACGACGGACGGTCAAGCCGTCTTGGTGGCCAACCAGCTCAGCTGGACCCGGGACATCGACGTCGAGATCGAGCTCACCGCGCGTTCGGTGCTCTCCGGTACCGGAGGCCCGCTGTCCCACGAGGTCCTGGCCAGCGCAGACGGCCTCGAGCGTCGTCGGTACACCGTCCCGAGCGTGCCCGCGTTCGGCTACCGCGTGCTCTCGGAGTCCGCCGCCGCGGACGTCGCCCCGGGCGGGGCCGCCGTCCAGCAGGTGCCCGTCCCGGCGGAAGACGCCCAACCCGGGCTGGTGAGCAGTCATCTACAGACCACGCGCTGGTCAGCCGTCGTCGACCCTGGGACCGGCCAGCTGCGCTCGTTGCACCACCGGCTGTCCGGGCGGGAGATGCTCGACGCATCGTCGCCGTGGCACCTGGGGACAGTCCTGTACGCGGGCGGACCGGGAGACTCGACCAACCGCGGCGGGGGACCGGCGGCGAGCACCCTGACCGACCGCCGGCCGCTGTTCCCGCCGCCGGACATCCGGCTCACCGCGGTCGCCATGCACCCGTCCAGCGCGCGACGGACCCACGACGGTTTACGGGTGACCGCCGAGGGTGCCGGGCCCGGCGTGGCCTCGGTCCGGCTGGAGGTGCTCCTACGGGACGGTTCGGACCGGGTCGACGTCGTGGTCGACCTCGACAAGGAAGCGGTCCTGGCCAAGGAGGCCGTCTACGTGGTGTTCCCGTTCCGGTGCGGCACTGACGACACCGTCGCGCCGAATCTGCATTACGACCGCCAGGCCGGGTGGGTCGACCCTGGCGTCGACCACACCCCGGGCGCCTGCAACGAGTGGTTCACCACCCACGACGCGGTGGTCGTCCGGCGTGCGGAGGCAGCGGTCGAGTGGTCCTCGGCCGACGCGCCGCTGTTCACCGTCGACGACATCGTCCGCGGCCGGTGGCCGGAGACGTTCTCGATGTCCACGACGACGGTCCTGTCCTGGGTGATGAACAACTACTGGCCGACGAACACCCCACCCAGCCAGGCCGGGCGCCTCCGGCTGCGGTACGCGTTCCGCCCGGCGGACGGGTTCGACCCAGCGGCCGCGACGCGGCTCGGACGCGAGCTGCGTGCCCCGGCCGCGTCCTCGACGGTGACCTGGCTGGACAAGGCGGACACGGCCCCGCGGCCGCTGCCCGCGGGCAGCGGCACTCTCGTCGACCTCGACGCACCGGCCGCGGTCGCCGTGACCATTGCGGGCACGGCGGTCGAGGGCCAGCTGCTGCTCCGGGTCCAGGAACTGACGGGGACCGGACGCACGGTCCGCCTGAGATCTCCCGTCGGGCTGGCGGGCGGCGTCCGTTCCTGCCTGGCCGACCGCCGACCGACCGGCCCCGTCGTGGTCACCGACGGTCGGTGGCCCGTCGAGCTGCCCGGCTGGGCCGTCCGATCATTCCTGCTCGACCGAGAGGACACCCGATGATCGCGCACGCACTCGACACCGGCTGGACGCTGCGTGCGTCCCGGCTCGCCGACGACGCACCGAACGGACCAGCCGGGGTGACCGTTCCGGCGACCGTTCCGGGCTGCGTCCACACCGACCTGCTCGCCGCCGGGCTGATTGCCGACCCGTACCTGGACCGCAACGAGCTCGACCTGTCCTGGATCGGCCGCAGCGACTGGACCTACTCGACGACGTTCACCGTCGACGCCGACTCCGCCGCGCGGACGGACCTGGTCTTCGAGGGCCTGGACACCGTCGCCGAGGTATCGGTCAACTCCGCGGTCGTGCTGCAGAGCGCCAACATGCACCGGACGTACCGCGTCGACGTCCGGGACGCGGTGCACGTCGGGGACAACGAGCTGACTGTCACGTTTACGTCGCCCTACACCTACACCGATGCGCGCATCCGTGAGCTCGGTGAGCGCCCGTCCGCGGTTCCCGAGCCGTTCAACATGATCCGCAAGATGGCGTGCAACTTCGGTTGGGACTGGGGTCCGACCCTGGTCACCGCCGGGATCTGGCGACCGGCGCGGTTGGAGATCTGGGACGGCGCACGCATCGCGTCCGTCCGTCCGCTGGTCGACGTCCGGCCCGACGGCACTGGTGTCGCGGCGGTCCACGTCGGGATCGAGCGCGCCGACCCCGGGTCCGACAGCGCGTTCGAGGTGGTCGCCGAGGTAGCGGGCGTCACCGCGACCGGCGTTGTTGCGGCGGGACGCACCGGGGCGGTGCTCACCCTGGAGGTGCCCGACGTCGAACGGTGGTGGCCACACAGCCATGGTGCCCAGCCGTTGTACGGGCTGACCGTCCGCCTCGGCGACGGGTCCGACAGCTGGTCGCGGCGGATTGGTTTCCGGACGGTCTCCCTGGACACGACCCCGGACGGCGCCGGGTCGCGGTTCACCTTCGTCGTCAACGGGCGCCCCGTCTTCGCCCGCGGCGCCGACTGGATCCCGGACGACTGCTTCCCCTCCCGGGTCGGCCCGGGCCGGTACCGCGCGCGGATCGCTCAGGCGGTGGGCGCGCACGTCGACTTCCTGCGGGTGTGGGGCGGCGGGACGTATGAGAGCGATGACTTCTACGACGCCTGTGACGAGGCCGGCGTCTTGGTGTGGCAGGACTTCCTGTTCGCCTGCGCCGCCTATCCCGAGGAGGAGCCGTTCGCCACGGAGGTGGAGGCGGAGGCCCGGGACAATGTCACCCGCCTGGCCCCCCATCCGAGCCTCGCGATCTGGAACGGCAACAACGAGAACCTCGTGGGTTGGTACGACTGGGGGTGGCAGGAGCCGCTGGCCGGTCGGTCGTGGGGCAAGGGCTTCTACCTGGACCTGCTGCCCCGGATCGTCGCCGAGCTGGACCCGACGCGTCCGTATGTCCCCGGCAGCCCGTCGTCGGCGACCTTCGAGGAACACCCCGACGACGATGCGTCCGGTTGCGTGCACGAGTGGGACGTGTGGAACGGCGCCGATTACACCCACTACCGGCAGCGTCGTCCGCGCTTCGTCTCGGAGTTCGGCTTCCAGGGCCCGGCCACCTGGGCAACCCTGCGCCGGGCCGTCTCGGACCCGGTGCTGGTGCCCGGCTCGCCGACGATGCTGCACCACCAGAAGGCGGAGGGCGGTCAGGGCAAGCTGGCACGCGGGATGGCTCCCCACCTCCCGGCACCGAGGTCCGGTGAACACGACTTCGACGACTGGCTGTGGCTGACCCAGCTGAACCAGGCCCGAGCGGTCAGCTTCGGGATCGAGCACTTCCGGTCGTTGTCGCCGACCTGCGCGGGGACTGTCGTCTGGCAGCTCAACGACTGCTGGCCGGTCACCTCGTGGGCGGCGATCGACGGTGACGGTCGCCGCAAACCCCTCTGGTACGCGATGGTGCACGCCTACGCCGACCGGCTGCTCACGGTCCAGCCCCGCGGTGCCGGACTGTCGGCGGTGGCCGTCAACGACACCGACGAGCCCTGGGATCAGACGCTGGTCGTGGCCAGGAAGGACCTGGCGGGCGAGGTGCTCGAACGGTCCGAGCTGGCCCTGTCGGTCGCTGCCCGGTCGACGGGCGAGGTCGCCGTGCCGGCCAGGGTCGCGACGGTGACCGACACCAGTACCGAGGTGCTCGTGGCGACGGCGGGGGGGCAGCGGGCCCTCTGGACGTGGGCCGAGGACGTCGAGCTGGCGCTGCCCGCGCCCGTCCTGGACAGCTCCGTCGAGCGGGTGGACGGCGGCTACCGGATCCGGGTGGTGGCCCGCTCCTTCGTCCGGGATCTGGCACTGTTCGTCGACCGCCTCGATCCCGATGCGGTGGTGGACGACATGCTGGTGACCCTGTTCCCCGGCGAGACCGCCGAGTTCACCGCCATCAGTGCTCTTGATCTGGACACGGTTGCGTTGGTCACAGCACCGGTCCTGAGGTCTGTCGCCGACCAGGCCGTCCCGGCTCACGCGGGGGCCGCCGGTCGCTGACTGGAATCCATTGCCGCATCGGGGTATCGCGCGGAGCGATGCTCCGATTCCGTCTGCCCGTAGCGGATACCGCCGTTCGTCGTCGGCGCCGATTGAATGGTCCGACGTCTTGACATCTTCGTGTGCGCTGACGATTGTTGACGTACCGTCACGATCAATGCGACGGACACCGCCGTCCCGAGAGGTTCTTCATGACTGAGAACGTCAGCAGTACCCATCCATCCCGGCGCGCCCTGTTCGGTGGTGCGGTCGCACTCGGTGGCGGCCTGGCGGTGACGACGGCCACCGGGACGGCGCAGGCCGCTCCGGCGTCGGTCACCTCCCGGAGTCCGTTTCCCGAGCAGCCACGGACGTTCGTCACCCGTCGAGGCGGCGACTTCCTGCTGAACGGCGACCCGTGGCGCTGGGTCGGGACCAACTGCTACTACCTGCACTACGCGAGCCACTACATGATTGACAGCGCGCTGGACGACATCGCGCAGATGGGACTGAAGACCGTCCGCGCCTGGGCGTTCATGGACGGTCCCGCCCAGCACGGTGTCGCGCTCCAGCCGGAGCCCTACGTCTATGACGAGGACGGTTTCGAGCACTTGGACTACGCGGTCTACAAGGCGGGGCAGCTCGGTCTGCGCCTGGTGCTCACGCTGACCAACAACTGGCCCGCCTTCGGGGGGATGGACCAGTACGTGAAGTGGTTCTCCGCCGCCGGGCACGACGACTTCTACACCGACCGTGCCATCCGTCGCTGCTATCAGGCCTATGCCCGGCACGTGATGACCCGGACGAACCGGTATACCGGCGTCAGGTACAACGCGGACCCGACGGTCATGACGTGGGAGCTGGCGAACGAGCCACGCTGCCAGTCTGACAAGACAGGGGACACCCTTGTCAGGTGGGCCGATGAGATGAGCCGCTTCGTCGCAAGGGTCGCTCCGCGGCAGCTGGTCAGCGTCGGGGACGAGGGCTTCTACGGCGATCCGACCAACACCGACTACCCCTACTCCGACTACGAGGGTGTCGTCTGGAAGCGCCTGGTCGGGCTGCCCGCGGTCGACTACGGGACGGTGCACCTCTACCCGGCCGGATGGGGTGAGACTGCGGACCCGACCGGCTGGGGTCACACCTGGATCACCGACCACATCCGGGACGGCAAGCAGCTGCAGAAGCCGGTCGTCATCGAGGAGTTCGGCCTGCGGGACTCCACCCAGTCGAACGGCTACCCCGAGGCGAAAATCGTCGCCACCTACGCGGACTGGACGGGTGCCGTCGAGTCTACCGGCGGGGCGGCGGACAGCGCCTGGCTGGTGACCGCGCGGGCCGACGACGGGACGCTCTACGGCGACTACGACGGCTACCGGATCACCTATCCGAGCCCGGTTGCGTCCCTGCTGACCGCGCACGCTGGCCGGATGGCCGCCTCGGCGGACGTCCCGGCGCTCAAACACGGAAAGCCGCTCACCTGAGGATCGCGCACGCCGGAGAGTGGCCGTCCTTTCGAGATGGCTGCTCCTCGACGGTGTCCGTCCGGTGCCGGGAGAGCGTCGAGTCGTGGCGCTCTACGACATAGGCCCCGACGAACTCCCCGGCTACTTCCCCGATCGGGTCGAGCCACCGGATCTCGACGGGTTTCTGGCGGCGCACGATCGGCGAGGCGACCGCTGTGGCGACCCCGCCGGTGCTGTCCGGTGTCGACGGGCTGCCGGAGTGGGTGCAGGCGTTCGACCTGACCTTCTCCGGCTTCGGCGGCGATCCGGTTCGGGCGTGGCTCGTCCTACCCCGCCGCCCGCAGGGCCCGCCCGTCGGCGGGGTGGTGCACCTGGCCGGGTACTCCGGCGGTCGGGGGGAGGTGATCGACCATCTGGGCTGGGCCGGCCTGGGGCTTGCGGTGCTGGCAATGGACTCCCGGGGCCAGGGCTGGACGTCCGCGGGTGTGACCGGGGACCCGCACGGCACCTCCGGGCCGGCTGTCCCCGGCCTGCTGACGCAGGGCATCGAGTCGTCGGAGACGCTCTACCACCGGCGCCTGATCACCGACGCGGTTCGTGCGGTGGCGACCCTGCAGGCGCATCCGGCGGTGGACGCCGACCGCGGCGGCGCACCGGAGCCAGCCAGGGTAGGGACTGGCACTGGCCGCGGCCGCGCCGGCCGACGGCGTAGCCGCCGCGGTGATCGACGTGCCGTTCCTCTGCCATTTCCGGCGCGCAGTCCGGGTCACCGGCAACCAATCGCCTACGGCGAGATCCGCCGGTACCTGGGGACCTACCGCGACCGCGTTGACCAGGTTTTCGCCACCCTGGACCACGTCGACGGGGTGGACCCGGCCGCGCGGGGGACGTGCCCGGCCCTATTCTCGGTCGCCCTGATGGACCTGCGGTGAGGCAGACGACAAAGTGTCGGGCAGATCTCATGGCCGCCACCGGGAAATTCTCATGACCGTCAGCGGGCAGTTTTGTGGCCGTCCCCGGGCAGTCTCCCGTGGCCGCCGTCACTGCCGATCTCCGGGGTCCTCGACGCCGATCACCCTCGACCCCTGGATCGGTGACAAGGGATACCTCGGCGCTGACGCGATCATCCCGATCAGGAAACACCCTTTCGAGGTCTCCTGGACTGGGAGATCGAGTTCAACACCGCCGTCAACCGGATCCGCTACAACATCGAGCAAGCCATCGCCCACCTCAAGACCTGGCGCATCCTGGACACCTACTACCGCAGACCACTGCACACATTCGCCACACGATCACCGCAGTACTCGGACTCGAATTCCTCCGGAGCCCCCGTGAAATAACTCTCGTGGTCCGTCCTGGGACACCTTCAAGGATCACCTTAGGCCAAAGGAGGTAACCGCGCGGGAAGCGATGGGCAAGCAGATTAACGAATAATTGACAGAGTCGAAGTCCAGAAAGCGTCGGCCTGTATTACCTCGCCGCGTTGACGACGGCCAGTAGGTGGTCGGGGAACTTCGGACTCAGCCTCCGGGGGACCGTACGATCAGCTGCCAGAACTGGCCGATCCGCCAGAATGGTTCCCGCGTCGACAGCTCGATCTCGAACGCTTCCAGGTCGGCGTAGCGGGTCGGGTCGTGTTTAGCGGTGTCGTCGGTCAGCAGGTCGTTGGCGATGCGGATTCCGAAGCGGCCGATCACCGAACCGCCGCTGGCTGTGAGGTGGTCCTCGACCCGTTCGGACCGGAGCAGCGCGACCTCGGCGTCGAAGGTGACGGTCGACCCGGTTCTGGCGTCAAGCTTGGCCCGGGCGGCGGGGACGCCGCCCCGTACGAGCGCCGGGAAGACCGCGCCGTCGGGGTTTGGTGCGATGACGGACAGTAGGCCGCCTGGGCGGCATAGCGACATGAGCCGGGTGAGGTCAGCCTCCGGATCGGGGCGGTACTGCAGGACGAGGTGGCAGAGCACGAGGTCGAACGAGTCGTCCGGCAGGGGACCGTCCAGCGATCCGCGGACGAAGTCGACGTCCACCCCGGCTGCTCGCGCTCGCGAACGACCCTCGGCCAGCATGCCCGGCGCCGGGTCCAGCACCGTGACCCGGTGCCCGGCCTCGGCCAAGGGGAGGACGTCGCGGCCGTCGCCGCCGCCGACGTCCAAGATCTGCAGCGGACCCGACCCGATGGTGACCCGGCGCAATGCGGACGCGACCACGGCGAACCTGATCTGGCCCCATGGGGCGTCCGCCCAGTCCCGCCAGGCGGCCAGGTGGGCGTCGAAGTCGGTGGTCACCGTTGTGACTCAACCAGACCGCCGGTCGGTCCGGTCCCATGGCCGACATCTGGCGCGGCATCACCGCCACGCCAGGTGCGGGTCGCGGTTACGTCTCAGGGGCCTGTCTCCTTCGTCCCTTCTGGCCTCTCGGACAAAGCGATCCCAGGTGACTCTCCACATGGGCCGGCGGTTTCCCAGACCGAGCTGTCAACGGGCGGCGTGGCGGGGGCTGGCGTCGGTTCGGGTGTGTAGTGGCCGTTGGCGCAGTCCCGGAAGGGGCCGTCGGGTCCCATGAGGATGGGCAGTTGGTGGTCCAGGTGTTCGCGGTACCAGCTGCTGAAGGCGGTGCCGGGCTGGTCGCGGAGGGCTTCCCAGGCGTGCCAGAGAGCGGTGAGCCGGGAGACGGCTTCGCTGTGTTCCCACCAGTGGGGGCACCACAGCCAGCGGCCGCCGAGGGTAGGGCGGGTGAACATCGGCAGCAGGTAGTCCCCGACGAAGTCGCCCAGGCTGGGGTGCGCCGGCGCGGGCTGCGGGGTCGGCTCAGCGGTCAACCCGAGCCCGGGAAACGCCGCATCCGCAACAAGCTTCTCGACGGCGACGGTGAGTTCGTCGACGCGGATGACCAGCCCGTTGACGCGGGCCCGGTCGTCCGCGGCCTCGGCTAACAGCTGCTCTGGATCCGGTGCCGGCCCGGGGTCTTTCCTCACCGGCGGGCGGTTCCGGCGGGCACGCCGACCGCCCGGGGATCGGCGCCGGCGGCCGGGTCGGTGGACGGGTCCGGTTGGTCGGTGAGGCGGGCGTGCGCGGCGGTCTCGGCGGCGGTGATCTCGGTGGCGCGGGGCCCGGAGTACCAGGGGTCGAGCTGGAGCAGTCCGGCGGGGCAGCCGGTGGCGAGCAGGACGGCCCAGCCCTTGGGGATGTTGCGGACGTCGGCGGGGGACAGGATCCGGTCGCGGGTGACACTGACGCTGCGGGTGCGGCCGTTCCGCCCGCCGCCGTGGTTGACGGTGTGGGTGGTGATGTCGTGGTCGCCGATCATCCGGGACAGGTCCTCGGCCAGGCGGGGGTCGTCCAGGCCGGCGCCGATGAGTTTGACGGTGGCGGCGGACCAGAGGACTTCCGCGCCGGTGGCGCCCCAGACGAGTTCGGCCTGTTTGTAGGACTGCAGGATCGTGATGGGGACGATGGAGCGGGACCCGAGGTGGGAGTACAGCTCGGGCAGGTTGCGGATCTTGCACACGTTCGCGGCCTCGTCGAGCACGCACAGCAGCGGCGGGTCCAGGCGCTGGTTGGGCCGGCGTTGGGCGGTGTGGATCCCGGCGCGGAGCAGTTCGTCGGCCAAGGCGGCGACCAGCGGCTGGGCGGCGCCGGCGTCGCTGTGGGAGAGCAGGTACACGGTGCCGGTGGAGGTCACGAAGTCGGCGGGCACGAACTGCGCGATCCCGGCGGGTGACGGCCCGCTTCCATCAGCGCTGTCCGGCTCCGCACGGCTGTCCGGCTCCTCACTGCCGTCTGACTGTCCGGTTGTGTCCGGGTGCTCGCCGCTCTCGGGTCCGGGTCCGCTGTCCGGTTCGCTGTCCGGTTTGTCGTCGCTGCCGGGATCGTGTCCGTCGGCGGGTTCGGCGTCGCCGGCCGCGCCGGTGGGTTCCGGTTCCGGTGCTGGTTGGGCGGGTGGTGGGGTGACCCAGGCGAGGATCCGGTCGTCCTCCAGGCACGCGCAGGCGGCCCGGACGGTCTCGTAGAGGCCCTCCCGGGTTTCGATCGCGCCGGCGCGGGTGCCCTCGAGGCCGGCGGCGGAAGCGTGCAGTCCGGCGGCGCGCAGGCGGCGGGCGGGGTCGGGGTCGGTGGGGGTGTTCACCCACCGCCACACGTCGCGCAGGGTCCCGTCGCTGACCCCGGCGGCGAGCAGCAGGGAGGACAGGACGCGCAGGCCGGCGCGGTCCCAGAAGTCGTCGTTGGACCCGCCGGGGGAGACCTCCTGCATGAAGTGCGCGGCGAGCAGCCGGGCCTCCCGGATGGACCGGACCGCGGCGAGGGGGTTCCACCACATCTGCTGGTCGGTGCCGGTGATGGCCTGGGCGTCGAAGGTCCACACCGGCCCGGTCGAGGCGCGTAGGGCGGCGGTGAGGTGGACGACGTCGGCTTTGTTGCTGGTGACGACGACGGGTCCGGGGCTGTCGAGGATGGCGGGGACGGCCAGGCTGGTGGTCTTGCCTGACCGGGGGGCCATGACGGCGAGCAGGACGTCCTCGAAGGCGGCGGTGACGGGGGTCCGGGTGGGCATGAGCCGGCCCAGGCGCACCCCAGACCCCCACCGCCCCGGGTTGGACCGGGCCCGCCGTCAGCGTCGCGGTGTATGTCGGGCTCACCCGGACCCCCGGCGGGCGCTGGCAGGTCACCGAACTCGACCAGGAGAGCCCGTGAGGACCCCTCGTCCCGCGGCCGCGGCCGCGCCCCGGTTCCCCGTCCTGCGCGGCCGGATCAGCGCAGACGGGACCGCCACCCTCGACGGGCGGACCGTCGAGCTTGATGCCCGGGACCCCGGGCGGGCACTGCTCGCCGCGGCCGCGGCCACCGCCGGGCTCTACGGCCACCCGGTCCGCCTGCACCTCACCGACGTGGCCGGCAAAAATCGCCGGCTCGTGGTCTCCCCAGACGGCCCCGCGTACCCGGAGAGCACGCGCCAGCGAAGCCGGCGCACCCGCCGGGATCACCCCGACCCGGTAGTCCCGTCAGCAGATGGTGAACCCCATCCCGAGCGGCCGCGGCGGGTTGACCGGGACCCCCATGACCTGGACCGACTTCCTGACCCGCCCGACCGCCGCCATCTGGCGGATCCCGACCCTGGAGCAGACCGGATGAGCACCCACCCCGCCACCACCACCCCGGTCCGCACCCCACGGACCCCACCACCGACCACCACGGCCAGGCCCGTGACCGACCCGGTACAGCCGTCCGCCGACGAGGACCCGCGCCCGGTAGCTCCGGCGGCCAGGCCGATCCCGGTCATGACCACCGACCAGGCCCGACCGCTCTCGCCGGCGGCCCCGGCGCCGGCCGCTGCCCCGGGGCGGGGGCTCGATGCCGGCGATCTGCTGCCGTTAGGGGTGTGAGTAGCAACGGCGCAGGATCCTCCGCTAAGCCGAAGTTACGTGATCTTGGTCGGCTTTGACCGTGGTTGAGCTGCGGTTTTGGTTGTTGGCTGGCGGTGGTTGCTGGCTACTGGAGCCGGAGGGGGACAGCGGCGCCGAGTAGTTCGAAGGCACGTCGTTGGGTCGGGGTGGGGACGGCGAGCAGGTCGAACTCGCTGCTGGGGTCCTGGCCGGTGACCGCAGCCAGGTGGCGCGAACTGGCTGGTGGAAGCTGGACCACCTACGCCGCCACCGCACGGCCTGGCGGTCGGGCAGGATCGAGACCAACGGCACCGCCGGACAACTTGCGGCACCCTCGATTCCTGCCAGCAGCAGGCGGGCGTAGTCCGCCACGCTGATGCAGCTGACGCTCATCGTCTCAGCCCAACAACCGGAGTCCCATGCACCTGCCCGCGTCCTCCATCGTCGTGTTGGCTCGAGGTGGCGCGCCGACTTCAAGCGGTACGCAGTCACACATCGTGGATTTCATCGCTGCGGCGCTCTTCCTGGCTGCTGGCCTGCTGAACCTGGTGAAGCCGGACGTGGGCTGGCGGATGTCCAGGTGGCAGTACCGCAACCAGCAAGCCCTGCAGCCGAGCGCGGCGGGGTTGGTGGTGGCACGTGTCTCAGGAGCCGTCGCGGTAGTCGTCGGCGTCGTTCTGATCGTCTTCGCGCTTCGCTGAGTCGCAGCGCTGCAGTTCGGAGTGCATCACGTTGTGCTGCCGCCACGCCGCGCACCCCAGCGGGCACCTGCAGTCATCACCTGGGCCAACGCGCATGTCCCTCTCCCGGCCCGGGTAGTCGATCGTCCGGCGCCAGTTCGCCGCACGGCGCTCTGACGAAGCCGAGGACGGTCGCGATCGTGCCGGAACACCCCGCCGCAGGAGGAGAGCACTCGACGTCCTGCGCACCCGGGTCGGCCGCGTGCCCGCTGCCGGGCGACTCCGCGTCCCGGAAGGACGCGCGGTCGGGCTCATCCACGCCGCCGGCACCGGCGCCGTGCTCACCCTGCTGTCGACGGCCGCGGGGCAACGCGACCCGCGGCTCCCCGAGACCCTGCTCGACGCCGTGCTGCGCACTGTGCTCACCGACACGGCAGCGACGACCACCGGCAATACGACCGCCGAGGTCACCGCGGCCGTGACGCTGCGCGCCGCCGCCCCCGGGCTGCCCATGCTCACACCGGGTGAACGGGGCCTGCTGGGCGGGTGGCTGGACCGGGTGACCGCACCCTGAGCGGGCCTGGCTGCGGAGGCTGGGGTAGCGGTGTTCACGGTCGCGCTCCAGCGCTGGGTCCAGGCCAACAGCGACCAGACCCTGGTACAGACCCTTCGGCAGTCCTTCGCCGAGCTCCGCCGCGTCACCGCCGACCAAAAAGCAGGCCCCCGCTGATCGCAAAGCCCCGTCGACACAGCGGCGCTGCTGCTCCGCGCGGAGGAACCCCTCGCCGCCCCGCCCGGGCGGCCCCGGCTCGACCTGCACCGGCGGTCAGCCCGCCAGCTCGACCCCTGAGCCGCCCGCAGGTACTGGTAGACCGTCTCGCGGCTGACCCCGAACTCCCGAGCCAGCGCAGCCTTCGAGGCGCCGCCGGCGGCCCGCTGGCGCAGCTGGGCGACCTGCTCGGCGTTCAGCGCCGGCGCCCGGCCGCGGTAAGCGCCGCGCTGGCGGGCCAGCGCGATGCCCTCGCGCTGACGTTCCCGGATCAGCGACC